>SDBS01001990.1_pt1 | contig 20557 bp, 15 predicted proteins | sample 2277091 | NCBI WGS metagenome assembly SDBS01 (sample SAMN10404972, study PRJNA504765) | marine sediment metagenome | isolation source: marine sediment core GS10_PC15, 163 cmbsf | place: Arctic Ocean: Southern Knipovich Ridge | collected 2010 | reverse complement strand
CTTCTGTAATGATATTCAGTTTCTTCAAATCTTCCAGTAAAACCTCGGTAACTGCAAACTCTGAAAAAATTTTAGGTATTTTGTCTAAAGGATAATGATTATTTTTCATTAAGATAAAAAAATCATACACATCTGGATTTAGAAGGATTGATGCTATTTTCTTTTTTTCCTCAATTGTTTGGGTATAAGGATCATAATTTGAAAAGAAATCAATTGCCACTTTTCTATATTTAGAATACAAATCATTTTTTGTTTCTTTAAAATGGTTTAATATCTTTACATTAGGAACCCTAGCTAGCATTATATCTTTAACAAGAAATAAATATTCTCCTTGATTTTTTATTAAACCTGTTTGTTTATTCTTCTCTCCTTTAATCCAATCGCGTCTTATTAAATTTAATTCTGAGAAAGGTTGAAGAAGAATATCTACATTAACAACAGGAGTTATTTTTTCTAAGGTTTTCTTCATTTCCTTTTTTGAAATAGGGCGTTCCCGTAAAATTTCTAAAATTTTCAGGCGTTCATTACTTTTGTAAATCAAAGCTATTTTTTGCAGTTTATCCAAATTAGAAAGCCTTTCAATTTGAAAAATTGTAAATTTTATTTCGTTTTTCAAACGTATATTAATATTTTCAATCATAGAAAGTTGTTTTGAATTCCGAGCTCTAGTTAATTTATCAATAATAATATCCAATCTGCTTCCCATTTCTTTGATTAAGGCTTCAAAAATTTCGATTTCATCATCTAACTCAAAAATAGAAATAGCTAAATATTGTGTACCATCCGCAACTTGTTTGAAATATGATAGTACTTGATAAGGAGTATCTTTCAAATGACCATTGTAAAAATTAGTATAGCTATACTTCACTCCAAAAAGTCCAGTAGTATGTTGATAGAAGATAGCAAAAATATCATTCTCGCCCAATAAATCTGAGAAATTCTCTTCATTGAACGTTTCTTCCCGAAATATTAATTGTATTGGTTCAAATTCCGGTTCTATTTCACCACTTTCTTTTTGATTCATTTTAAATTGAAATGTTAAAATACCTTGAATCACTTTATTTATCCCTCAAAAATTATATATTATAATGTTCGGTAATTTATCTTATATATAATAAAGTCTTAAGTAACTTATTAAATTAAATTTAACCAATTTTATAATTTATTGGTTAAAACTATAGTATTAAATGGACGAAAAATTCAATGATGAAGTTAACTAGTCTTAAAAAAAAGTGTTCTTCACTTCTTTTAATTATATTTGTAATTTTATCATCAACTTGTTTCATAATTTTTTTAAATCATAATCATTACATTTATTCCCCTGTAAATGAAAAATCTACAATAAGAGAATTAAAAGGACCGAAAATACCCCTTACTGCTGCTCAAGAGTCATTTACGACTATATGGCTCAAAAATCCAAGATTTGATGATGATCCTATAGAACCGACATGGTATTCAGAAGTAGACGGAGATCTATCGGATGTTGAAGCAATATCAGATCCAGTTTCAAATTATGTAAACTTAAGTACTTTAGGAGATTCAAATACATTCAGAATTGATGACCCATTAAGTGATGCAAATTGGACAGCTTATAAAAACCCCAAATTACCTATTTTACCTGATCGTTATGAGATTAATTCTTCAGGTTGTTATGCTACACATACTTGGGATGAAAACGTAAATCAAACTCGGAATAGACCTAGTGTGCATTGGAAACAAAATATAAATATGCCTGTCAATATGTCAGATTATATAATTACTTCCGTTTCTCTTGAGGTTAATTTTACTGCGAATGTAACTGTTTCTCCTCGTACGGGGGGAGGTATAGATAGATTAGGAGACCCTCTTGAGTGGAACGATGATTATTCAACAGGGGATTATGCCGAATTTTATGTCCTCTTATCTGATGTTGAGGAATCATTTGAACCAATTCAAGTAGCCTACAATAATACTGGATTGGGTCATCTTGGGGAAGATAGTCGAGCAATTAGCAGTTTTTCAGACACTCCGATGGATGTAGTTCCTGAGAATGTTTTAAAGAGCATATTGACTTCAGCATTAGAAAAAGATGGTTATAATTTTACAATTACTCTTGGTATAGATATTTACTGTGAAGATAATGAATATGGTGTTGATGTTGATAGATGGAATTCCACAATTATTAGATCATTTAATCTCACTCTTACTTATGAGAAGAAAATTGATCAATATACTTCAGTATCTTGGAATCAAAACAGTGATAAGATTAGTGATATAAGCACTGATACGGTTATTGTAAATGAAGCAAATCTTAATTTTAAATATAAAATTGATAAGAATTGGACTGATTCTTCCCCAAATTCTGAAATTCGAGTTTTTATTAATAATAATAAACTATCTGAAACAATAAAATTAAGTAAAGCTAATCAAAGTTTTCAAGAAGCAAAAGATGGAGGATTTAATATCACGTCTTTAATTCCTTACAACACAGATATTAAATTTTCAATTCAATTATACATTGCAGATGAATTTGGATTAAATAAGACCAGAACTATTTCTATTGATGATATTTATCTTAACATCTCTTATACAGTAATATTCCCTGATACTCAAACAAATTTACAAGTCTCTTTTAATGGTGTTAACAAAACACTTAATCCAATATTTGAAGTTCCCCGAAATACAACTCTAAATATAACAGTTAGATATCCTGATGATAATGGAGCTCACATCCCTTACGCAACAATACAATTATCAGGAAATCTTACAGGAACTTTAACAGAAAACCGTAATTTTGGTCAATATACGATTTTAATTGATTCAGGTGAATTAAATGTAGGAGAACACCGTTTCAATATAGTAGCACATAGAATTAACTACGAAGCAAGAAAAATAAGTCCAATACTATTTGTTATGAGAAGTCCTGTACTTGATCTGGAATTGTTTTTTAATGAAGAAAATAAGACCTCTGACCCATTTTTTGATATTGCAATTAATAAATTATTAAATATTACAGTAAAATACAAAGATCTAACGGGAACTCACATTCCAAACGCTACAGTACAGTTAACTGGAGATGGAATTGAAGAATATTTAAATGAAGATCCAATGTTAGAACAATATTCAATTATCATTAATGCAACCATAAAACTCACTTTAGGTCAAAACAGCTTAATAATTAGAGCTGAGGAAACAAACTTTCAAGAAGAAATTATTAATTCAATGGTTATTTTAAGAAGAATAAATGCAGAAATAATCCCTGTGCTTGGATCAAATAAGATAAAGATCACACCAGGAGGGGACGCGCCAATACTAATATATATTTATGATACAGATTTTGACAAAAGAATTCAAGGAGCAGCCGTTGAAGTCATTACATATGTTTGGGAAAATGGAAACGGGATTCTAACAGATGACAATAACGATGGGATATATGAAGCGTTAATTAAGAATGTACCTGAGGGAACACATTCACTAATTATTAACGTTTTTGGAAGTAATATTTATAATTTTGCAAGTTATGAGATGCTAATAATAACTGGGGTTAACCAGGGAGGATTACTTCTTTTTCAAGTATTACTTACAATTTTTCTAATAACTTCTGTAGGCTTGGGAGGTTACCTTTATGTTTATCAAAAAATTTTAATATTTCCAAAACCAGTTAGAAAAGTTCGAAAATTTCAGAGAACTTTAAGAAAAATAAAAGCACCACATGTAGATATATTAAGACGTAAAAAGGCTTTTGCTTCTACTTATAAAGAAGAACTTAAAAAATCCTCAAGATTCCTAAAGGGAAAACCTACTACTGAAATAACAGAAATGGAAAAAGTATCTAAAAATGTACCTAAAATTGATCAAAATGAATTGAAAAATGACACTGCTAAATCTCAGAATATGAATAAAAGTTCAAAACAGTTTTTAAATAAAAAAAAAATTCATAATAATAAATTTAAAACAAGAATAAGAAAATTTTGGTATAGAACAATTAAATATAATAAAAGTTGGAAGTTCTCTATTATTTTCCTTGTTTTAATTTTAAACTTACTAATCTTTAGCCAATTCATGAATCTTAATTCATTTAACTCATCAAAAAATGAAAAATTGGGAAAGGTTAGAGCTTCAGGTCAAGATTCTTATACAGAACAATGGTTGAACAATACATCTTTTGATGCGCCCTTATATCCTCCATGGTATTCAAAAATTGAAGGAGATTTGTCAGATGTTGACGCAACTTCAGGTTTAGATTATGCGAACTTTGATATCATAGGAGATTCAGGAATACTTACTATTGATGACCCTCTAAATGATGGAAATTGGATTCCATTTAATAACCCTAAATTTCCGATTTCTCCACAAAATAATTGGAGTAATTCAGAAGGTTTATGGGTTAGTCATACATGGGATGAAGACGTTGATCAAACTCTCAATACTCCTAGTATCCATTGGAAGAGAAATATAACAACTTTCCCTATCAATATGTCAGATTACATAATTACATCTGCATCCCTTGAGGTAAATTTTAGTGCTATTGTTACAACTACACCTTTAGGTGGAGGTGGTATAGATACCCCTCGTGATGGTATTGCACAATTTGGAATAGGTGATTCTGTAACATTTTATGTATTAATATCAGACTTAGAAAATGAAAATATATATCAAGTTGCATACAATAAAACACGTTATCTTGGGCAAGATAGTCCTGCAATAAGTAGTTATACAGATATACCTTTGGAAGTTATTCCCGAAGAAATTCTCATTTCTTATTTAACTTCTGTTCTAGAAGGGGATGGCGTTAATTTTTCAATCACTTTAGGCATTGATATATATTGTGAAGATAATGTTCCTGGGGGAGATGAAGATAACTGGAATTCATTAACCTTGAGAGTATTTAATTTAACCTTTACCTATGAGAAAAAGATTGACCAATTTAATTCGGTTTCTTGGAATCAAGATGCTGATAATATTAGTGAGCTTAGTAATGATCCATTCATTATTGATGAAGCAATAATTAATTTTAAATATAAAATTAATGATACTTGGCCGATTTCTTATCCAAATTCAGAGATTAGAGTCTTAATTAGTGATAATCTCCACACCGAAACAATCAAGTTAAGTACAGCTACATTATCATTCCAAGAAGCGAAATTAGGGGGATTTGACGTTACATCTTTGATTACCGATGATGTTAATCTTTCAATTCAGCTTTTTATGGCAGACGACAATATTGGATTAAATCGACCTATTTCTATTTCAATTGATAATGTAACTCTTGATATTACTTATACAGTAATTTTTCCTGATATTGAAACTAATCTCTATTTATTCCTAAATAATGAAGAAAAAACTTTAGATCCTAACATTGAACTAGATGTAGAAGAACAATTGAATATTACTGTAAAATATTTAAGCAACACTGGTGTTCATATACCAAATGCAAAAATTGTATTGTCAGGAAATTACACAGGGAATTTCACCGAAAATTCTATATTAGGACAATATTCAATTCTTATTACTACAGATACAGATGATATTGGAGTTAATTTTTTAACAATTGCAGCTCAAGCGGAAGACTTCATTACGCAGAGAATAAGTTCGACAGTCACTGTAAGAAAAATTGATGTTGAAGATTTGCAACTTTTTTTAAATAGTGAGAACAAAACTCTTGATCCTTATGTTGAACTTATATACGGTGAAGAACTAAACATAACAGTAAAATACCTTGATATCTCCGGTGCTCATATACCTAGTGCTACAGTAAAATTAATTTCAGAAAGATTAACAAAAGATTTAGAAGAAAATCACACCTTAGGGCAATATTCAGGTAAAATCAATACAAGTGAAAGATTAAAAATAGGTAACAATTATCTCTTAATAGAAGCTCAAGAAGCGAATTTACAAACAAAGACTATAGATTTAAGAGTATCTATAAGAAAGATAAACCTTGAAATTAATACCGTGTCTGGATCGAATACAATTGAGATTACACCAGGAGAAAATATTACAATAAGTGTGAATTTGATTAACACTGATTTTGGTGGGATGATTCAAGGTGCAATAATCACTTATATTTGGGATAATGGAAATGGAATTCTTACGGATTCCGATAATGATGGAATATATGAAGCATTTATTGAAAATATACCTAGTGGTACACATTCAATTGAGATTTCTGCTTTTGTTGGTGATGAATATTTTGCAAACGATTATGAATTAGTCTTAACTTCATCTAAATTAGGGGAAGATCCAACTCTTTTTCAAATATTAGTAATAATTACTAGTATTATAGTTGCGGTATTGGCAATTTATGTTGTTATGTATCAACGGTATTTAAAATATCCAAAACCTGTTAGAAAAGTAAGAAAATATAAAAGAACATTGAGGAAAAAAACAGCTCCAAGTACTAATATCACTAACCGTAAAAATGCTTTTAGGTCACTATATAAAGATGAGGTAAAACCAATTTCAAGTAAGGTTAAAAGTAAATCTTCTGAAATTACAACTGAACAGAAATCTAAACCAGTGGAATCAAATTTGGAGTCTGAAGAATTAATATCAAGTTCTTTAGAAAAAAAAATAGAATTAGATAAAATAATTGACGACTCTTCAAAAAGTAATTCAAAATCCAATAACACATGAGATAATGTTTTACTAAATATAGTAAGAATCCATTAATTTTTTTAATGTTATTAGTTATTAAGTTCTCGTTTTAAACAAGCTAAAATTAAAGCATCATGATATTTACCTTTAAAATTTAGGTATTGTTTTAAAATTCCTTCTTCTCTAAATCCAGACTTTTTAAAGAGAGAAACAGAATTGGTATTTTCTATAGCAATGTGGGCTTCAAGTCGATTTAATTTTAAATGATTAAATGCGATCTTTTTTATTAAATTTATAGAATTCTTTCCTAATCCTCTTGACCAATAAGAAGTAATTATCCAAATTCCGATTTCGGCTCTTTTATGCCTCCAGTTTACATTCCAAAGGCTAACTGAACCAACCTTAACCTGGTTTGTTTCCTGCAATACAATTATATAATTGAATTGAATGTGATTATCCCAATATTTCAAATAATTTCTAATTATCCTTTTTGAATGTTCTACTGTTTTAAGTGGTTGCAAAGATAAGTAATTAGTCATTCCTTTTTCATTTAAACCATCATACAAAAACTCTCCGTCATGTTTGGAAATTTTTCTTAGAGTTAAGTTTCCATCGTTAATTTCATCGATAATTTCTGAGTCATATATCATGTTCTTAAAATTGAGAATATTCAGATCTTATAATAAAAATATTATTTATAAATATATAAAAAAAAAAATAGATAAAACGATAAAAAGAGAAATTAAAAGCGATTTACATTCCTCCAGTGAATTTAGGTTCCTTCTTCCTTAAGAATGCATTTATTCCTTCCATTACATCACTAGAGGCAGAATTTACGCCAAATCCCAACATCTCAAAGATATTTCCAACCTTTAATGGTACTTGTGTCCCAAATTTCATTGCTTTCTTAATTATAAACAAACTAGTTGTTGCTGCATTTCCTAACCAAGATGCTTTTTCATTGATAAGTTTCTCAAAATCTTCTCCTTCATCACATAAGAAACTCACATAGCCCCAATTATGCATCTGCTCAGCAGAGACTCGTTCACCAAAATATATCATTTTCATTGACCTTGATAATCCAATTCTTTGTGCCATCCTTTGAGTCCCACCATTAGCAGGAAAAATTCCTCTCTTAATTTCTGGAAAACCAAAGAATGAACGTTTAGTTGCAATAACTATATCACAAACTAAAGTTAGTTCACAACCTCCACCAAGAGCAAATCCATCTACAGCAGCAATTACTGGTTTAGGAAATTCTTCAATCAAATCATAGTATTTATGCTTTTGGTACATAGCTATTGCCATATGAGAAGGGATATTAGGTTTAATGCCTACTCCCATTCCTGCGGATAAATCAGCACCCGCAGAAAAAGCGGGTTTTTTAGTAAAATCTTTAGTACCACGAAGAACAATACAACGAACGGTGCTATCTAGAACAAATTGTTCCATTGCTTCATATATCTCTCTCAATGTTTGTGTTGTGAGAGCATTTAATTTACTAGGTCTATTTATTGAGATTACCACGTAGTTTCCTTCTTCAACCTTCTCTACTACAACATGCTCAAATTTTTTTATTTCTGACATTTTGTTCAACTCTTTTCAAGTTTGGTTTTTTTAATATTTAGATAATTCTTTAACTTTAAGATTTTAGAACATTTAGTAGTATTATGTTTTTTCAAATTAATAATTTTCAAAAAAAAAAATTTAGATTTTAAACTATTATCTATTTTAAAATTTATTTAGATATTTATTCAGGAAAATATTATTAGAATGAATTTTGATTTCTTCAAGTTATTTTAGATTTAAGAAAAAATTTTAAAACTGCCAAATTCAATGATTTCTGCTATTTCAAGTTAGTGTTATTGTAACGTAACTCATAATAAAACTTAAAGAATATATGCTCATAACATTAGATCATTTATAATAGAATAAATAATAATTTTAATTGTGGCAAATATGAATATTAGTAAAAGAATGGCTATAGATGTAAGTTTGTTAATAGGGCTATGTATAGTGGTAGGGCTTATAGGAATTTCGGAAATTCCTATGATTTGGATTACAATTATCCTTATTATTGCGGTTTCTTCAGGAACAATTATAGCATTTTATACTGTGAAACGAATTTCGAAAGTTACTAATAATATGCAAAGAATGTTGGATGCAGGTACAGATGCGAGCATTAATGTATCAAATATTGCTATTGAACTCTCTGCAAATGTTAGTGAGGTGAGTGCGGGTTCTGAAGATATTTCAACCTCTATCCAGGAGATGGCGATTAATAGCCAAGAGATTATGAAATCTTCAGATGAGATGCGAAATTTAATGTTAATAATAACCAATATTGCAGAACAAACCAATCTTTTAGCATTGAATGCTAGTATCGAAGCAGGACGAGCAGGTGAATATGGAAGGGGTTTTTCTGTTGTAGCAGATGAAGTACGAAAACTAGCTGAAGGGTCAAAAGCTTCAGTTAGAGATACTGGGAATAAAATTGATAATATAATTAGTAGAATTAAACTTTCAAACAGTCAAATGGAAGCTATAAGCACTTCTGCTCAGGAACAAGCTGCCTCAGTTGAAGAGATTAGTTCTACAACATACAAACTTGGCGGGTTAGCAGAAGATTTAAAAAACAAATTGACCACATCCAAAGACACACAAAAGAGTAATAAAAAAAAGAAAAGATAATCTATAATAATTTATAAAAGTATTACACAAAAATACTCCTTTTTTTTCTTTAGTTAATCCTGCCTACTTCCGCTTGATATTATCCCTTGGGATTATCATAGTTAGTTGTGAAAATAAAAATTTTTGTATTGAGAGAAGTTATGGAAGTGAATGAAGGATAGCAAGGAAAACTAATTCCTAAATACTTTTAAAGTGAATGGGAGAGAGGTTGTCGGACTGTAGCCACAAATAATTTATCAAAATACATTTAATAGTATTAATTAAAACAAAATGAGTATAGTTTTACCAATTTTAATAGTCTTAGATTAAAAAATAATTACTAACATTTATAAAAAAAAGTAAAATAAGAAAAATATTTATTTTTTTCTTTATTATTTTCGCATTTTAATGAAACCGCCGGTTTTCATTAACTCACAAGGTCTAAAGTATTCTTTACCGGTCTTATCAGCTAACTCTTCTAACATCTTAGACCATTTTTCATATTGATTTTTTCCCGCACCAAAAGGTCCTGGTGTATTCATCCCTGCCATGTTAGCATCATCTATAATTTTGAAACCAGTTACAACTTTTTCTTCAAGTAATCTACAACTTTCATTTAGCATAATTGCCATTGAAGTTTCAGGAGAGAATAATCCAGCTTTAGTTGATTTATCAATTTTAGGTCTACCTTTAGGGGTTAAGTTTTCTTTCCAGTTGTAAAAACACTGACCAGTTTTTCTTCCTAACTTGTTTTCTTCAACCATTTGTGTAATTACTTTTCCAGCTTTAAAATCGGTTGATAATGTCTCAGCATAATAATTTCCGGCGTGAAGCATCGTATCAATTCCTACATAATCAGATAGTTCACAAGGTCCCATTGGCATTAAAGAACCAGCATCGCCATCAATTTGATTCCAAGAAATTCCTTTTTCTGCTGCTTGATCAAAGACCCAGCTAATAAAAATTGCTACAGGAGCATTGACACGATTAACAATGAAACCTGGTCGATCTTTTAAAACTTTTGGAACAAATCTTTTCCCCCTGAGACAAGGTAAAGCTTTACCAAAATCAACACCTATATTCATAGCTTCATCTGAGCTTTTTTCCCCAGCGATGATTTCTACTAATCTCATTAAAATTGGAGGATTAAAGAAATGCATTCCAATTACTTTATCTTCTCTTTTTGTAGCAGTAGCTATATCTGTAATACTCATGGTTGATGTATTAGTTGCAAGAATGCAATGAGCTGGCGCATTTTCATCACAGGTTTTAAAGACTTCCTTCTTTACATCCATTAACTCTACTACTGCTTCTATTACGAGATCAGCATCTTTTACAGCAGTAGCAATATCTGTCGATTTCTTAAGGTTTTGCATAAGATTAGAAGTAGCTACTCCTTCTCCTAAAGTTCCTTTCGCTTCAAGTCTTTTTAAGCCTTCTTCAATTTTAGAAACTCCTTTGTCAACAAATTCATCTTTAATATCAACTAAAGTGACATTATAACCTCCCATTAAAGCAATTTGTCCAACATTGTGACCCATCAAACCCGCTCCTAAAATAACTATATTTTTAATTTCTGCCATTTTTATAATTCGACCTTCTTAAAATTATTTTTACTTTTTGATTATTTAATACTTGTAACAAAAAGTTTTCTATGAATAAAAAATTTTTTTTATTTTTGATATTTTTAATGTTTGAAAAGGATAAATCTATGATTCAAATTAGTACTCGATTTTATCTTATTCAATATTATACAATGATAAACTGCAATTTCAAAAAACTCTTTGTGTCGTAATTATATTGGTTAATGATTACATAGATTTTATAAGAAAAAGACTAATTCTTCGAGACATACATCATTCTCAGCATCGTTCTCAAGAAATTTCCTTTCAGTTTTTTTATTTTTATGACCGATTAAATTTTTCATTTATTCATTCTACTTCCAAGAAAATTCCCCTAAGGTCTTCCAAAACACTTACTAATCCTATTAATTAAGATGCTACTTGTATAAAAAACTAGATTTAAAAATAGTTTATTTTGAAAAAAATATAAATCAAGATCCTCTGAATTGAAGTTATGAAGTTAGTTCATTCAAAGTATTCTCAAATATTTCAACGTCTGGCTGTGTTTCAAGACAAATAGATACATTTTTTAAATTCACATTGTTTTCGTTGAGATATTTTATTATGGCTATAAGCATAGCTTTAGCACAAAAATTTGTAGTAAATCCTCTCATCTCTTTAGAAATTGGTGGAAAAACAACAGAAATTAACCCTTTTTCATCCGCCAATTTTAATGAATTCCAAGTAGCTTGCATTAATTTTTGCCCTTCTTTCACTTGGCCTAATCTTGGTCCATTGGCGTGTATTATATATTGAGTATAATCTCCTCCGGATGTCATTACAGAATCACCTACAGCAACTTGAGAAATTTTATTAATAATTCTATTACATTCGAGTTGAACCTGAGTTCCGGCTTTTCTCAAGATTTTGCATCTCAAATCGCCACTAGGCAGAAGTCTACTATTAGTTGGAATTACAACTGCATCATATTCAATATTGCTTAAATCTCCGACAAAAATTTCGATAACTGAATTATTTACCATGTGTTGATCCATTAATATTATAACCTTAAAATTAATATTTATATTTTTTTTTATCGATAAAGAAGCAGATTTATTTAAAAAGAAATTAGTGGATATAAAATTATTCTGTTTTATTAATTTCAATAATTTTTTTAATTGATTTTTCTACATGTTCATCAATTATTTTAAGAACTTTTATATATGTTTCATTAGAAGTATAATAAGGATCTATAATGTCATGATTATAGTTTTCTCCATTAAATTCTTTTAATGTAAAAGTCTTTTTATCGATATCCTTAATTGTATCAAAATTTCTTATAATCTCAAGTGAATGAGATTTTTCCATAGTTAGTATCAAATCTTGTTTTTCCAATAAGTTACGATTAATTACTTTTGGTTTAAAATCTGAATGTTCGATACCTTTAGAATCTAAATAATTGCGTGATTCAGGTTGTATAAACGAAAAGGCATTTATGAACCCACAACTCTCAAAATTTATATCAGTTATTTCAGGATATTTAGTCTTTAAGAATTCAGACAAATAATAAGCCACTGGAGAGCGTGCCGTATTTCCATAACAAACCCATAAGACAGATCGGATTTTTTTCACTTAAGTTTATACTCTTTAATTGTTATTTAAAAAAGTGAATACCAGTAAGAAATAAAAATATTGACTATACTTTAAATCTTTATATAAAAGATTATTAAAATTATAATAATGTCAAATAAAACAAATCATAAAGATATACCCTAGGTTATTAAAACTCATTAGAATTATATATTTCAATAATCTTTTTAATAGAGTTTATCATAACTAGTGCGATTCTTTCGAGAACTCTAATAAATATATTTTGCTCTAAGTAATATGCCATTCAAATTGGTGAGTAGAATGGAGATTTAATAGGATAAGCAAGTAATCTCTATAATTTAGGAAGAATCTATGTATTACTCCACAAATTTTACAATATATTGAAATTTCTTAAAGGAGGTGTGAACATTTTTAGTCAATTGGAACAAAATAAGTATGTTGATGTATTTACAAAAGAAATCAATAATTTAAGAAAGAAAATAAATCTTTTTACATGTCATATCTCTCGCAAAAATTGTAAAGCTAACTCAATAAGGAATAAAATTTTAATTTTATTATTGGTATTTAATTATAACTCTTAAAAAATCAGGAAAAAATAACGTATTTCATTGAAGCTTAAAACGGATTTTCTTGTTATTGGAAGTGGAATTTCTGGACTTTTTCTAACTTTAAATATTTCCAATTTAATTCCAGACAAAAAAATTCTATTGATTACTAAAGAACGTTTACATGACAGTAGTACTTTTCATGCTCAAGGAGGAATTGCTTGTGTGTGGAATAACAGTGATAATTTTGAGAAACATATTCGAGATACTTTAGTTGCAGGAGATGGATTATGTGATGAGAGTGTTGTAAGGAAAATAGTTTCTCAAGCCCCAGAAAGGATACAAGATTTAATTGATCTTGGACTAAAATTTACAAGATCTGAAAATGGAGGATACGACTTAGGACAAGAAGGAGGGCATTCAGAACGAAGAATTCTTCATGTAAATGATCAAACTGGTCATAGCCTTGAGCATATACTTATAAATAATGTAAAGAAATTGAATAATGTTGAAATCAAAGAATTTTGGTGTGCAATTAATTTATTTGAAGAGAATTTCAAATGTTATGGAGCTTACGTATTAGACCAAGAAAACAAAGAAATTCATAATATTGCTGCAAAAGCTACAATTTTAACAACTGGGGGCGCAGGTAAAATCTACTTATATACAACTAATCCTGATGTAGCCTCTGGTGATGGAATTGCTATGGCATATCGTGCTGGGGCAACTATATCTAATATGGAATTTTACCAATTTCACCCTACCTGTTTATATCATCCTTATGCAAAATCATTTTTGATAACTGAAGCAATGCGTGGAGAGGGCGCAGTTTTAAAAAATCTGAATGGTGAAGGTTTTATGGAGAAATATCACCCTCTTAAGGAATTAGCACCTAGAGATATCGTTTCAAGAGCAATAGACGCGGAATTAAAAAAATCGGGGGATGATCATGTATTATTAGATATAGCAACCTATAAAGACTCTGGTTTTATTAAAAGTCATTTTCCTGGAATTCATGAAAATTGTTTAAAATTCAATATTGATATTACAAAAGATCCTATTCCAGTAGTTCCTGCTGCACATTATTGTTGTGGGGGTGTGTTAGCAGGGATTAATGGAACAACAGAAGTTAAAGGTCTTTACGTTCTCGGAGAATCGGCTTGTACCGGATTACACGGTGCAAATAGATTGGCAAGTAACTCATTATTAGAAGGATTGGTTTCTGCTTATGAATGTGCTCACTATTTAATAGAGGAAATTCCTGAATTAAAAATTAAAGATATTCCTGAATGGGAGCCAAGAAATGCTGTACCTTCTACAGAAGCGGTAGTGATAACGCAGAATTGGCAGGAAATACGGAGATTTATGTGGAATTATGTAGGAATAGTCCGCACTGATAAACGTTTACAAAGAGCTAAAAAGAGAATCAATTTACTACTCGATGAAATCAACCAATATTATTGGGATTTTAGGATTGAAAAAAATTTAGTAGAACTAAGAAACCTAGCAACAGTGGCCAAGATCCTCATTGTTAGTGCTATATCCAGAAAAGAGAGTCGAGGAATTCATTATAATATAGATTATCCAAATAAATCTGAATTGAGTAGATTTACATCAATTAGAAGACCTTGGTAAAAAAAAAAAATTCTATAAATTACTTATCCTTTATATGACTTTTTGATACCTTTCATTGCAAACTTGAATTAAATTGGAGTAATTATGATATATTTTTAAAGTATAATTTTAAATTATAACTCTCATTTATATTTGATAAGTTTAATTTCAATGAAGCTAGGATGTTATAGTGAGTATTGGAAAGAAAATTAGAAAAGAAAGAATATTTAATCGGAATAGTAAAAGAACAATTATTATTCCAATGGACCATGGATTAACCATGGGAACCATTAATGGATTAGAAGATTTAGCTGGAATGATTGATAAAGTCGCATTAGGCGGTGCCAATGCTGTTTTAATGCATTCTGGTATGGTAGGGACGGGACATAGACAATATGGGAAGGACATCGGTTTGATTATTCATTTATCTGGAGCAACAGATTTATCACCTGATCCAAATAGAAAAGTTTTAGTTTGTTCTGTTGAAAGAGCATTAAAAATGGGTGCTGATACCGTTTCAATTCATATCAATATTGGTGCAGATGAAGAGACAGAGATGCTTAAAGATGCCAGCAAAGTTGTAGAAGCTTCGAGGAAATGGGGCATTCCATTATTAGCAATGATGTATCCAAGAGGACAAAGGATTACTGATGAAAATGATCCTAAGGCTGTAAATATAGCAGTTAGAGCAGGTGTAGAATTAGGAGCAGATATTATTAAAACAAATTATACTGGAAGTATTGATACTTTCAAAGAGATTGTAAATGGTGTTAAACCCATTCCAGTTATTATTGCTGGAGGTCCTAAAATGAATACGAAACAGGAATTATTTCAAATGGTTTATGATTCCATTCAAGCGGGAGGAGCAGGAGTAGCTTTCGGGCGAAATATTTTTCAATCTAAAGATCCTACAAAAATGGTAATCGCTATTTGTAAATTAGTACATGAAAACTATACTGTTGACGAAATTTTAAAAGAATTCAAGTTTGATTAATATTATAAATTATTCTATTAAAATGAAAGATAAGAAAATTAATTCATTTTTTCAAAAAAAAATCGAAAATCAATCCCAAGATCAAAATGTTATCATCTCATTTGAAGATATCTCAAAACGAGAAAAATTTATTTCAAAAAATAAAGAACTGAAATACATTAAAAAATTTGATTTAATTCCTTCTATTTCCGTAATTTTAAAGAAAGAACAAATTCTAAACTACAATGAAGAGCCTTTAATAAAACAAATAGAGGAAGATCAAAGATTATACCTGTCAATGTTAGATGTTATTGAAATTTTAGAATTAGACAATTACAGAGCGTCTCAAATTTCATATACTGGAAAGGATGTTAGTGTAGGAATTATTGATAACGGTATAAATACCATGTTCCCTTCAATATCTAAAATAACTACAAGACACCAAATTTCAAACCAAAGAAGCGAAAGCGGTGCAGTCAAAAATAGCAACAAAGGAATCACACACGGAACCATAATGGCAAGTATAATTAGCAATCAATTTAAAGATTATGCCGCGAATTTTATTGGAATTGCTCCAAAAGTAAATATTTCTGATTTTAATATTTCAAATTTAAAAGAAGAGTACTTTTTTTCCAGTATTTTAGAATTTTTTGATAGAATCATTACCCAGAGCTTAAAAATTGATATTTTATTAATTTCTCTTACAACTTTACACCCTTCTGATGGCAAAGATATATTATCATTAGCTTGTAATATGTTAGTAGAGAAAGGAATTATAATAGTCTGCCCTGCAGGTAATTTAGGTCCAAAACCATATACCATTGGAAGCCCAAGTGCTGCCAAAAATGTTATAACAATTGGATCTCTTAACAAAGAATTCACTATTTCTGAATTTAGTGGAAGGGGGCCTACGTTAGACGAAAGGATGAAGCCAGACTTTTGTTTACCAGGATCAAAAATAAAAGTGCCGTTATCAAACAACCTTCATGTAAATGTTTCAGGCACTAGTGTTTCTGCCTCAATTGGCGTAGGTTTGATTGCTCTGATCAAAGAGTCTAATCCAAATATTTCATATAATGATATAATAAAACTGTTAGAAAAATCAAGTATAGATTTGAATTATGAAAGAGCTGCTCAGGGTCATGGGATAATAAATTTAATAGAAATTTTTAAAAATTTAGATTTATTTCATGAAAAAATTTTTCCATATAATTATCTCATAAAAAAATCTTTAAAAATTGCATTAGAATTTGTAGTTATATCAATATTTTTATTTTTTTTCTTTTATTTCTTTAAAGTTACATAATTTCGAATATTAATAATGAGGGAATAAAATTTTTCCAATATTTCATATGGCTCTGCCCTTAATTTTAACTGAGATTCCACAAATTAAGGAATTAAAATTTAATAGATTTACTTTATTAATTGGTTCAATACTTCCAGATATAATTGATAAATCAATAATGCTATTAGGCTTTGGAACTGGAAGATCTTTTTCACATAATTTATTGTTTATTTGGATAAGTTTTTTTGTACTCTTTCTTTCATCTAAAAGAAATTTAAAAGTTTCCCTCCCGTTTTTATTAGGGCTAAATATTCACCTTATACTAGATCTTCCTTATGTTCCTTTTTTTTACCCTTTTATATCTTATGAATGGGTAGTTGTCGATGCACCAATATTATTTTGGATTAATGCTCTATTTACAAATCCTATTGTACAAATAACAGAAATCATGGGAATAATTTTTCTAGTTTTCATTTTAATAAAAAATAAATTATATCATCTAAAAAATATTAAAGTTTACTTGAAAGCTGGAGAACCATCCATTCTCCAAGAATAATACCTCAATTTTAACTCCTAAATCAATATAACAAAACAAATTAAATTATTAAGTTGGAGAAAAATTTTTTCAAAAATCTGGAAATAACTACCTTATTAATCCAATATGAAACTTTTATTATTTATCAAATTAATTTTTAAATTATATTATGAGTCAAATTAATCCGCTACACATAATTATAGATAATAGAGAACAGAAGCTAAAAAATTTATTTGATCGGAAAAAGGATGTTATAACTTACGATTCGGAGCAACTAGATGTCGCTGATGTAGTTATCTCAGAGGAGGTTGCAATTGAAAGAAAGGAAGGATTTGATTTTGTTTCCTCTATAATGGATAATCGACTATTTGAACAATTGCTTCGTTTAAAGGACACCTATAAATTCCCAATTTTAATTTTGGAAGGATTAAATGATGATGTTTTTGAAAATACAGGAATGAAAATCTCATCAATCTATGGAGCACTTTCTTTTATATCGTATAAATTAGGTATCTCCGTAATTCCTACCAGAAATATTGAGGATACGGCAATAGTTGTTGAAAGAATAGCATACCGAGAGCAAGTAAAGGATGGAATGCCTTTACTTTCAAGAAAAGCTCCTAAAGCCTTGTCCAAAAAAGAGAGAAGATCCTTTATAATTGAAGGTTTAGTGGATATTGGCCCAAAAAAAGCTAAAGCATTAATCGAGAGGTTTAAAACGCCTTATCAAGTATTTAAAGCAATAAAACATACTGAGATCTTATATACTCGTACAAATAACCCAAAAGGTATTCAAGGACCTCTTGGTGAATTAACAGGATTTGGTTGGAAGTTTGTTGAAAAGAATCAAAAAATTCTTTTTGGAAAAAAGAAAAAAAGTCCTCAGAAACGGATTAATAATAGCTATTAACTAACTTTTCTAAGAAAATAATTAAATTATCTAAAGAGAATTTATCTAAAAAAAATTCATTATATTGGTTTACCATTATTAGTATAACGCCCAGGATATTCTTCGGCCCAAACTTGCATAACTTCTTGATGTGGAGCGTCATTATAAACTCCTCGATCTTTAATATAATCAACGAACGGTTTTCCATCTTTGTTAGTGCTCGCGAAAAGCCCATCACATTTTCCATCAAAATTTACAATTGGAAAATTTTTCCTTTGACAAAGTTCTTTATCAAAAGCACAATTTGCTTCAACCCAACGCCCTCCTAAAAATAATTCTACAAATCCATGAAAAATAAATATGTTAGTACCCATATCTTTTTTAAGCCTTTCTGAAGTCATGTGGTTTACAATGTCAACAAAATGAAGCCTTGAAGGAATTCCAATAGATCTAGCTAATGAAGCTAACAATATTGATTTGGGAATACAGAATCCGAAACCTTTCTTCAGAGTTAAACTTGATTTCCAATTTGTTTTTTCATAGGATTCTCGGGCATCTTTTACTGAATACTTTATCTGATCTCTCACAAAATAAAAAAGTTTTACAGCTTTTCCAATATCATTCTCTTTAGGAATGCCCTCGGTTATTTCTCTTACCTTTTCCTGAATTGATGGATGGTTATAATCCATATAGAATGTAGGTTTAAGAGTGTCTTCAGGTTTATTGTTTAGTTTCGTCATTATATTTTTATTGATAGTTTTTTATTTAATGTTTTCCAATTTATCAAATAATAATCAGAAGAATAATGAAATATATTAATTAAGAGGTTAATCGAAAATGATTGATATTATCGACATCAAAAATGTAGTTGTGGTTGGAGCAGGAAAAATGGGACAAGGAATTGCGCAAGTGTCTTTAATGGCAGGCTATAATGTTATTTTAGTTGATATAAAAGAGGAGTTTGTAGAGAATGGATGGAAAGAGATTGAAAAAGATTTAGAGAAGGTTAAAAAAAAAGGGAAATTAGGGGAGGGCGTTTCTGTAGATGATGTTATGGCAAAATGCACAAAATCAATAAATCTCGCTTCAGCAGTTAAAGTTGCTGATTTAGTGTTTGAAGCAGTTGTAGAAAAGATGGAAATTAAAAAAAAAGTGTGTGCTACAGTTATGGATAACGCACCTTTGCATTGCATTTTTGCCTCAAATACATCGACATTTCGGATAACTGAAATTGCTGATGGTTCAAAAAGACCTGAACAAATTATAGGGATGCATTTTTTTCTCCCAGTCTTTATTCAAGGATGTGTTGAAGTAATGAAAGGCGAAAAAACTTCAAATGAAGTTTTAGATATATGTGTAGCTATAGGTGAAAAATTACCTTGCCGTAAAGGAAAAAGGCTTTCTGTTCGAATGGAAAAGGAAAGTCCTGGATTTATTGCCAACAGACTGCTAATCCCCTCTAGTATTTATATAAATTGGATTCTAGATCAAGCTTATGCAAAGAACATACCATGGGAACAGATTGACGCTGATGCAAAACATTTAGTTCAAATGGGCCCATGTCAATTACTAGATTATCTGGGAATAGATGCTGCTTATAATACTTTAAAAAGTTATGAAAAATATATATCCCCTGATTTTGCTCCAGGTTATGTCTTTACAAAACTAATGACAGAAGGAACTTGGGGAAAAAAGACAGGAAAAGGTTTTTATGATTGGTCAAAAGGGACTCCTAATATAAATTTAAATAAAAAAGCTGGCTTATTTAACCCTGAAATTGTTTTAGCAATCCAATTAAATGAAGGTTGTAAGCTTTTAGAAGAAAAAATCGTTTCTGGCTATAAAATTATTGATGATATTATGTTAAAAGGAACTAGTATGCCAGGTCCCTTTAACCCGGGAAGAAATAATTTTGAAAAATGGTCTATTATGCTAGAAGATATCGCAGAGAAGACAGGAAAAAATTATCTTAAACCCTGTAAGTTAATGAAATCTGGTGATTTCATTAAGATGAGAAGATAGTTTTGGAGAATAATTTTTAATTAAAATAAAAATATTCAAGGACCGCTTGATGGTTTAATAGGCATTGGCTAGAAATTTGTAGAAAAAAATCAAAAAATACTATTTGGAAAAAGAAAAAAAGATCCTCAAAAGAAACTAAGTAGTTTTAGATCGAAAATAAGAAAAAAATAAAATATTAATTAAAGGGTGTTCATTATTCTTCGAAGTCCACCCTGAATAATAAGTAATTGTATGTTTCTTGCTCCACCTATAAACTCTTCGACTTTACTTACATC
>SDBS01001989.1_pt1 | contig 20572 bp, 21 predicted proteins | sample 2277091 | NCBI WGS metagenome assembly SDBS01 (sample SAMN10404972, study PRJNA504765) | marine sediment metagenome | isolation source: marine sediment core GS10_PC15, 163 cmbsf | place: Arctic Ocean: Southern Knipovich Ridge | collected 2010 | reverse complement strand
TTTAGAATCGTAGCAGAGATCAATCCGGTTGCCCTTAATGGCACCACCGGTATCAGCAGCAACTGCTTCACCGTAACCTTCAATATAAACCTTGGTTCCCAGCGGAATGACCCGGGGATCAACAGCCACAACACCATACCGCGCTTTTGTGCCCGTAGCTGTAGTATATCCACAGCCATACCCGGGAGTGTAAGCACTCGCTTTCATTACTCGCCTTCCGCCACCTCCACCGCGGGAGACACCTACTGGGGCTGCCGCCACTCTTGTTGGCTTTGGTTTTGCGCGTTTTACTTTCTTAGCACCAACCTTGACAACCTCATCAACAGGAGCACAAATCAATCTTTCTGTTTCCAGCTTCCGTTCAACTTCTTGGCCATCTCTGGTTTTTACATTAAAAACCTGGACAGCCAGACCTTCTTTACCTTCCTGTACTACTCTAACTCTACCTTTAGAAAGACTATTGTCTGTTTCAGTAACAGTCTCGTAGGGAATAGGCACACGATCAGCATCCAGGCTGGACGTGGCCTTGGTGATAGTAATAGCGATATCCTCAGCAATTTTTGCATCTAGTCCGGGATTTACTTGATCTGCAGCTGTAAGCTCGATTCCTGCATCCTTAATCGCCGCTCCAGTCGTAGAAGCGAGAGTGAAGGATTTGATCTTCTTACCATCGAGCTCAATAGTTATTGACTTAGCGTGTTTTACTATTATGTGGGTTCCAGCCTCTATGCTCGCTGTCAGAGGAGGAAAAATGAAGTCATAATCTTGATATTTTACGTTTTGTTCTCTTAGGAAACCTGTGACATCTGCTGCTTTGGTTTTTGTCTGCGAGGTCTTCCCATTAAGAGTAAAGACCACGCTCTCTTCCGCAAAGCTAAAACCAGCAACAACTAGAAGAATCAGTAGAGCCAGGGTAGTGAGAAGGCATCGCTTCTCAATGCCCTGCAAAAATAATCAGTCCTTTCTGTTTAGTTCTTTATTCAGTTTTTTCAACCCGGATACTGCAATAGATTTAGATGATAGGCGCAGGGATTTTGGCTTTAGCCAAGGAAGGGGGGATGCTTTTGTGCCGGCTGACACAGCATAAACTCAAAATGACAAGCCCAACGCTGAATTCTATTGCAGTATCCGGGTTAGATACTTGTAATACTATTCAGTTTTCAGACGCAAAACCATAGTAAAGTATACAGGGGGGAAAGAAGAAATGCAAATTTACAGTGCTTTTGAACTCGGCGAATGTGGAGATCTGCAGCTTAACTACTATGCTCGGACACCCAAGCATAGAGGCCCAGGTAAATCTACCCACTCAAGCAGCAAATCGGAAAGGTAGAGTCAGAGGACAAGCTTTGATCAGGGGATCCAGAAGAAAGAAAAGAATATAACTGGTTTGACCGGGGGATCCAGTCGAGCAATGACAGTTTTGTGTAGTCAGTAAAACATGAGGGTTTTTGAGGATTGGGGGCAAAAGCACGAGGTTTTAGACGTTTTTCTCTATTCGGGGGAATAACGGTTCTGCTTTCTGAACCTTTCCGCCGGGTTCTAAGTTGCCCCAAGTTGCCGCCTGGGGAAGTTTTTGCGAATCAAGAGTGTCCGCAATCCCCAACTGAGCCCACATCTTGATAGCGGTCTCAGGCATAAAGGGTGAAATCAGAATTACGATAATTCTAATACTTTCCATAATAGAGTACATCACCGTAGACAGACGTTCTTTGCTACCTTCCCGAGCTAAAACCCAAGGAGCAGCCGAATCAATATATTTATTGGCTTTTCCGACAAACAGCCAAATAAGCGACAAAGCTTCTCGAAACCTTAATTCTCTTAGCAAAGTATCCAGGTTTTTTACCAGCTCTTCCGCTCCCTTCTTTAAATCATTTTCCAGGTCACCGAAGTCGGAAGGTTTGGGGATAATTCCGTCACAGTACTTCTGCATCATGGGAACGGTTCTGTGGAGTAAGTTACCCAAATCGTTAGCCAAATCAGAGTTGAAGGTTTCTTCCAGCCTTTTAATAGAAAAATCTCCATCAGCCCCGAAAGGAAACTCGGAGAGGATAAAATATCTGATTGCATCTGCTCCATACTCCGTGCTGAGCACGATGGGATCGATAACATTGCCCAAAGACTTGCTCATTTTTTCTCCGTTAACGGTAAAGTAGCCGTGAATGAAATATTCTTGGGCGAGTTCAACACCTAAAGCCAACAGAATGGCCGGCCAAATTGTAGCATGGACTCTTAGAATATCTTTGGCCATCAACTGAATAGTCGGGGGCCAAAAAATATCAAAGCGCTGCTTGTCCTGGGGCCAGCCTAAGCCAGTTAAATAGTTGAGAAAGGCGTCAACCCAAACATAAGTAGTGTGGGACTCATCAAAGGGCAGAGGAATTGCCCAGGAAACCTTCTCTTTGATTCTGGAGATAGAAATATCTTGTAGTTTCTCTTTTTCCAAGAAGGAAACCATTTCATTCTTTCTCTCCACTGGTCTTATGGCCAACTGATCCGTTTTTATGATTTTCAGTAGGCGTTCTTGAAATTGAGAAAGCTTGAATAGATAGCACTCTTCTGATCGAACTTCCGGCTTGATCTTGTGATCAGGGCATTCTCCATCAACCAAATCACTGGTGGTTTTATATTGCTCACAACCGGTGCAATAAAGAGCTTCGTATTTTCCCTTGTAGATGTAGCCCCCATCGTACAATTGCTGTAAAACCTGCTGAACCGCCTTAATGTGATGAGCATCAGTAGTCCGGATAAAGTTACTATAATCGATGTTTAAGAATTGCCAGGCCTTTTGGAATTGGGCCACGATTCCATCGCAGAACTCCCGGGGAGGTTGTCCGGCACTCAAAGCAGATTCCTGCACCTTAATCCCATGCTCATCAGTTCCGGTCAAGAAAAAAACCTCTTTGCCGGTTGCCTTATAGTACCGGGTCAAGACATCTGCGGCTATAGTCGTATAGGAATGACCTATATGAGCAACGTCATTCACATAATAAATCGGTGTGGTTACATAAAAGGTGTCTCTCGCCACTTGAACTCCAAAAATGTCCTCAATTAACCGGACGTCAGACCTTAACGGATATTGACGGTTTTTTCCATGGTCAAATTGACAGTTTTTCCCATCAACGATATAATCACGCATAGCCAATGTCAAGAGGAACCAGGGGGACTCAGGGGATGAAATCTACTGGTATCGTCCGCAAAATTGATGAATTGGGGCGTATCGTTATTCCGATGGAGCTCCGCAAGCATTTCGGTATTGACATCAAAGATCCTCTGGAAATCTACGTAGAAGATGGAAACATTATTCTTTCCAAGTATGAACCTGCTTGTATTTTCTGCGGAGAAAAAAAAGGCGTGGTCGTTTACAAGAACAAGAGTGTCTGCGAGTCATGCCGCCAAAGGATCACGATGGTTTAATCCCTTGAAGGCGAGCTGGGTATGGTTTTTGCGATCTCATAAACAACTCGTTTGGGAATGTTTGCTTGCACAGCCAGTTTCTTGATGGCATCTTTTTTACTTAAACCGCCGGCCATCAAGGTTTTAAGCTGCGCGCGCATGATTGCGGGAGCCGGTATCTCCTTGGATTCCGAAGCACCGGCAATTACCATAACTATCTCCCCTTTAAGTTCTCTTTCCTGAGAAACTGACAGAACGTCGCTCATCGTACCTCTTATTATTTCTTGGTATTTCTTAGTAAGCTCTCTCGCCATCACAACCGGTCTGTCTCCCAAGATCTCCGTTGCATCCTCCAGGAATCTTTTAATACGATGGCAAGATTCATAAAAGATCAGGGTACCTTTCTCTTGGGATAGATCCTGAAGCACCTTCTTTCTCTGTCCTTGTTTCCTAGGGACAAAACCCTGGAAGACAAAGCGATCTGCGGGAAGTCCGGATGCCACTAAGGCGGTAACAGCGGCAAATGGGCCCGGCAATACGTCCATGTCGATTTCAGCCTCAATACAGGCCTTTATCAACCTATAGCCGGGATCTGAAAGTCCCGGCGTTCCAGCATCAGAAACCAACGCCAGACTTAAACCTTGTTTCAAGCGTTCTACCAGCTTCTTGGACTTCTTTATCTCATTATGCTCGTGATAGCTTTCCAAAGGCGTTTTGATCTTGTATTTGTTCAACAGCTTCCTGGTCATTCTAGTGTCTTCGGCTGCTATTACGTCGACCTCGCCAAGGATACGTAATACACGCAAGGTCACATCTTCCAAATTTCCTATGGGCGTGGAACAGACAAAAAGCTTACCGGAACTCATACTGAAACCTCTTTATTAAAACAGGAATCAGGTTGTAGCTTATTAGCGCAAAGCTTAAATTGCAAAGTGCAAAACAACAGTGTAAAGCTCAAAGTATTTTGCTTGTCCTGCCTGTCCTGAGCATAGTCGAAGGGAGTTTGTCGAAGGGAATTTTGAGTTGTTATTTTGAATTTTGCGCTTTGCATTTTGCGCTCCTGTTCCTAATTCCTGACTTGCTGTATCTCTACCTTTTCTTGCTTGAGCTCAAGAAAGAACACAGTCCAGGCAGCCGAAGTAAAAGTCTGAATCAATCCACCAAGAAAAATCAAAACCAATAGGCCCGGAATACCCAGAACAAGACCCAGGAAAACATTAACAAATATTAGAGCAATCGCCGGGGCAAACAATAGAAGAGTTACAGGAAGAAGGGCCATGCCCAAACCAAATCCGATCAAGAGCATAATGAGCCAAAACAATAAAACTGTCCCCAGATTAGAGCGGAGAAGCTGATATCCTTGGCTAATGCTCTCCGAAATCCGCTTCTTTTCAATCACGCGAAAACGCTCTGCCAGAGTTTCAATCATAGAAAATCCTAAAGCAGTGGGGATTATCAACACCAGGAGTAACAGAATACCTAAAATCAGGAAAACAATCCCTAGTGCTATTTGTTTGAAAACAAACCCGGCTATGCCCGGGGCAAGGAATAAAGCAACCAACACTAATACACATGCAGTGAAAGGGATCCAGATGGCAAGATTAATCCCAAAAAGAGAGAGCCAATGGGACCAGCCCCAGCTAAATCCCTTATTAACGCTGGTACTCTCTTCTTTTTCCACGTCATTAACCATTCCGATAAGAGCTGCCCTGGCCAAGAAACCCACGAAGATACTTAAAACAACGAGAAACAGAATCAAGGCAATCACAACTATCAGAACCACTGGAGATAAGAGAGTATCTATGAAATCCGGATACTTGCCGGGAGCCGTTTCAAAATCGAAATCGCCGGAGTTGAAGTTGAAATTGGAGTTGAATCCACTCCGCCCCTGAAAGACCGCTAATAAAATGCCAAAAAGCCATGTGGATTTGTGGCTCCAAGTAATTTTAACAGCGCGTTTTATAACCTTAAAGTAGTCCATTGCCGCCCCTCTATAATCCCCGAGACTATGATGCTTTCCTTTAATACTTTTTAGCCTCTTTGCGCTCTAGGATATAGCTAACTACAAAGAGTCATTGAAAAGTTCGCCCCTCTTTTGACATTTCCTCTATTCTTCCGCTATTGCCCGGACCGGGCATACATCCTGGCAATTACCACATTCAGTACATATTTCCGGATCAATAAGGTACCGCTCATCTGCCTCAATTATTGCTGTAAGAGTACAATGATCAAGGCAAGCACCACAATTCATGCAGTCACTACTTATTTTAAAAACCACCCGGAATCCCCACCGTCCGATTGTTAAATAAGCCGTAATCTTTTACCCAGTTATTAGCTTATTAGGAATCAGGAATTATGAATCAGGAATAAGGGAAAAACGCAAAAACCATAATTCATAATTCGTAATTCCTGATTCGGTGTACTTAGCAGCTCACTTCTATTAATTCGTAGTCTGTAGTTCCCAGACCAATTTCTTGGCCATAGTCAAGCTGAGGCTTCCACTCAATATTGGTTACGGCTTTGAACTTGTCTCTATTGCCAATATCTCTTAGCCTGCTTCCCTTTAATCCTTGTGTTTTATTCACCAAATCAACGCTGGCCATATCAATAGCTATGGGATCATCAGATGCCAGGATGCCGATATCAGGAACAATTGGCATATCGTTCCATCCGTAACAGTCACAATCAGGCGTCACGTTCATTAGAAAGTTGAAAAAGCCCGATTTCTTCTCTTTGCCCTGCAAAGCACCACTTACGTATTCCACTATTTTCTCTTGGATCATGTGAGGCTCAGTTTTCCAGCTTATCTCAATGGCTCCCGTAGTACAGGCAACTACGCATTCCCCGCACCCATAGCATTTCTCCGGATTGATATATGCCTTTTTCTGGGTAAAGTTGATTGCTTTTGCCGGACACCATTTAATGCAATCGGTACAACCGGTACATTTATTCTGGTAGACCTGGGGCAAGACATCCGAATGCATCATCTGTTTACCGCTTCGCGAGCCCAAGCCCATACCCATGTTTTTCAAAGCGCCTCCAAAACCAGTAAGCTCATGTCCTTTAAAATGCGAGAGAGCAATGATTGCCTGAGCGTGACAGACAGCCGCCCCAATTTTTGCTTCCTCGAAATGTTTGCCATTTATTTTTACATTTATATGCTCCCGACCATTCATTCCATCTGTAATGATAATCGGCGCTCCTGTAACTGCAAAATCGAATCCGTTTTCAATAGCGGTTTTTATATGGTCAATTGCATTGGATCGACTGCCCACATATAAAGTATTTGCGTCAGTGAGAAATGGCTTTCCTCCACACTCTTTGACCTTGTCAACAACCGCACGTACAAACAGAGGCGATAGGTATGCCGTATTTCCTTTTTCCCCAAAATGAACTTTGATTGCTACAAAATCTCCCTTTTTAATCAGACTGGCGAATCCGGCTTGATCAAAGAGCTTTTCCGTTTTGTTCAGCAAACTCTTGTGCTTGCCTTTTATGGTTGCAAAGTATACATTTGCTCTCATCTCAACCTCCAAAATAAAAAATCGCAGAATTACTGCGATTTTTCCCCTAATTAATGTCTCTGTTTATTCTTTGTCGCCATGAACATAAACTCGGTTTCTGCCTTCGCTTTTTGCGGCAAGCATGGCATTATCCAGAAGTTCCATTAGTTCATCTATGCTGCGCGCGTGGTCCGGGTAGGTTACAACACCGATGCTTATTGTTCTCTTCACCGCAGGCTTTTTGTCAGTACCCTCAAATTTTTCCTGTTCAACTACACTTCTAAGTCTTTCGGCAACTTCTTTTGCTCCAACCATGCCGGTGTTGGGCATTATGACAGCAAACTCCTCTCCACCATACCTGATGGCAATGTCCACAGCTCTTATTTGCTCCTTGCATATCTGCGCCAGTTTCTTGAGCAAATTACTCCCACGAGAGTAGCCAAATTTTTCGTTAAAGGAGTTTAGGTAATCCACATCTAGCAAGGCCACTGATACCTTGCTGCCAAATCTATCTGATCTCTCCTTCTCCTCCTCCATGCGGTCCCTGAAATAACTATAATTATAGAGGCCTGTCAGCCTATCCACTAAGATAAACTTGTCCGACTCTACTCCACTAAGCCCTTTTGTTTTCTGCAGATAGCCAAAGACTATTCCCACCAAAAGGATAACGGTAAGACCAATTCCAATAGCAATAAAGTTCTGTAAGCTTATTTCTCCGATGCTGAATTTCAGATAGGAGAGAATGAGGGCGATCACGTCCACAAAAACAGCTGATACAATTCCTCCCCATAGGTTGTAGGAAGAAGTTGCCAAAAGAACAGGAATGAAATAAAGCGGCCAAAATTCTGTAACACCATCAAAAATCAAGATTACTGCAGTTATGACGGCAAAGGAGAGAATTGCCAAAATCAACTGTACCGTTTTTCTAGAATTCATTGCTTCAAAACCTCCTCGGGATTCCTATAGAACAAACTATTCAAGTAAAGGGCTGAAAGTCCTGCTGATAATCGGCAAAATCCTCCGTCCGACTAGATTTTCAAGACCGCTATCCCTTTGATACCAGGATAAACTAACCAGTTTGTTGTCTCCATGCTATTTTATCTCTATGCTATAATTGCTATAAGCTTAGACGTAAAAAGCCGCGAGTACAACCCTCTAAAACCAAGAAGCGAAAATCTGAAGTTCGGTGCTGAAACCGGACACCAGGTAGCAACGCAGGACACCCCTAGCAATATGGAGTTGTTGACAAAGAGCGGGAATCAATTTAGGCTTTATGCTACAAAGCTGGAAGGAGGGCAAAAGGTGATAACTAAAGATAAAACCATTTCCGAGGTCTTGGATGAGAACCCCGAAACGGCTGAGGTTTTTGTGAAACATGGAATGGGTTGTTTGGGGTGCGCTGCGGCCAGCGGAGAAACTATAGAAGAAGCTGCTTCAGTACATGGTATCGATGTCAATGTTCTTCTCAATGAATTGAATGGGGCAAAATAAACAATTCCCAGTCAAAAAGGGTTTCTATATCAATTGGCTTGTTTAATAGTATGTACCGATAGATGAATAGGACACAATGCTGTGGACCAAGAGTGGATAATCTCTCTTGGTCCATTTAGTATAGTAGGAAAAGTGCTGTTTGATGCGCAATTACTGTTTGAGCAAGTAATCATATGCTCCAAGCGCTGCTTTTGCCCCTTCGCCTGCTGCAATAATAATCTGTTTTTCGGGAACGTCTGTCACATCGCCTGCAGCAAAAATCCCGGGAACATTGGTCGCGGCTTTGTTGTTTACTTTAATCTCTTCCTTCTCATTTAATGCCACCAATTCTGAAGCAAACTGAGATACGGGGATAGAACCTACTTCCACAAACACACCCTGCAAATCAAGCTCTAGTTTCTTTTTTGTCGCTCTCTCTTCAATGACCAATCCTGAAACCATGGTATCGCCCTTGACAAGAGTTGGGACGTATCCGACATAGAAAGTAGCATTGTCAGCTTGCCTAACTTTTTCTATTATAACCTCGTCAGCCCTGATCTTGCTTCGAACAATCAGATAAACCTGGTTAGCAATGGAAATCAACTGCGCAGCGGCAGAAAGCGATGAGTTTCCTCCACCCACAACTGCCACGTCCATACCGGTGAAAACCGGTGCATCACAAGTCGCGCAATAAGAGACACCCCGCCCCATGAATTCCTTTTCACCCGGAACTTCTAGTCTGCGAGGTGTTTTACCGCTGGCAATAATAACCGCTTTTGACCGGAATCTTTTGCCCTCCTGTGTCCCGACTGTAAACATGTCGTCTTCACGCGAGAGGGCGTCGATTAAACCCATTTCTTTGTCAATATCAAATTGGTCCATGTGCTCTTGGAATTTGGTTACCAGCTCCGGACCGGTAATATATTGATATCCAAGATAATTCTCCACCGCAGGACTCTGCAAGGTCTGACCCCCAAAGTCTTTGGTAACAACAAGGGTCTTCAGATTCTTGCGCGCTGCATACACCGCTGCGGTCATTCCCGCAGGTCCTCCGCCGATTATTATTAGATCATACACGAATCTCCCTGCTTCTCTATCACTATCTGCTTGACTAAACCTACTCCTCAGCTCCTAGCCGGCACATCAATGCTGTGCTATTTGTCACTTTACTAGCTGCTCCAATTTGGCTTGGTCGAAGCCGACTATGGTTTCTCCTTTGATCAAGATTACAGGTACACCCATCTGGCCCGTCTTTTCGATCATCTCTTTACGCCCTGCAACATCTGAGGCAACATCAACTTCATTAAAAGCAACATTGTTCTTACTAAGGAACTCCTTAGCTTTGTGGCAATACGGTCATGTCGGTGTCGTATAGATTTTGACATCCTGTGCGTCCACAATGCTCCCCTCCCTTATTACCGGATGTTATGAAGTATCATTGTCTGCACTTCTGGCTCCAGGGGACAATTTCCAGTCAGGCCAAATCCGCGAGATCTATCAGCTTTCACCTCTTACCCGTGTAGTTTCTCCTTTTTGGCCTTTAGCTGATCCGCAGATTCCTTATTATTGGGGTCGACAACGCAAGCATCCACCGGACAGACTTCAGCACACTGCTGCGTATCGTGGAAACCAATGCACTCGGTACAGCGATCAGCCTCAATAACAAAGATATCATCGCTTTCAGTAATAGCATCATTGGGGCACTCTGCTTCGCAGATTCCGCAAGCAGTGCATTCATCATTAATCATGAAAGCCATATTTATTCCCTCCTTTCAGCAAAATTCAAAAACTTCCGAATTAGGAATCAGGAAAAAACACAAGAACCATTATTCATAATTCGTAACTCCTAATTCAATCTTATGACCATTATGAGTACGTATCCTCTTATATTCAAGAGGTTTTTTTCACATATACTTTGAAAATTCCGTTTTCCTCTTCAAGACCCAGGAAATCATGGCCTGTGATTCTACACCAGGCAGGCATGTCTTCTTTTATGCCCTTATCATCAGCCAAAACTTCCAGTACCTCTCCTTTTTTCAACTCCTTTACGGCCGAGGCCGTTTTTATAATGGGCATAGGACAATACAGCCCAACACAATCTAATGACTTATCTGCCCTCATCCTCGCACCCACCGATCAAATAAACAGGTTTATTCGGGAATTTTGTGCTTCCTCCAGGTAAGTAGTTACACCAGCCATCCTATTCACGACCGGCATGAATGCTTCTTCGTCCACACCCATAATCCCGCAGGTAGTCGTACAGGCTATGAACTCCACGCCCATTTCTTTTGCCATGGCAATCATTTCTTCTACCGACGGCATATTGGTTTCTTTCATCAGCTTCTTCATCATGTTGGTACCGATTCCTGCCATGTTGAACCTGGATAGCTTCAGCCTTTTTGGCCCACCCCGGTCGATTAGGTTAAACATTTTTCTTAAGATCCCTCTACTCCTGATCTTTCCTTCATTTTTTTTAATAATGTTTAGCCCCCAGAAAGTAAAAAAGATGGAAACCTTCATGCCCGTAGAGGCAGCTCCTGTGGCCAGAATAAAAGCAGCCAGCGTCTTATCCAAATCTCCGCTGAAAGCAATGATTGTCATCTTGTTTTCGGCCTTATCAGCCATTTTTGCCCCCTTTTCCCTCCGGGACGTCTGTCCTTATTCTATCTCAGCCCCACAGTGGGGACAGACCTCGTCCTCTTTTCCAATAGGTTTTTGGCATTTTTGGCAAGCTTTTAGGGTAGCTTGACATGCCTTGCAAAAAGGATATTGCATCTCAACCGGACCCTCACAGTAAGGACAAACACAACCTGTCTTCGCTTCTCCTTTTTTCGAGTTATTGGCACTTGGGCAACCTTTGTCTCCCATCTTGACCTCCCTTTTTCCCACCAGAGCTTCTTTTTTTGATTATTTCTTTTTCGATTGCTTCTTCAAGTAGTCGTTGATTGCCTCATGTAGAGCGTCCGCTCCCAGATTGGAGCAATGCATTTTCTGGGCTGGAAGCCCTCCAAGCTCTTCGGCAACAACTTCTTTGCTGATTTTTAACGCTTCATCCAGAGTTTTTCCTATAGCCATCTCGCTAACAATGCTGGAAACCGCAATTGCAGCACCGCAGCCAAAGGTCTGAAACTTAAGTTCATTTATAATGTCTCCGTTCACTTTAATGTAGAAAGTCATCAAATCTCCACAGACCGGATTGCCAACCTCTCCGACTCCATCGGCATCCTCGATAACTCCCACATTACGTGGATTCTGAAAATGTTCCATCACCTTCTCGCTATACATAGCCATTATGCTTCCTCGCTTTCCAAATAATCTCGGTAGAGCGGCGACATATCCCGCAGCCTTTTGATAATCGGAGGCAATTCCTCAAGCACATAATCAATGTCTTCTTTAGTATTCTTCGCACCCATGGAGAAAACCAAAGAACCATGGGCAATTTCATGCGGCAAACCAATAGAGGTAAGAACATGCGATGCTTTCAGGGCACGCGAAGTACAAGCCGAGCCGCTGGAAGCCGCTATACCTTTTATATTTAAGAACATGAGCATTGATTCACCTTCTATAAACCTGATAACAATGCTCACGTGACCGGGTAAGCGTTTCCGGGGATGACCGGTTAACTTGATATGCTCAATTTCCTTAAGCAACCGATCAATAAAATAATCCCTTAATTCTCCCAGATGTCGGCCCCGGGACAAAAGCTCTTCCCCGGCAATTTCTGCGGCCTTGCCCAAACCCACAATTGCCGGGACTGCTTCGGTTCCTGCTCTCTTTCCGCCCTCCTGAATCCCTCCGTCAATAAGAGGAGATATTCTTACTCCTTTGCGAACATAGAGTGCTCCCGCTCCCTTGGGCCCATAGAATTGATTGCCCGCCAGACTCAAAGCGTCAACTCCCAGCTTGCCTACATCCACCGGGATATTTCCCACAGTGGCCACTGCATCGGTATGGAGGAAGACTCCCTTTTCTTTGGTTATCTTACTAATCTCCTCAATAGGCTGGATAGTTCCTATTTCATTATTAGCATGCATCACTGAGACCAGGATGGTCTCAGGTCTGATTGCTTCTTCAACATCGCGAGGATCGACCAAGCCATATTGGTCAATTGGCAGATGGGTTACCTCAAAATCCCATTTTTCCAGAGTTCTCGATGAGTGAAAAACTGAGAAATGCTCAATTGCCGAGATAACAATATGCTTTCCCTTTTGCCGGTTAGCATGAGAGATTCCTTTAAGAGCAAAGTTGTTGGCCTCAGTTCCACTGGCAGTGAAAATAATCTCGTCAGAGCCGGCTCCTATAAGTTCAGCCACCTTCGTTCTCGCTTCATCAACTGCCTTTTTAGGCGCGTCCCCGAAACTGTGAAAACTGCTGGGATTGCCAAAATGCTCCTGAAGGTAAGGGTTCATAGCAGTTAGAACCCGTTCATCCGGTTGTGTTGTGGCTGCATTATCAAAATAGACTTTTCTCATTAATTCTCCTGGCAAGTAGTGTCCATACTAGAAACAGGTCTCGCTGGAAAGAAATCTGAGATTCTTGGTTTAGCTACTCCATGTTCCTGGTGAAAGATTGGTTTGAGAGTTGCCACTAACTTGCTGTTTGAATGGTGCGTATAGAAATTATCTTTCAAATACTTTGGGCTGTCAAATAGGAAGAGGTGTGACTTATCTAGAGCAGCCCGGGGATTTTCCAGACCGGTTCTGAAGCGAGATGAGTTAATCCTGTGATTAATGCCCTCGCTTTCTGCAGCCGATAAACACTGCGGACCTGTAATCGGGACATAAAAATCAACGTTTTCTCAATTCCGACTGTTTGGAGATGATTCAATGAAAAAGAATTTCAACTTATCAGGAGAACCAAAAGAAAAGCAGGAGGCAAAAAGAGCAAAAAAGAGTTTTAGCTTTTCTCAATTGCTAATCAACAGCAAGAATCTGAGAATCTACACTGCACAAAGGAGAACTTCTCAAAACCCTTCCTTCACCGGCACTTCGCAGTTAAACGGTAGAGCCGAATAGCAGCTCCCTTTACAGTCACGCCGGAGCACTAAATCTTATAATGCTAAATAAATCCGGAGCATCTTACGCTCCGGATCAATAATTAACCCTGATATTGCAATATCGGGGTTTAAATGGTGGCGGGACCCGGAATCGAACCGAGGACGCAGGGATTTTCAGTCCCTCGCTCTACCGTCTGAGCTATCCCGCCACCAAACTTATTAAACTCCAAGCTCCAAAAACATGGATAAATTATAAACAGTTGAGCTTGAACCTGCAAAAATAAAACAGCTTTGGCATCCAGCGCAAAAGTCAAAATGCCCTTCGGTAAACTCAGGACAAGCAAAGCGCAAAATAACAATTTAAAATTCAAAACACTTTAAATCCTACGCTGTTACTTTAAGTTTTACACTGTTGTTTTGCATTTTGCACTTTAAGCTTTGCATTACAAGATTATAATCATCCTATTTGCTTGACCAGCTCTTCAAATGAGATATCACCCTGCAATGCCTTAGTGTAGGAATCGTATTTCAGGCTTGCCGCTTCTTCTCTCGTGGCGACTTTGCGAATTTGTTCCTCGTTTTTCCCCTCCTGCAAAGCTTCTCTTAGCGCCTCGGATACAGGCATAATTTGATGCAAGCCAATAATTCCAATAAATCCCGAATTATCACAACGCTTACATCCTTTAGCAGTGTAAAAAGTGCCTTCTCCACCCGGATCGAGCTTGAAACCCGCTTTTTCAGATAAGACCGACAAAGTTTCCGGTTTGGGCTGATACTTCTCCCGACAGGAACTACAGAGCTTCTTAACTGTCTTCCGGGCAATAATATATCTTATGCATTGGGCCAAAAGAACCGTATGGCCGCTCATATCTATAAACTTGCAGAATCCGTTAACCGCATCTTTAGCCTGAACTGAGGCCAGAACCAAAGTTCCGCCTACCGCCGCCTTGGTTAATAATCCCGCGGCCTCCTTGTTTTCAACATCAAGAGCCATAAGAACCTCCGGATGCGCATCCACAATAGACGGCAGTACCGCATTCTCAGCTAAAGAAGGTGCATCTGACGGAGCTTTTTCAATTTGCACCGCCCCTCTGATTTTCTCCCGGATTCGGCCTTCAACCGTGACCACTCGTTTTTGAGAAGAGACCAGTTTGCGCAAAATAGGGTAGAACAAAGAAGTTATTCCATCATCAATCTCGCCGTCTCCCGGTATCTGTATTCCTATGATTAAACCGGAACGGCTGGTAATAGCCTTAGCAAGAGCAGCAAGCGCTTCTCCTTGCAGGTCTGAATCCCCCGGCTTTTCTAATCCCCTAGCGGTGCCCGGTAATCGTATTTCCGCGTCTATGCCAAAAACACCGGGCAGGAAAACAGCTTCCATATCCAACTGGGTATCGCCTACGTTTATCTTATTGCTGGTAACCGCCCATTCTGCTTTCTTCTGGTCATTACCGAACATTTCCCCCAAATGAGCGATGACTGCCGCGTGGTCCTCTTTCTTCAATACCATCATATCCAATAGATCTCCGTTTAATCTAAAACGGAGGCGGGACACCTGTTCTCGCGGTTCAAAGTAAATCTCGCTTATCTGCCGCTCCGCAGCTAAACCAATAATAGAGCTGACCAGAGAGGGGATATTGCCCTCAGTTGACTCTTTTATTTCCTCCAACGCTTCTTTCAGAGCTTCTGCAATATCTTCCTCGGAAGGATGAACAACGCCCGATAAATATTCATCTATGACCGCCAGTATCTCACTTTCAGTGCAAACAACCGGCTCTACTGCTCGTCCTGTTATCATCTGAACATCATCAATAGCATAAACATCAAGAGGATCCGCCATCGCCAAAACCACTTTGTCTTCTTTGAAATCAACCAATAAGGCCTTATGAAGACGAGCCATGGGCAAAGGAAATAGTTTTATTGCTTGTTTGTTTATCTTGTACTCTTTGAGTGAGATGCGATTAAAACCTTTCTGTTCGGCTAATGCTTCCGCTATCTGTTCCTCCGTAGTCACCTCCATATCTATTAATATCTTCCCTATAGGCTTTAGGATCATTTCCTGGATCTTTAGTGCCTCTTGCAGCTGCTGTGCTGACACAACGTTTCTTTCACGAAGAATTTCTCCAATCTTTCTTTGCCAGGTTAGCTCGGTCATAGTGCCTCCAATCATTTTTCGCAAAAAGATAATCTGCTTATCTCTTGTTCGCTATTTTACACTGCTATCCTCTAAAAGGTAAGCAGCAATTGAGCTTCGCCAAATGAAAACTACACCATATACTCCTGTATAAGAATTCGGAAGAATAGATTTTGGATATTTTCAAAATCGCTTTAACCCGGATCTGCAGTAGCTTTAGATGATAGGTGCAGTAATTTTGACTTTGGGCAAGGAAGATGGTGCTTCTTTACACAGGCCTACTTGATGTACGTCAAGCACAAAAAAGTACCGCCCGACACAATATAAAGTCAAAACAACAAACCTAGCACTGAATTCTATTGCCATATCCCTGTTTAACAGTGTAACTTATTATTAGATACGGTTATCAGCTGGTGGATTAATAATATACTAGAGAGTTGCCTATGAAAAAGATTGATTTGGTCTTGCTGCATGCGCCAAGCGTTTATGATTTTAGAGACATATCTATTATGTATGGACCAATAAGCGCCTTGGTGCCTTCAACCTCGGTATTTGAAATGTATCCTCTGGGATTTATCACCCTCTCCGAGTATTTGGAACGCCATGGTTTTTCAACCCGGATTGTCAATTTGGCTGTCAAAATGGTTAAGAATCCGCGGCTAAACGTGGAGAAATTAATTAGAAGTCTGAGGCCGGAGGCCTTCGGTATTGATCTGCATTGGCTGCCTCATGCTCACGGAAGTCTGGAAATCGCCAGCCTGGTCAAGAAGTATCATCCTGATATCCCCACAATTTTTGGGGGTTACTCCGCAACCTACTTTCAAGAAGAGCTTATCCGCTATCCCCAAGTGGACTATATAGTAAAGGGGGATTCCACCGAAAAACCCGTGAGGCGACTCTTGCAGACTATTAAGCAAGGGGGGAATCCGGGATCCATACCCAATCTAACCTGGAAAGACAAGAGCGGATCGCCTTATTCCAATCCCATAACCTATGTGGCCGATGACATAAATCATATCAGCCTCGACCACAATCCGATTATTAGATCGGTAATTAGGAGTAGAGATTTGATCGGTCATATTCCCTTTGAGAATTGGCTTGATTACCCTTTGTCTCCCGCTCTTACCTGCCGTGGCTGCAGCCATAACTGTGTAACTTGCGGCGGCTCTTCTTTTGCAGGCAAAAAGTACTTAAATCGGCACAAGCCAGCCTTTCGCGATCCCCGGCTCCTAGCTGAGGATGTTTTTAATTCCCAGCAGTATGTCAATGGTCCCGTTTTCACGATTGGAGATATTCGACAACAGGGAGACGAATATGCTGATACATTTCTTGAAGCACTGAAAGAGAGAAATGTTACCCACCCCGTGGTTTTTGAATTCTTCACTCCCCCACCTGACGACCTCTTCGAAAAAATTAGCTGGGCTGTACCCAGGTATTTTGTACAAATATCTATTGAGTCCGGGGACGAGGCAGTACGAAAAGCTTTTGGCAGACCTTTTACCAATGTTCAGGTTGATGATCTTTTAGCCGCTGCTCTCAGAAATGGCTGTGAGAGACTTGATGTGTTCTTTATGACCGGATTGCCCAAGCAGACCGCTACTTCTGTGTTGGAGACTGAAGGATACTGTGAGCATCTACTTCAGACCTTTGACAGCAAGCGGATCCGCTTGTTCATCTCACCTCTAGCACCTTTTTTAGACCCAGGTAGCTTAGTCTTTGAGAATCCGGACAGATTCGGGTACAAGCTTTTCTTTCAAAGCCTGGAGGAACATCGGAATGCGCTGACCCTGCCTAGCTGGAAATATACCTTGAACTACGAAACCAAGTGGATGTCCCGGGATGAACACGTTGAAAGTATCCACCAAGTTGCTCTTGCTCTTAACAAAGTCAAAGCAAAATATTCGGTTATTTCGGAAGAGGAAGCACAAGAGGCCAATAAGCAGATAATCGAAGCCTGGGGTTTTATGAAAAAGATCGATGAGATCATGGAGCTTCACGATCCGGCTTCACATGAGAAGAAACTAGCCGATATGAGACTTGAAACTGAACACTACTCGACCGCCTTTACCGGTCAAACAAGAGAAATGGAATGGCCTACCAAGCTTATGTGCATGAATCCATTGACCATCCTTCGAGCACTCCTTTTTAGCAAATCGGGAAACCGGGTTGCTCTCACCGATGCTGTTATTCTCACTCTTAAGATTCTACTTCTTCAGGGAGGCCGCTTCTTTAAGCAGCTTTTCCATGCCTCCCGGAGCTAAAACAGATGTAATTTCTAATGTCTAAGACCTAATGTCTAATAAACCGTAATGCTTATCTCTAGTCTTTTTTCATTAGACATTAGGAAATTAGTAATTAGAAATTCTGTTTTTCCTGATTCCTAATTCAGATTGTAGAAAAAGACCCGGAACAGGTTCTGCTTTATCTTTTCACATAGCATATCGCGATAACTCCATGGCCATTACTGTTTCCCGTAAGTCCTCCTAGATGAGGACATTGTCTCCCGCTTCAATGGCAATGTCTGCTCCCGATCCGATAGCCATACCATGATCTGCCCGGGTAAGAGCCGGAGCAATATTGAATAAAGAAACTACCGCTCGATGTCTTCAGATATTAGGCAAACACTGTAATCATAAAGCAGCCACTGGGAATTTTGTTAGAGGAACTTTGCCACCTAAAGCGAAATCCAATTTGGATCATTTTAATTTGGAGTGAATCAAATCCTTCAAATCGAATCATCTAATATAACAAAAGAGGTGGCAGCACAATGGAAGATACTATGAAAATCGGTCTGTTCTTATCGCGAGAGCGAGGGATTATCAGTGAGACCATTGATCTGGATCATCTTGCCCGGCAATACACCCAACTTGCCACAGTTAAAGTGCTTGACAGTCTCATAGATACGGAAAACTGGCAAAGGCTTCTCTCGGAAATCAAGGAAAAAAAACTTGAAGGAATTATCTTGGCCGGTGTTTCGCCTAAATATTATGAGAAGAACCTAGGCGGCAGATTATTCATTGAGAGTATGGAAAAAGCCGGTGTAAACGTAAATAGGATTGTTAATGCCAACCTTAGAGAACAGGTAGCCTTTCCCCACAAGGGAGACATAGAGCGGGCTACAGTAAAAGCAAAATCGCTAATCGATGTAGCCCTGGAGAAAGTCAGATTAAGACATCCGGTAGACTTGGTAGAAGTTGCTCCTCGCAAATCTGTGGCCATTATCGGAACAACAGCCGGGGCTATCGTTGCCGCCCGGAGATTCCTGGAACAGGATTTCAAGGTACACATCCTGGATAAGAATCCCGAAATGAACAATATGTCAAAACACAGGGACACAATCACCCTAACCCAGAGCTATGTAGAAACTCATCCCAAAGCCACCTTCCATTTCAATAGTCAAATTGTGGATGTCTATGGTTGGTGCGGCGACTACACCATCGAGTTCAATTGTGGGAACCGTGGTAAGCATGTAAATGTGGGTGGCATGGTTATCGCTGTCGGGAATGACCGGAGCTGGATAGCCCAGCTGCAACCTCTGGTCCAAATTGACACCGATGATGACGGTTTTTTTCGAACGGTAGATCCTTTGAGCCTTCCGGTACAAACCACCGATGAAGGAAAAGTAGTCATCCCCTTTCAAGCAAAGAATCCTGAAGACCTGGGATTGGAAATTGCCAGGGCAGACTCGGCGGCCTTGTCTCTGCAAGTAGCTTTGAGCCGAAGAGAAATCAGTCACCGGGTCACCGTTTCCAAAGTAAACGAAGCACTCTGCGGTGCTTGCGGCACCTGCGTCCGAACTTGCGCCTTTAGAGCATCGAACATTGATCCGGTGAAGAAAGTCTCCGTAATTGACCCCCGCCGCTGCCGGGGTTGCGGTAACTGTGTTGTTGCCTGCCCCACCGAAGCCAGAGACTTGGTTACCTACCCCAACGAATATCTGTTGAAGGCCATTAGCGTCCTGGGAAAGACACCTCGATTAAACAGAATCAGGATCTTGGCCATACTGTGCGATGGTTGCGGATACGGGGCTGCTGATGAAGCAGGATTTCTTGCCCATAAGCTTCAGGATACCGGATACAGTCCTTGTGTCCTTCCCTTAAGAATAGAATGCGGGGGCCGGGTTGACAGTGAATATGTTCTTCACGCCTTCAATTGCGGGTTCGATGGCATAGTCATATTCAAATGTCGACGCGGTCATTGCCACAATATTATCGGAAACCGCGATATGGACGGGAGAATGAGCTTGTTTCGAACAGTTCTTCGTTCTCTGGAAATTGACACGGAACGTCTACGGGTTGTGGATATCTCACCACAAGAAGGAGAAGTGTTCATTGCAGAGATCAACAGATTTGTAAAAGAGATCGAGGAAAAAACGGGAGGCAAGCTAAAATGCGTAAACTAGATGTAGCCACACTTGGATTGCAGGGATGTTTTGGTTGCCTCATGGCTCTCACCCACCTATGGGGCACAAATCAGGATCTTCTACAGGGTGTGGACATAAAATATTCCGCGATGCATGACCTGAAGGAAATTCCCCGGGTACATATTGGAATCGTGGAGGGAGCTGTCGGAGATGTGGACGAAGAGGAAAACTTAAAAGAGCTGCGTGAAAAAGCTGACATCCTTGTTTCTTTAGGAACCTGCGCTACTTTTGGGGGTATCCCGGGAATGAGGAATCTCTTCAGAGTAGAGGATGTACTGGAACGTTGTTTTATACAAACCGAAAGCACCAGTGAGGGTAAAATTCCTGCACCTTCCCAGGTCCCTGAGCTCTTGAACTGCATCAAGCCACTCTCCAAGATCGTTGAAATTGACTATATCATTCCCGGTTGTCCCCCCTCTGACCAGCTAATGAAGACAGTAATCGGGGCTGTGCAGAGAGGCGAAGAACCTCAGGCCACAACCCGGCATATTTGTATCGAATGTGGGAGAACAAGGGAAGATCTACTCATCCCCAAGCAACAATTCCTGTCAGATAGTATTTACGCCCCTCTTGAACTACAAGAATTGGCCGGCTCCACTTTTCTCCTTCCCCGGAGAACCGCACACGATATGGTCTACTCTCACTTTGAGTTA
>SDBS01001987.1_pt1 | contig 20578 bp, 17 predicted proteins | sample 2277091 | NCBI WGS metagenome assembly SDBS01 (sample SAMN10404972, study PRJNA504765) | marine sediment metagenome | isolation source: marine sediment core GS10_PC15, 163 cmbsf | place: Arctic Ocean: Southern Knipovich Ridge | collected 2010 | reverse complement strand
GCGTGGATGGCTATGTGCGATGGGCTTTTTTCTATACAATCCAGATCGTCCTTCAGTATCGTATTTCCGTTTCCAACGGTAAAATGATGAACGAGGGACGTTGAATTCCCTGCAGGTCTTTGTAACACCGAAATGATTTGCATATTCAATTATTGTAAGCATGAACCTTGCCCTCAATTCTTCCCTGGCTTCGTTGTGCATACAATCCTCCTGTTGGTAGTCTATATCCTACTACTACAAAGTGTCCAAGAGGGCATGAAGTATTACAATCGTGGATAGCCCGGAAGCGATCCGGGGTAAGCGGGTACTGGTCGTGGAAGACGGTCCCACGCTGACCCATGGCGAGATGGCCTACGGGGCGGGCTGGATAGCAGCGCGCAGATTTGGCGCATCAGAAATCGTTGATCCCCGTCCTTTTGTGGTGGGTTCAATTGTCAAAGTCTACCAGAAATACCCCACTACAGGTGATGCCTTGCCTGCCATGGGGTACGGTAAGAAACAGATCCAGAAGCTGGAGCAGACCATTAAGAATGCCGATGTTGACCTGGTTGTCATCGGCACACCCATCGATCTGGGCCGGGTTCTCAAGATTGACAAGCCTACCCAGTGGGTTCAGTATGAGCTGCAAGAGATCGGCAAACCGACCTTGGAGGAGATTCTTAAGGATAAGTTCCAGGAGTAATTCTTGTTATCCGTAATGAATTCAATGACCCAGCGAAAGCCAAGAATCAAGGTGTTCTTCACCCATATTATGAAATAAGAAATTAATCCCTGATGTAGTTTCTGATAGGACGACAATTTAACTATCAGGAAAACATTGACAGATATCATCATTTCATGGGCAGACAATCAGCCAGCTGTTTGATACCATTCTCAATTTCTGCCGGGCTGTAATAGCTGAAGCTTAAGCGGATGTAGTCTTTCAGCCCCGCTTGACTGGAAAAGAGCATGCCAGGTCGGAAATCGATCTTCGATCTTTGAATCCGTTCCCGCAACTGTCCAGCATCTACTCCTGGCAACCGCACCCAAAAATAGTAGCCACCTTGAGGTTTAGTATATTCGGCTTCCGGCAGGTGGCAGTCCAGGGCTTCAGCCATACTATCCAGGCGCTGTTGATAGATATCCCTCAATCCGCGGATATTATCAGTTAAGTCGCCGGACTCGATCAGGTAATATACAATTGCGCTGGTGAAGGGATTCAAACCGCCCCCACTGTCCAGCAGCCCACCTTCCACTAGGTGGCTGATCATTTTGTGATGAGCCTGGATCCAACCCAGCCGTAATCCCGGGGCAAGGACCTTTGAGAATGAATTGATAGATACCACCTGCTCGATCCGATCTGTATAAACAGCCAGGGGTTGAGGGGGTTCCTCGGTGTAAGCCAGGAACTGGTAAACTTCATCGGCAATCACCAAAAAATCATATTCCTGCGCCAGGCTTACCAGCCTATGCCGCCGCTCCGCAGATAGAGTCCTGCTGGCTGGATTATGGAAGGTTGGGATCGTATAGACAAATTTAGGCCGAACCTTAGGCAGCAGCTCTTCCAGCGCATTAACATCCAAGCCTTCCTGATCCAGAGGGACAGCATGGACCTTCAAGCGATGATCAGCAAAGATGCCCAGGGCTAAAAAATAGGTAGGTTCCTCAACAATGATCGCATCTCCAGGCTGTGTGAACAGGGTGCACAGCAGATCAAGCGCAGAGGAGGCTCCTGTGGTGGCAAGCAACTTCTCCGCTGCCACAGAAAACCCGTATTCGGAAGAGAGAAAATCCGCCAGGGCGGCCAGGAAAAATCCGTTGCCCTGCTCTGCTCCATACTGGAGTGTGCGGCGGTCGCAGGCAGAGAAATAGCGCTCAGCTGCACGGGCTATCATCTCCATAGGGAGCAGTTCCAGGCTGGGATTTCCTGATCCCAAGTCGATATAACCTGGCAGAATATCAGTCTGAACGATAAGTTTAGTCATGGTACAAGTATAAAGCATTTTGTTGGAAACGCTTATAAAGGAAAAATATCGTAACAGTTTCCTGACTTCCAGTCAGGCGCCCGCATACGCTTTCCCCCTTTGACTATCGTTTTCAAAGCAAATCCATCTGATCTTTAATCAGACGCCCACTGAAAGATTCCCCTGTTTTCCTATATTTGAGGGAAATTCTAAGCAAATTTTGGCTATATTGGCATCTTATACCCTAATATCTGCTCTACTCTAGCAGTAATTGCACCGAGATTGCACCAGGTCGTGAATAAAATCTAAATAGCAAGTTATTTTGCATTATCAATATGCTGGCCTAATCCATTGAATTGGTTTATGGTGGCTATATCAATATTGTTTAACTACTTCACTTAAGGGTTTACAAATCTTATTTTTATGTGATAAAATTAAACCACACAAAGGGAGATAGCCATGAGTTTTGGAGGAAGATTGAAAATGGCCAGGAAAGCCAAGCTGCTTTCCATGGAGAAATTGGCGGAGCAGGTTGGATTGAGCACGATGTCAATTTCAAAATACGAGAACGATAAAATGAATCCCGATTCCACTATGCTTCTTAAATTGGCAAATGCTTTGGATGTTAAAGTAGAGTTCTTTTTCAGAGTGGTTGAACTTGAACTCGCGCCTGTCAAGATGCGCAGCCATTCAAGACTATCAAAGTCGGATGAACGGATGGTTGAAGCACGTGTACTGGAATACGTTGAGCGGTATTTTGAAGCAATCTCCTTTCTTCCCAACGACAAAGCCGCAGCCCTACCTAAAAAATCTTTCAACTCATTGGATGACATTGAGCGGGTGGCGTTAGAGCTGCGTAAAGAGTGGGACATCGGCTTAGACCCCATAGATAGCCTTGTCCGAACCTTGGAGGACAAAGGCATCATCATCTACTTTGTTGACAGCGTGGAAAAACTGAATGCACTAACGTTCAAAGCCAATAGTACTCACGTTATCGCCATCAAAAAAGATGTGCCCGGTGATCGCCAAAGATTCAATATCGCCCACGAACTTGGTCATATTATTCTGGACATCCCCGAAGATATGGAAGAGGGCGAGGAAGAGAAAGCTGCCCATCGCTTTGCCGGCGCATTTTTAGTGCCAGAACCCATTGTCAGAATGGAATTAGGCGAGACCCGAACCTATGTCTCTGTCGAGGAACTGTATCTACTTAAGCATAAATACGGCCTGAGTATCCAAGCCTGGATACGGAGAGGGCAAGACCTAGGAATCATCACCCACCATGTATACCAATCCTTAATGGCAATGTTCAGTTCAAGAGGTTGGCGAAAGCAGGAACCGGGTGATCCTTATCCTTCTGAAGAGACTCCCAAACGCTTTGAACAGATCATCCGCAAGCTCTATTCTGAAAAGGCAATCTCGTTTTCAAGAGCTCAAGAATTGTACGGCGAACCTCTAGAGGTCTTCAGCTAAGAGATGGAAATGAGCGGATCATCGACAACACTTCCTCTAGTTATTGACTCGTGCATCTGGATAGATCTCGCGAAGGGTGGAGTAATAGAAGAAGTGTTCCAGCTCCCATATAAGATCATAGGCCCAAATGTGCTTATCCAGGAAGAAGTAAGACCTACAAATTGGGAAAAGCTGACAAACCTTGGACTTTCTCTAATTCCAGCAACCTCTAACGAAGTTGAGGAAGTATCTAGGCTTGATAATGCCAACCGCAGCATCTCATTCTATGACGCTTCTGTGCTGGAATTAGCGAAAAGAGTGAATGGCCTACTACTCACAGATGACGGTCTACTTATCAAAGCCGCAAGAAAACATTCTGTGCATGTTGAAGGGATCATCTGGCTGCTAGATAAAATGGTAATTCATAGCTGCATTTCCGGACCCGAAGCCATTACAGCGCTGGAACGAATCAACCAGAGCGGACACGCTATCCGCGATGAAGAAATAGAAAGCTGGAAAGAGCAGTGGTCAGTGTAGTAAAGCCTTTAAAACTCTATGTCCCAATAAAAACGGGTGTGTTGCCACCTGACTGTTTATCAGCCGCCCCCTGTAAAATCCCCCTGGTTTACTACATATAGAGGACAATTCTAAGCGTTTTTTGGATATATTGATAGATTAATCCCTGCTTTCTGATCTATTTTCCTTTTAATTGCACCGCGGTTGCACCAGGAACCATTTGAACCATCCCAAAAAACGCCCTCCCAAGATGCATTTCTTGACTTTTCCCCTCTAAAAAGATACAATCTCCCCATCACGCACCCTTAGCTCAATGGATAGAGCATCTGACTTCGAATTGGACGGGAGGACTGAACATCCTTTCCATAGGGGAAAATCCTGTCCATCCTCTCGATGGGGTGGACTTGAAACAGTCCATCAAGAGCACAAAATCCACCCTTTCCATGCCAATTGCACCAGAATTGCACCAGGTCTGCACCAAAATTACTAATACTCAACTAGATTGGCGACTCGATTCCAAAAAAAAGTCCATTTTGATTATCCAAAATGGACTCTTATATGAAATCTGCTCAGATCTAAATAAAACGTTTAAATAATTACATATATTCTTCTTTATTGAATATTAATTTCTATTACCTTTCCTTTATTCTTGGCCGACTCGTGAATGGCTAGGATGATCTCCTGATCCATCCTGCCTTGCTCAGCCCCATAACTAGGTTCGGTACCTTCACGTACAGCTTTTACCAAACTCATCAGACAACTCGCAACCCCTATCTCATCATCATGCCACTGAATACTTTGTCCTCTCTCTTCAGCTAAAAATGGATTTTCCCAACGGACTATTGGCTGTAAATGGTCCCCTGTATGCGCCACGATACCGGTCAACGCACCACCATCAACGCGTTCCCACTGGCGTTCCAAAGTTATGAATTGAGGAGCTTCTCTACCTGGGCTAAGAAGGGATAATCTCTCCTCAACATCTAATCCGACCCCCACCGTAATTCCCATCCCTTTTTCAGCTAAAAACCTACTGCTTCGCCACCAACGCAAGGCCGAATCATAACCAACATCGGTCCAGTGAAAGATTCCCGTCCGCCCATTTTCAAAAGTAATAATCCCATGTTCTTGGGTTTCAATCCGAGAACCAGAAGTTTTATATAATCGAGCCCAATGAGGAGCTAAAGGATATTCTTGAACAGATCCCACAACAGAAATTGGTTTCAGATCAAACCCCAAGTAGCTGCGCATTACACTCACCCCATGGTACCCATGCCCGGCATAATCATTGAAAGAGGAGTAAACTTCCCCAAAGAGTCCAGACTCAATCAATCTTAACTTGATTTGCTCAAGCGGGCGGCGGTGAAACTGTTCCGCTACTTCAATCTTCAGTTTGCGTTGATCTGCGGCATCGATTATTGCATCCGCTTCTCTAAGATCGTGGGCAATGGGTGTTTCTACCAAAACATGTAAGCCAGCTTCAACGGCCATCAAACCAACTTTGCCGTTGGCTTTATAAGCCACGCAAACAATACCGATCTGCGGATCTGTCTCACGGACCAATTTCTCTATATCGGTATACCAAGGCACACCGAGACTTTCCCCAAGCTTAGTCGCTGATTTCTCACTTCTCCCCCAAACAGAGACTAACTCTACTTCATCAGGTATCGCTTTGAGAATTGGACCATATAAATAAGCAGAGCGTGATGCTGTCCCAACAATCGCTACTCGGAGTGGGCTTTTATTCATTTTGACTGTCCATAATAGGCGTTCTTACCATGTTTTCTTAAAAAGTGCTTATCCAGCAACTCCTGCTGAATTGGTGAAATATCTGGCTCAAGCATCAAAGCGTGAAAATTCATAAATGCGATTTCCTCTGCTACTACTGCATTATGAACAGCAGCGATTGGGTCTGCTCCCCATGTAAATGGACCGTGGTTTTGAACAAGAACAGCTGGAATCGCATCTGGATCTTTTCCCTGGAAGGTTTCCGTGATCAGGAGGCCAGTTTCTTTTTCATAATCGACCTGAATCTCTTCTTTGGTCATCTTTCGCGTACAGGGGATCTCGCCATAGAAATAATCGGCATGAGTTGTACCAAGTGCCATTAGGGCGCGCCCTGCCTGCGCAAAAGTCGTTGCCCACCGGCTGTGGGTATGCACAATGCCTCCGATATTTTTAAACTCCTTATAGAGTTCAATATGAGTAGGCGTGTCAGATGATGGCTTCAACCCTTCTTCCATCACTATTCCTGTATCCAATTCCACTGTCACCATATCCGATGCCTTCATCTCCTCATAGGCAACACCAGAGGGTTTTATAACCATTAGCCCCTGCTCCCTATCCACCCCTGACACATTGCCCCAGGTGAAGGTGACAAGATTATATTTAGGAAGGAGTAAATTAGCCTGATAGACCTGTTCTTTTAATTCATTTAACATCATTTTTACCTCATCGCATCTACAGCTGTTCTTTCTATGATCAACCCTTTCTTATACCGTTCCATAAAAGTCGCAAAGCCATCAATATCCCCTTGATCCGGAGAGATCTTCATCCCTTGTTCACCTGCAAATACCTTGGCTGAGAGAAAGTGTTCCAACGATTCATTTTCTGATTTATTATTCATAAAAGAGGCAAGCACTGCTATTCCCCATGCCCCACCTTCACCGGCAGTCTCCATCACAGAAATAGGAACATTCAACGCCGCTGCCATGATCTTTTGCCCAACTTCCTGAGTCTTGAAGAAACCCCCATGACCGAGAACCTGATCAATCTTGACTTTCTCCTGATCAAAAAGATCGAAACCGATCTTCAATGCTCCTAATGCCGAAAACAAATGCACACGCATGAAGTTTGAAAGTGTGAATTTGCTTTCAGGTGTACGGACAAATAGCGGACGGCCCTCCTCAAGCCGCGTGATGGGCTCTCCGGAAAGATTATTAAACGCTAGCAAACCACCGCCATCCACATCCCCCTTTAGTGCTTCTCGGTACAGCATTTCGAAAAGTCGTGATTGGCTAATCTCCACCCCCACCATATGAGTGAATTCTTGAAATAAATTGACCCATGCATTGAGATCAGATGTGCAGTTATTGCTATGGACCATAGCAACAGGTTTCCCTGTGGGTGTCGTCACTATGTCGATCTCAGAATACACCTTCGATAATGGCTTTTCTAATACAATCATTGCAAATACAGATGTGCCAGCCGAAACATTGCCCGTTCGCTCCGCAACGCTATTGGTTGCAACCATCCCTGTCCCCGCATCTCCCTCGGGCGGGCAAAGTGCAATACCTGGTTGCAGTTGCCCTTGAGGATCAAGCAGCAACGCCCCTTCTTCAGTAAGAATGCCTCCTCCATCTCCCGCCATCAGGACTTTAGGCAGAATATCTTGAAGCTTCCACGTTATATTATCTGCCTTGAGTTTTTCGTTAAACAAATCAATCAGTTTTTGATCAAACTTATTGATCTCGCTGTCTATAGGGAACATGCCTGATGCATCGCCAATGCCCAATATTTTTTGCCCTGATAGTTTCCAATGGACATAGCCCGCCAAAGTAGTAAGGTGGTTAATATTATCAATGTGGGATTCCTTGTTCAAAATCGCTTGATAAAGGTGGGCGATACTCCAACGCTGGGGAATGTTAAAATTGAACAGATCCGTGAGTTTGTCCGCGGCCTGGCCTGTTGTGGTATTTCGCCAAGTACGAAATGGCACAAGGAGATTTCCAACTTTATCAAAAGCCAAATATCCGTGCATCATCGCGCTGAAACCAATCGCTCCAATGGTTTTTAGGGGAGTATTGTATTTCTCGAAAACCTCATTGATGAGTTCCATGTAGCATTCTTGCAGACCTGTCCAAACATCATCAAGAGTATATGTCCAAAGGCCATTTTCATATTGGTTTTCCCACGTACAACCTCCAGAGGCGATTGGCTTATGATCCTCACCGATCAGCACCGCCTTAATACGGGTCGAGCCAAGTTCAATACCGAGAGACGTCTTTCCACTCTCAATTGCTTTTTGAATATAATTTTGATCCATATTAATCTCCATTCTATTCAATAAAATATCGCGTAGGGTTGGAACTCAAATAAGATAAGCGATAATTACAATGATGAATCCCTTCTATCATTACATTTCAAATATAGCTGGCCGTTTGTAGATATACCCATCAATAGCTACAGGTATGGTTGGCCATCCTTCGATCTCAGTCAACACAAGGTTCTCATTTTCACCGACCAAAATTGTATCTTCAGACTTTGTGCCAGTGATTGAAGGGTTCCAGGCGAAAACTTGCCCTTCAATGATTTTTTCCGTCTCATTAATTGTGGCAATCAATTCCCTGGGTTCGTATCCAGCTGAACCACCCTGATGAAGAAAATTCCACTCCTCCGGATAGCCGACCTCATTATAGGCTTCGCATCCAATTTTAAATACATCACCAATCGTTTTTCCCGGTCTTGTCGCATGGATAAAATTAGCATCCACAAAAGCTGTTTTTTGAGACTTAGTCTTGATCTCATCCGGCAAAGGCCCAAAATGCACAAACCGTGTGATCGAACATACCAATCCCTTCCAACGCCCGCAAAATATCAGCATTGCATAACGATCCAGTTTTTTATTTGTGGGTAGTGGATGGCGGAAAGAGAAGATGCGTTGATCAGTGCCGACCAAAATTAGCGTAACCTGTACGCCGCGCTTTTCCACTTCACGGATCATATTGCCTGCAATTTCATGCTCGGTCTGACCGGGTTTAACAGTGCAGATTGCATCATTCATCGCCACGGCACATTTGGACCCCAGTTCCTTGTATCGTTTTCCTTCTTCTGGAGTGAGTTTTGCACGCAAGCGGCCCAGTTCACCTGAAACATCTTTTGCATCTAGGTAAGGAACATCAGAACCCACTTTTAATCCACACACCAAGTCGGAAAGTAAATCCTCATTATTTTGCCAGGCTGTTGTTCTAAACTCCCACCCTTGTTCTGTCAAACCTTCTTCTTGTTCAAGTCGCGGCGATTCAATATTATTGGTAAAAAGGAAAAGATCATTTGGCGAAACCAGCAGAAACGCCTCGCCTATTGTTGACGCGGTATTAATGTATGAAGCCGCTCCGCATGTGGCCCAGGCAAAACTGCTGGCTCGCTTTAGCAATAAAACATCTACTTCTTGCTCTTCTAGAAATCTTCGGATGATTTCTTGCTTGGCTTTGACTTCATCCATCATGATTCCCTGTTTCTGTTAATATCGCCAGATCGAATGCAGGCAGAGTGATTGATTTATTTGCCTTGGTGCCATCTAACATGTTCGTATAATTGCCCTCTAAAGTGACTTTTTGCTCTTTCTGTGTGTGATTGAGAAGGAATAGCAATCTTTGCTCGCCCTGCCATCGGGCTGCAACCTCTACACCCGTAGGAGGATCCAGCAACTTCGTGACACCCGCCAATTCTGTAATCCATTTTGCAATCGCACCATAAAACGCATCGTCTCCCATCGTCCCTAGATAAACCACTTTTCCAGTCCCAAATAGATTGATCGTTGCAGCAGGTTTATCCGAATAATAATCTTTCGAATATTGAGCAATCGCTTTGGCCGTTGTTGGATGGATCACATCCGCCCAAACCGATGCAGTGAATTTCTCTTCAAGATTAGGCAGCCCAAATTGGATTTCGCTATCTTCATCTACTGGCATCGAGATGTACTCTTCAATTTCTACTCCAGTCATTTTTGCCACCAACCCTGGCAGTTTCATATTAATAACTTTATTGTCCTCATCTTTTACGCCTGTCCTGGGTGTGAAGATCACTACACCGCCATTTGATGCATATGTTTCCAAGTTCGCCGCCGTTTCTTCCGAAAGAATATAAATTGCAGGAACAACCACCGCTTTATAGCCGGTTAGCGAGGACTTCTCAGATATTAGATCGACTGGTACGTTGTGGTTGTAAAAACCTCTGTAAACATCCTGTACATGCCCTTCATAACTGAATTTTGGGTTATTCGGTTGTATCTGAAATGCAAACCGGGTGTCGTAGGAATGCATGATAGCAATCTCCGGCCTCACTTCTGAACCTAGGATTAGGTGACCAATCTCTTTTAGCTCTCTACCCACTTGTACCGCTTCATCAAATCTCCTGCCTGGAATGCCGTGATGGTCCAACACCCCATGCCAATACTGCTCAGTTCCGGTGCGGCATGTACGCCACCGAAAATACAGCATTCCATCAGCGCCATGAGCAATTGCCTGGTATGTCCAAAGGCGCATCTCACCTGGCTTTGGAGGAACTGCCACTATATCCCAACCACCGCCCCCAGACTGCTGCTCCATAACCCAAAAATTTTGTTTTTTAAGGCCCCGCATGGTGTCTGCTCCCATAGCTGAACTGCTAGGGTCAATTGTTGATCGCATATCCCACTGCATGCGTTTGTAGTTATCCCAGGAAACAAAATCTAGGTCTTCAGAGTTATCAAAATAATTCAACTGATCAAATCCGAATCCCATCAGATTGTGTGTAATAAATTGTTCAGAAGTGTGTTCTCTGATAAGGTTGATCTGGAATAGTTGATAGGCCCGGAAACTATCTGACATAAATCGTTTGTAATCTAGATGCAATCCAGGGTTGTGAGCAACTGCCGTTTTGAGCGGCACAGGAATCTGCGACCAGTCCGTAAAGATATGGCTCCAGAATTCTGTACCCCATCTTTGATTTAACTCTTCAAGACTTGCATATCTTTTCTGAAGCCATTTATGGAACCCTTTCTGGCATATCTCGCAATAACACCTGTTGCCAAATTCATTATCGATTTGCCAGCCAATCACATTCTTATTACCCTTGTAATGAGCCGCCATCTTGGTCACAATACGCTCAGTGTGCTTATGATAAACAGGGTTATTTACACAATATTCTCTGCGCAAACCATAAGGCACACGCAGGCCATGATCATTGACAAGAAAAAGATCGTCTTGTTTTGCCATCAACCATGGAGGCGGCGAGGCGGTTGGTGTACCTAAAACCACCTGAATCTCCTGAGCTAGAAGGACATCAATCGCTCTGTCGAGCCAATCAAAATCAAATACCCCTTCTTTGGGTTCCATCAGAGACCAAGCAAATTCAGCCATTCGAACCACATTAAAACCTGCAGCTTTCATAAGTTCGGCGTCTTCCTGCCAGCGTTCTTCCGGCCAATGTTCCGGATAATAATCAGCTCCGAAATAAAATCTAGAAAATTTCATTTATTGCTCCACTTTAAAAATTGGGGATTGTGATCTGGCATTGCTGATCAATCCAGCCTGGCGGTTTTCGCTCATTGGTACAAACTGATCACATGCTTGTACAACTTTTGGTAGTAGATTAATGTCTGCCGCAGTACAAATTCCAGCAACATCGTGCGTCAAAGCAAAATCAATCCCATCTTGGATATCCGGGTCGGTATCAAACGGTTCATACCAGGTAGTATATGTTTTGTCTTTTCCATTCCAGGAACCTTTGGCAATTGATTTTAAAATCATCACGCCGATGTCTAACTTCTTACATTTCAACAACAATTTATCCGTTTGTTTCTTATATTCTGGAACGCTCATAAAATTCGGATTTAATGGAAACATAACAGTATCAAAATCGAATCTTCTCAATGCTTCAAGTAATATCAATGGTGTATCCCAACCATGGCTTGTAATCCCGATATAGCGAAGCAAGCCCTCTTGTTGGGCAGTCAAGATAGCTTCTAGCGCACCATCTTTTGACATCACTCGATCAAGGTCAGCCATGCTGGCTACCGCATGAAGTTGATATAGGTCGAATTGTTTGATCTCTAATTTTTTGAGGGAAATTCTAAGCTCTTTGGCTGCATCTTCTTGGGATCGCTTCTCTGTTTTGCAGCCCAAGAAATACCGTTCTCGATGTCTTGCCATCCAGGGCCCTAGTCTGTCTTCAGCATCTCCATAACCTGGTGCCACATCGATGTGATTAATCTCAGTACTAAGCACATATTCCATGACCTCATCAGCACCTGATTGAGAAATCTCATAAAAGGCTGCAGTTCCAAATATCGCAATCACACTCTGGTGGTTTGTTCGACCTAAACGTCGTTTTTCCATCTTTCAACCTTTCTGGTGAAAAGAAAATGCGCGAGCAGGGTTATCGTGAGTTAATTGTATGATCTCTTCTTTCGAAACACCACGGGACCTCAAAGCAGGAATGAAGTCTTTGATAAGCGCTGTATAACCACGAATACCTTCTCCAGGCTCACCGTTTTGAGAGCCGGGATCATACCAACCCGCGTCATGGGAGAGAAGAATATTTTCAATATGCCCAGCCTCTAGTAAATTGAGCACTGCGTTAATCATTGCTTCTTGCGATTGCCATGTTGCTCCGATTGCATCAAATTCCAAATAAACCCCCATCTTTGCTGCATTAATGTGCTTTTTCAAGTCCGGTTCTAAATTCGCATGAACCCATATAAAGCTTGAAGGATCTAATCCGGATTTTTCAAGCGTACTCCACTCCTTTTCGTAAACGGAACCATTCGCCGTATGACAAGCAACTACGGCGCCTGTTTGTTGGCTGGCAATCGATGCCGCTATGAGACTCCGCTCTTCTAGCGGTGTGGGGCCATGGTCGCTAATTGAAATTTTGATAAACCCCGCCCGAATTTTCGTATCTTCAATCCCTTCTAATAATTCTTGAATCCACAAATTTGCTAATTCTTCTCGATGTATTGAATTCAACTCAGCCGGAATGTACCCCTCGCGGTATACACCTGTTGGAACAACAATATGAATTGGTGTAATCTTGTTGAGTGCTTTTAGAATGGAAATATTTCGCCCCACTCCAACCGTGGAACATTCGACAATCGCGGTAACGCCAGATGAATACGCTTCTATCAATAGTGGGCGAACCACTCGGACAGCATCATCGGTGTCAGCAACCGCATAATCTAAAACCGAGGGGCCGCGCAGATCAGTGAATAGGTGTTCGTGTGGGAGGATCAACCCCAAATCATCAACAGATATCGGCCCATCGATTGTTTCCAGGTAATTTGTATTCTCCTCAGCCACGATCCATCACCACCTTTACCCAAACCCATTGGCCAAGTGGTAATAAGCCTCATTCCATCGAAGCTCATTCTTAAAATCCGATATCCTTGTATCTTCATCTATTTGAAGGCATTCTATCCCAACCATTTCTGCATAATCTTGAATATGTTCAGCTGTTAATGCTTTACTGAAACCTGTGTGGTGGGGACCACCTGCCAAAATCCAAGAAGCCGCTGCTGTCTTCAAATTCGGTTTTGGTATCCAGACTGCCCTGGCAACCGGTAAAAGAGGTAATGGTTTGCTTGGCTTAACCACTTCCACTTCATTGACTAGGATCCTGAAACGATTACCAAGATCTAAGATTGCTGCATTAATTGCGGGACCTGAAGCTACATCAAATACTAATCTGACCGGATCATCCTTACCACCGATTCCCAGGGGATGGATCTCCAAAGAAGGTTTATCTTTAGCGATAGATTCACAAATCTCCAACATATGGGCACCCAAAACTTGCATAGTGCCATCTTTAAAGTGATAGGTATAATCTTCCATAAAGGAAGTTCCACCGTCCAACCCGGTATCCATGATCTTCATCGCTCGTACTAGAGCAGCTGTTTTCCAGTCACCTTCAGCTCCAAAACCATATCCATCCGCCATTAACCGTTGGACGGCAATGCCTGGCAGCTGAACCAATCCATGCAAATTTTCAAATGTATCAGTAAACCCCTTGAAATTTCCTTCTTCCAAAAAAGCCCTTAACCCTAACTCGATCCTGGCAGCTTCAAGTATGGAACTCCGGCCTTCATTGTTTGCAATATGATCTTTCGATATTTGATATTGATCTCCATACTCCGAGGCCAATCGATTTACCTCTTGATCTGAGACAAGGTCAATAAAGCCAGCTAAATCTCCTAATCCATAGCCGTTGACAGAATATCCAAATTGAATTTGAGCAGAGACTTTATCCCCTTCTGTCACTGCGACTTCCCGCATATTATCACCTAATCGGGCAAACTTAGCTCCTTGAGCATCCTGCCGAGCACAAGCAGCTCGTGTCCAGGTGTCAATCTTTTCAAGCACATCTGGATCTTGCCAATAACCAACCACAACTTTGCGGTTTAATCGCATTCGTGTGCCGATAAAACCAAACTCCCTGCCTCCATGGGCGGATTGATTTAAATTCATAAAGTCCATATCTATGGTTGACCATGGAATTTCGCTGTTGAACTGAGTATGTAAGTGGAGAAATGGTTTGTCCAATACTTTCAAACCTGCAATCCACATTTTCGCCGGAGAGAAAGTATGCATCCAGGCAATCAAACCTACACATTTCTCTGAAACAGACGCATCCAAACATAATTGATATATTTCATCTGGCCGGGTGACGACGGGTTTATAGACAACCTTCAATGGAAAGTTCCCATTATCATTAAGTCCAAGTGTAATTGCCTGGGAATGCTCGGCTACCTTCTTTAGCGCCTCCTCCCCGTATAAATGTTGGCTGCCAGTAATAAACCAGATTTCATACTGCGATAAATCAATCATAAATAATTCTCCTCAATAAACCTTCACTCAGCCTTTTATCGCTCCAACCTGGATACCTTCTACAAATTGCTTTTGGAAAAGTAGGAAAATAATCAATAATGGAAGTAGACTAACCACGGACATCGCCATCTGTTCCCCCCAATAGGTTAAACCAGCTCCACCAATCAATCCGTTAATTGCAACGGTTATGGTCCATTTTTCTGGAGATTTCAGATAAATTAATGGACCTAAATAATTATTCCATGATTGCATAAAAAATATCAATCCTAAACTCGTTAATCCAGGAGAAATAATCGGCAATACAATCCTCAAGAATATCCCAAATTCAGAAGCTCCGTCGATCCTGGCGGCGTCTAACAACTCATCTGAAACGGTTGAGATATATTGCCGAAAGAAAAATATTCCAAAAGCATTGGCCGCACCGGGTACGATCAATGGCCAAAATGTGTCCACCCAGTGGAACTTTCGCATTAAGACAAAAGAAGGTACCATCATCACCGCACCGGGAATGATCATTGTTGCTAATAAAAAGGCAAACAATTGTTTTTTACCTGGGAAGTTAAATTTCGCAAAACTATATCCTCCGAGTGATGTAAAAAACAGACTGAGAATTGTTGCAAATAATGACACAAGAACTGTATTCCCCAAAACCTGAAGCATATTTGCTTCTTTGAATATAAAGATATAGTTTTGTAGAGTTGGATTTTGAGAAATAAAGACAGGAGGGTAGCCAAAGATATCTTTGAGTTCTTTGAAGGATGTGCTAAGCATCCAGACAAAAGGTAGAACCATAAATATTGACACACCGATCAATACGATGTATTGAATCAGATCCGAGAGCAGACTCTTGATTGTTTTAGACATAAGTATCAAGTCTCCTAATTATTCCTCTTCCCGGTTAAGCCTGAACTGTAGAATCGTTAATATAAAAATACAAATAAAGAATGTGTATGCCTGAGCCGATGCCAATCCATATTGAAAACCTCCGCTGAAAGCAGTGCCATATATCCGGATTAGGGGTGTTATGGTGGCATTCGCAGGACCACCTCGTGTAAGGGTATTAACTTCTGCAAATAAACCAAAGCTGCCAATCGTTGATGTGATCACGGTGAAGAGAATCACAGGTTTCATCAGAGGGATAGTAATCCAAAAAAAAGCCTGGATTGGTGTTGCGCCATCAACCATAGCTGCTTCTGACAAATCCTTTGGGATGGTTTGTAGTCCTGCTAACATGATCACCATGTTATATCCCAACCAGGCCCAGATAATTAATAAGCAAAGCGATATGCGGGCCCACCAAACATTTTCCAACCAGGGAACGCCCGGTAATCCGATAAATCTGAGCAAATTGTTAAAGAGCCCGTTAGATTCATCCAACATAAGACGGAATGCAAAACCTGCAGCGACCATATTGGTGATAAATGGTAAAAAAATCAATGTTCGGAAAAAACGAAACCCCTTGATCCTGCCAGAATTTAATATCACAGCAAGGACCAATGCCAGGAACAACATTATCGGAACATATAGAAAGAACAGGATCACACCATTTCCCATTGACTTCCAAAAAACAGCATCCTTGGGAATCAATCTGTAGTTAATTAATCCTGCAAATTCCATTGGCCCAATACCCTGCCAACGTGTAAAACTAAGATAAATTGAGAGAACCATCGGATAAAGGGCAAAAATGGCAAACATGATATAAAATGGCGAGATAAAAGCATATCCCCACCGTGATTTCTTAATCTGGTTCCATAAAGAAACTCGGCTTGTTTGATTTGCCATTGGAGTAGAAACATTTATTGCCATGGAAAACTCCCAAAAAAACTGCGGGGGCGCATGCCCCCGCAGTTTCACTCTGAAGTACTTTTTATCTAGGGTGCACCGGTTTCTAGACGAACAGCATCAGCAGCTTCACTCAACGCGTCAACTGCAGACAATTCACCTAAAGCATATTTCTGAATTGCTGTATTCAAGGCACCACTCACAACATTGTAATATTGTGAGTCATAGATATACGCATAGGGAACATTTTGAGCTGATTCAGCAAAAATTGGACGGTTCACCTGATCACCATAGTATGGATCGGGGTCGCTGAATAACGGGGAATCATAAGTTGACAACAAAGATGGGAAGTAGTCACTGTAAGCATATTGAGCAACCTGATTTTCAGTATTCAGAGCCATATATTCAATGAAAGCCCAGGCAGCCACAGGATTTGCACTTTCAGCAGGAATGAAATATGCTGAACCACCTGCCATCGATGCACGAACACCACCATCTTCCCAAGCTGGCATAGGAGCAATACCCCAACTACCAGCAAGATCTGCAGACATCCAGGATTTCAAGAACCCACCCAGCCAGGCCGGATAAACAATTGTCGCAACAGGCGGAGTATCGGTATTGTCAATTGTTGATGAGTATTCCGCATACCAGGAATCTGCCCAATCCAGGTTATCAGTCGTTACACCAGCATCCCAGAATTCTCCCACCTTTTCGAAAGCTTCTGCGAACTCAGGCTTCTCTAGTGTCACTGCACCATCTTCATCAAAGAATCCAATCCCTCGCTGCCACATCATGTCCAGAACCATATAACCATAGTTATTGGCTTTATTCTGAGAAAAACAGGGGAGTCCGGTCTTATCTTTAATGGTCAGGCAGGTTTCCAGGTAATCATCCCAGGTAGCAACCATTTCACTGACATCATCGGGGTCCGAGGACAAACCTGCAGCCTCAAAAATATCCCGGCGGTAGTAAGTGACTGTAGGTCCAATATCCCAAGGTGTGCAATAAATAACACCATCAGTCTCGCAATAGGCCAGGATCTCGGGGCTGAAATCGGCCAAATAAGCATTCATCAGATCCGAGATATCCATCAAGCCTTGGATTGCTATCAATTGCTGCATATCTCGATATTGGGTTACGCCTAAATCCGGAACTCCAGTACCACCCTGAACTGCCAAAGCAACTTGATTGGCAACTTCTTCAGGAGCATAATTCACAAATTCAAGAGTCACTTCAGGATACATTTCCTGGAAACCAGCCAGGACAGTTTGTTCCCAAACATCCTGATTGGCTTGCTGAACCCAAATCACCAGATTACCTGAAGGTTTTGGTGCTGGCGCTACTTCTTCTTCTGTATCTTCGGCAGCTTCTTCTTCGGTATCCTCAGCGACAGTTTCATCCTCAACAACTGCTACGGGGTCTTCAACCTCTGGGGCTGCTCCACTGCCGCCGCAGGCGGATAACACCATACTGGAGACAATCAGAATACTTATAACGAGCAATATTTTATTACGCATTTCCTTCTCCTTTTTACTTTTGTTCGATAGCGAACTATTCAGTATAATAAGGATAGATACCAAACAATATCAAGAAATTGAGTTGTTTGTATCCACAGGGAAGTGTTTCTTATTGGCATCAAATCAATGATGAAGCACTTCCCCTATTTATTGATTTTTCTCTTTGATAACCACCTCCTAGTTTTCTTGGATCGTACTTTCCCGAATAATTAATTCGGGTTTGATCATAAGTTGTTCAGCATTGGCTGTTTGATTTAAATCTTCAGTTTGGTTTTGTTCAACTAGATTTACTAGATTTTCTACGGTGAGAGAACCAAGCAAATATTGATCCTGATAAACTGTGGTTAATGGAGGCCAGAAATAAGCGGATTCCTGTATGCCATCAAAACCCACTACAGCGATGTCCTCTGGAATCCGGATGCCTTCACGACAAGCTACCTGCATCACACTGAGAGCCATCTGGTCATTAGCCACAAAAACCGCATCCATTTCAGGATAAGATTTTAATAATTTTCGGATTGCAATCTCCCCGCTAGCAGGACCCCAGTTGCCCTCCTCACAAAATCGTTCATCCACAGGTAAATCAGCCTTAACAAGGGAATCCTTCCAGGCTTGTTTTCTCTGTCGTGCTTCCCACCAGTTTTGTGGTCCGGAAACATGGGCGATTTTTCTTCGTCCCGTCTCTAGGAGATGATCAACGGCCAGACAACCTCCCAGGTAATTATCCACAGACACACTCGGAACTCCGTTTTTTGGTGACATTGTCAGGAAAATTGTTGGGACCGGTAGATCAGGTAGCTGATTATCCAACCAAGCTCGATTGTTACCAATTTCAGGAACAGCCCAAATAATGCCATCAACCTGCCGGGAATTGAGCCACTGGAGAAGCGGTAAAACATTGTTGGTTTCAAAAGTCAATAACTCTTTTAATAAGAGACCATATCCTAATTCTTCAGCCTTCTCTGTAATCCCGTTGAGGGTTCGTGATGGACCTCTATACTTTAATCCTGAAGTCACAACACCGAAGGAATAACTACGCTGCTGACTGAGGCTTCGGGCAATCGCACTGGGCGCGTAACCTAATTTATTGATAACTTCTTTTACTCTTGATCTAGTTTCAGGCGCAACATCAGGACGGTTATTTAATACCCTGGATACTGTTTGCCTCGAAACTTGCGCTTCAGCTGCAACCTGGTGGATCGTAATTCTCTTTTTATTTGTCATCATTATCCAAGGAATTGGTGAATGCTGGCTTGTGAACGTTCCCGGTCACGTTCACGGTCACGTTCACGGTCATAGTAGCAATTTATTTTTGTCCTGTCAATAGTGAGATTCATCCTTGATTACTGGGGGTTTATTATTATTAGAACCATTTGGGGATAATAAATGAACCATATATCATCTGATCTTTAATCAGACGCCAAAAGAGCCTTCTAGGATTATTGGTTCGATTCGAGACCAATACCATCCACTATATTGAACTCGAACCAAATATCATCTGATCTTTAATCAGACGCCGGCTTATTTTATTGAGTTATTTCGCATCTTCAGGGGGTGAAACTTGATCTTAAAATAAAAATACCCGGTGTTTTTGACTTGTAGTTCACACATCTCCAAATAATTGCACCAGGAAGCCGTTAAAGACCAAAATCAGTTCATCATTCCCTTGTAATTGAAATAGCTAAACTTTGTGCTCTTCCGTAGATTTTCATTTGTTGATTCTTACGTAAACCGGAATATACGCAAGTATTAGAGAGGGTGAAAAGAGGTAGTTTTAGGACCCAAAATGAGCAAAAATTCTAATAAAACATCATCAGAAATCACATCTTTCCAGCATCTGGAACCTGGCCCTTTTGTTATCCAGTCCATTCAAAATGATCCCACGCTGCAGCCTTCCACCAAGCATCAGTACATCAAAGCTATAGAAAATTACCTGGCAACTGGCAAAAGTATGACAGATCCAGTAGCCCTGGCTGAGTATGCTCTAACTGTTGGCAATTCCACGCGCTCTTTTCTAGCAGCGGCCGTTACGCGCATGGCCCAGGAACTTGAAATACTGGCAAAAGGCAGCGCTACACCGGACAATATTGATATCATCCAGGCGGCTGTCTTCCGGGCCCAGGCTCTGCAGAGCACCATCAAAACAAAGCAGCCTCAGGGAGATCGCGCCCATACCTGGTTAACCTGGTTCGAAGCTGAACAGCTATTGGATGCCTGTCAGCGAAGAATTAGCGGCAAGGTGGAAATAAGAATATTCGCCCAGCGGGATCGGTTGGCGATTGGCTTGATGATGGCAGCAGGGCTCCGGCGAGAAGAAGCTGCTAACCTACAATTCACAGATATCATCAAGCAAGACAAGCGCTACGTGTTGAATGTGCGTGGAAAAGGCGCCAAAGATCGCGTTGTTCCTATTAATGAGCGTTTGGCTGAAGCCATCGTAGATTGGCAATTCCTGGTGGACGCGGAAGGTTTAATATTGCGGAGTTTGGGAAGAAACAAAAAACCTGGAGAAAGTATCAGCACCACGGGTTTATATAACATTGTCCAGAAGCGCGGTGCGATGATCGGGAAACCAGAGCTGCAGCCGCACGACCTCAGGCGCACATATGCGGAGCTTGGCAGGCGGGCTGGTGTGCCGATATCCCAGATCAGCAAGCTTCTGGGGCATGCCAGCATTGAGACCACTCAGGACTATCTCAACATTGAGCTTGATCTGGATACGACAATCAGTGATTTCGTGCCGTACTAGTTTGATTGGGACAGGACATGGTACAGTGCTATCGACGCT
>SDBS01001985.1_pt1 | contig 20584 bp, 31 predicted proteins | sample 2277091 | NCBI WGS metagenome assembly SDBS01 (sample SAMN10404972, study PRJNA504765) | marine sediment metagenome | isolation source: marine sediment core GS10_PC15, 163 cmbsf | place: Arctic Ocean: Southern Knipovich Ridge | collected 2010 | reverse complement strand
GTGGGTTTCCGCCGATCTTCATTTCCGGCGATGCCTTCTGGCGACAAAACCAAAGGACAAATCCATGACGCTAAAAGAGCTACGCGAATCGATCGGCAAACACAATGCCGAGATTCAGAAGTTTCGCGCCATTGTCTCGGGCGACGATGACGAGAAGGCGCGCATGCTGACCGCAGAGGAGGACGTGCGGTGGAAAGAGGTGAATGCCGACTATGACGCAACCGCGCGAAAGATCGAAATCCTTGAACGGGCCGATGTGATCGACAAACGCAGCACCGCGCGAGTCGGCGATCCCAATGTCGGGCGCGAGGATATCGGATTGCACGGTTGCGAACACGATCCAATAGGCCGCGCCGGAGGCGACCAGACATCGGCCGTCGAGGATCGTTCGTTAGCGATGGCGGGATGGATGTGTGCAAAGCGTGCCGGGGGCGCAAGTGACGCTCAACGGGATGCTGCTCAGCGGATCGGTTTCAATATCCAGTCGGACGAGCTGCACTTCGATCTCGCGAGAAGCAATGAGGTTGCTCAGATTCAAGATGCGTTCAACGCTGTTCATCCAACGCAAGCGAAGCGCGCACTGTCTGGCGTCTCGATTGATTCCGGCGGCGCATTGGTCCCCGAGGGGTTTATCCCCCGACTCGAAGTTGCGATGCTGGCGTTCGGTGGAATGCTCCAGACGGCAGAGATTATCCGAACAGACCAGGGCAACGACATCCCGTGGCCGACCGCAAACGATACGGGGAATACTGGGCGGCGGATTGCCGAAAGTGCGGCGGTGGCGACCGACGTAGAGCCGACGTTTTCCCAGATAGTCTTCCACGCGTACAAGTACACGTCGGACGAAATCCTGATCCCGTCCGAGCTTCTTGAGGATTCGGCATTCGACTTGCCGAGCCTGATTGCGGGGATGCTTGGCGAACGGCTGGGCAGAATCCTCAATACCGAATGCACAACTGGCGACGGCAACTCGCAGCCCTATGGCATCGTCAATGCTTCGACGCTCGGTGTTACAACGGCCAGTGCGACGGCATTTACGCTTGATGAGATTGCGGCGCTAATCGCCAGTATCGAGCCCGCCTACGTAATCGGGTCTCGGTTCATGTGCAACAGTGCGATAACGCTGGCCTTGCGATTGTTGAAGGATGGCGAAGGTCGGCCGCTCTGGCAGAGCAACGCGCGAGAAGGAATGCCTGATACGATCTATGGGTATCCTATGACAATCAACCAGGACATGGCTTCGACGATCGAGAGCGGTGCCAAGACGTTGCTGTTCGGCCAGCTCAGTGCGTACAAGATTCGCGAGGTACGCGGCGTGCGGCTGTATCGACTTGTCGAGCGCCACCGTCCGGAAGACCAGGACGGCTTCTTGGCTTTTGTTCGTCGTGACGGCAATCTGATTGATGCCGGTACACATCCAGTCAAGTATCTCCAGCAAGCGTAGAAAGGATGATGATGAAAGTCAAACTCACACATTACTGTAATGTGCCCGGTTGCAAGGGCCAGCCCGGATCTGTCATTGACGTGTCGGAGTCTGAGGCGACCTATCTGATTGGTCGGGACGGTGCGGTCCGTCTGAATGCCGCGCCGTCGCCCGTGGTTAAGGCCGTAGTGCCCGAGCCGGTTGAGACGGCATCTGTCGTACCGGCCGAGAATGCGGCAACGCGAACACATGCACCGAAGCATCGGGGCAAATAACCCATAATGGAAAGGGTTTTGACATGGTATATCTGAGTGACGAAATCAAGATGACTCTGATTCAAGCGCCTATCGCTGCCGATCAGAGCGATAACGACAGTTCCAGCGTGGACATGCAGGGATTTGACGGCGTGTTGTTTATTGGTGTTGCCGGGACAATTTCAGGTTCCGGCACAGCAACCTTGACCGTCGAACAGTCGGCGGACGACAGCACCTTCAACGTGCTTACGGGGCCTGAAGCTGTTGCGACAGCCGCCGCCCATAGCGACAAGGCATTGATGATCGACGTGAAGAAGCCGACCGATCGGTATCTGCGCACCAACATGACCTCGGCGGTGGGCAATGTCGAATACGGCGGCACCATTGCGCTTCAGTACACGGCGCGATCCAAGCCAACGACGCAAGACGCAACAAGTCTGGCCGTGGCGTTGGTGCAGGTGGTCACGCCAGTCGAAACGTAGGCCGTGTGTTCCGTGTCTTAGACTAGGCCGGGGACGGGTATGCCAACCCGTTCCCGGCTGCAACCAACGGAAGGATTACATCCCATGTCTGATAGTACATATCAACCCAAGGTTTATCGGAAGTCTGGCGGCGACGAACAGATCATCGCCAGCGGTGGGCAACAGACCGTTGAATCTGGTGGGGAAATCGAGATTGAATCAGGTGGGACACTTGAGATTGAATCGGGTGGAACGCTTGAGATTGATTCCGGCGCGCTGGTGCGAACTACGGAAGGTGTCGGCGCTGCTGCTGGGACAAACGTCGTTGCTACAGAAGCCGGGGTGGGAATCCTCCACCAGACAACGCTAACGATGACGGCAACGCCGTTGACGTTCACCGACGAGGCCGGGCAAGGCCAATGGGACGCGCTCAAGGTCTATGATATGCCCGCCGGTAACATTGCTATCCTTGGCGCGGTCCTGGATGCCGACATCACACTCGTTGCGCCGTTCATCGACGCCGCCGAGGGCGATGTGGGAATCGGTACGGCGGCGTGTGATGATGCTGCTGACGCACTCGCCACAACCGAGCAAGACATTATCCCGACAACGGCGATTGCGGCACTGACAACGAAAGTTGGAAAGATCGATGCGATATCGACAGCGACGCAATTGGCGGCTGGCGTATGGGATGGCACGTCATCGGCAAAGGATATCTATCTGAATATCCTGATCGATGACGACGTTGCACATGATGCGACGGCGGGCTCTACCGTTACCGGCACGTTGACTTTGACCTGGATCAACTTTGGCGACAAGTAGGGGACAGTCATGTATGCAACGCGGCACGTAGTCACGATTGTAACGGATGAGTCTGGTGATGGGATCGGCTATACGCCGGTCGTTAATGGTCGCATCCTAGAAGTGGTGTACGTCAAGGTTGACTATGCGGCCGGTGTGGATTTCGTGGTCACAACTGAGACTACCGGCCGGGCCGCGTGGTCGGAAGAAAACGTGAACGCATCGACGGTTCGCAGTCCCAGACAAGCGACGCATTCCGTGGCGGGAGCCGCGCTGAATTACAACGACGAGAGCGATGAGCCGGTTTGTGAGCCGATTGTCGTAGCGGACGAACGGATCAAGATCGTCGTTGATGAGGGTGGCGACACGAAGACCGGGACGTTTTACGTAATCACGGGATAAACATGGCAACCAAGCTACTTACACCCAGGGCTGACATTCCCGAGCCGGTATCCGTAGCAACGGCGAAGGTGCATTGTCGCATCACGCACGCGAAGGAAGATGCGGCTGTTGCTCGATGGATACAGGCCGCGCGTGAGCACGTTGAAAACATCACGCGGCGGCAATTGGTCAGTGCGCAATACCGTCTGACTCTGGACGACTTTCCGCAAGCAACGCGGCAGAATACCTACCGGGAAATCGTCCTGCCGTTCGGGGAATTGCAAACGATTGACAGCGTGCAATATCTGGACACCGATCGAGCGTGGCAGACGTTGGCGGTCGATGATGATTATATCTTCGACGCGGACGGTGACTATGTGCGTGTCGTTCCGGCAGGCGGCACGGTTTGGCCTGCAACGGACATACAGCCTATCGGCAAGGTGCGCGTCACATTCACGTGTGGTTACGGGGATGCGGCGACGGATGTGCCTGAGGTGATACGCAGTGCGGTCCTGAAGTTCATCGAATACACTAACGCCTCGCGGGGCGCGGGAGGGTCGGCGGAAGCTGGTGTAACTGGCCTGTCGCGGGCGATGGAGGCGGCGCTTCAGAGTCAACTTGGCATCTACATCTTGCCGGAGATCGGGTGAACCATGACGATCGACGCGGGCAAACTGAGAGAGCCGCTTGAACTCATGCAGCCGACGCGCACGAAAGATGCGGTCGGCGGAACTGCTGTGGAGTGGAATCTGTTAGCCGATGTATGGGGCGAGGTTGTAGGCGCTGGCGGCGGCGAGACGTTCGACGGCGTGCAGGTATCTGCCGAGACAACGCACGTTGTGACGATTCGACATCGTACAGACGTGACAACCGATATGCGGTTCAATTGGGATAGCCGCGTCTTAGAGATTCTGTCGCTTTCTGATCCGGATGGACGGCGTGAGTTTTTGATCTTGCAGTGCGTGGAGCACGTTTGACATGCGCAAGACTGCCGGGATGGAAATGATTGGCTTCGATGAGTTGGACAAGATGTTCCGTAACCTGCCAGCGAAGGTCACGAAAAACGTGCAGCGCAAGGCTGTGCGTGCTGGGGCGTCTGTACTGCTGAAGGAGTATCGGCGGAACGTTAAGAAGTTGGGAAAAGTTACTGGCACGTTGCGAAGGTCGCTTGCCAAGAAGGTCAAGACGTATAGGCGGACCGCTACGGTTGTCGGCATCATCGGACCGAAATCGCGAGCTGCGCCACACGCGCATCTTGTCGAGTTCGGAACAAAGCCGCGATATCGTGGGAAGAAACGCAAGGGGGAACGTATGCGGCGCGTATTCCGGGCGGTTCGGATTGGAGGCAGGTGGGGGTATACGGGGAGTATGCCCGCATTCGCACCGCTGCGACGTGCGTTCTACAGCACACTCTCGAAGGTCAAGCATACCATGCGTAAGAAGCTGGCGGATGGAATCAAGGCGGAGGCGCTGAAGCTGAGGAAAGCGGCATGATCGAAACCGGCTTGGTTGCGAAACTTCTCAGCGTCATGGGCGATGACGTTGAGGGCGTTCACTGGGATATGTTGCCGCAAGGCGCATCGGTTCCGGCTCTCGTATGTACTATGATTTCTATCCCGCGAGAATCTCACTTGGCAGGCCAGACCGATCTCGTGTTTGCGCAGATCCAGATTGATTGTCTGGCGGATAGCGAGCTTGCCGTTATGCAATTGGCCGAGACACTGAGGATGGGTTTGAACGGCTTTAGGGGGACGATGGGCGATCATGCGGTAACAAGTGTACGGCTTGGCAATACGTTCGATGATCCGCAAGACCCGGAGACGGGCGGTGAAGCCCGTGTTCATAGAAGAATTACAGAATGGACTGTCGGCTACAAAGAGTCGGTGTCATTGCCTTATTAGGAGAAGATCATGGCTGATGACCAACAGGGCGCGACCGTAACGTTTGCCTCGTTTAGTGCGGATGTAGAAAGCATAAATCCATCCGGATTTGAATGTGGCGAGATTGATATTACGCCACTTGCGACTACGAACTACCGCGCGAAAATGGCGTCAACACTTGTTGATTGTGGGACGATTGATATCGTTGTGCAGTTCGCGGCCGGTGTTACAATTCCTGCGATGAAAGCGAGCGGCACTATGTTGATTACGTTAGCCGACGGTCATACGTGGTCGCAGTCCGCGATTATGACGAAGTTTTCGCCGCCTGAAGTCGTGTCTCGTAGCGAAGAAATGATGACGGCGACGATGACGCTGTTGATGACCGGCCCGCCGACGTGTAGCTGGTGGGCATAATAGGAGTAAAGAACCATGTCTCTTGTTACAAAATTGACGGTAGACCTTTTAGCAACGTTGACAAAATCGCTGGATGTCATCGGCAACATGGGAATTCCGATCAATGCCGGTCGTCCTGTTGTTTCGCTGGCAACAGGGACGGGCGACGATCAAGCCGATCTGGTCTACCACGACCGCAAGACGGGACTGGCGTCAGCGGCATCACAGAACTACGACTTGTCAGCATCGCTCACGGATGTGTTCGGCGATGCTGTCGTGATGGTCAATGTCAAGATGATCGTGATTATCAATCGTAGCGCTGTACAGGGAACGCCGACCGAGGCTGTTCTTGGCGTAGATGGTAACTTGATTGTCAGTATCTGCGGTGCAAGCACGGATATTCCAGTGGGTCCGGGAGGATTGTTCGTGTGGGCGAGTCCGTTAGATGGCGAGGCGGTTACGAATGATACCGCCGACACGATCACGATTACGAACGACGACGGTGCGGACGCTGCCGAGTTTGACATCTTTATCATTGGTACGTCGGCATAGAGGAGTATGTTGTGGGTCTTTTAAGCAAGGCAGACATTCTGGGATGTAACCAATTCCCGACCGAGACGATTGATGTGGTTGGATGGGGCGGCAAAGTTAGGGTGCGGGCGCTGTCGGTCCGTGAGTTCCGAGCGGTATCCAAGGCGGCCGGCGGGGACGATGAAGTGTTTGCCGTTCATATTGTGGCGGCATCTATCGTTGACGAGAAAGATGCACTCGTCTTTAAGCCGAATGACGTTATGGCAATGATGGATGCGCAGTGGTCAGCTATCGATCAGGTGTTCAAGGTCACGCTGAGACTTAATGGTTTCGGTGAGGATGCGATTGGGGACGCGGCAAAAAACTCAGACGGGACTTCGTTGAACAGTTCTGGTGCAAGCTCGCCGTCACCTTCGGAGTCCCTGTCGGAGAATTAAAGCGCCGCATTCCTCGGCATGAGTTCGTAACGTTAATGGCGTATGACACAATCGAGCCATTCGGAGAATCGCGTGCAGACCTGCGGATGGGCATCGCGACGGCCAACATTATCAACGCGGTACGCGGCGCGGCTGGGATCAAGCAACAGGTGAAGCCCCGCGATTTCATTCCGACGTTTATCGCCGCGCGGCGAAAACAAACGATGACTGAAATGAAGAAGATCCCAGAGTTGTTCCGAAGGCGGTGAAACCATGGCTATTGCGATTGCGAAGCTGGCTACGTTCCTGACGTGCAACAGTTCTCACTTCAATAAGAATATTCGGAAGTCTGGCAAGGAATCAAAACGGTTCCGGTCTGAGGCTCATAAGACCAACAAAGCCCTGAAGACCATGGGTAAGATGTTCGGGGCGGCAGCGGTCGCGGCGGGGGCCATGCGCCTGGGCCGTGTGCTTTACGCCGAGATACAGGTCATGGATAGACTTGCGAAAACCGCGACCAAGCTCGGCATGACGGCGGAGGCGTTGGCCGGATTGCAGCACGCGGCAACGCTGACCGGGGTTGCAACAAACACCCTGGACATGGCAATACAGCGCATGACGCGCCGACTCGCTGAAGCCGCCATGGGAACTGGAGAAGCGAAAGGAGCGATAATAGAGCTGGGCCTAAGCGCAAAGCGATTGTCGGCAATGGGGGCAAATAGGGCGTTTGCCGAAATCGCGGAGGCTATGAAGAATGTATCCTCGCAAGCCGACAGAGTGAGGTTATCATTCAAACTGTTTGACAGCGAGGGTGTCGCGCTAGTCAATACGCTCAGGCTCGGTGCGTCTGGACTTCGCGAGGCAACGAAAGAAGCTAAGGAGTTTGGGCTGGCAATGTCTGAGGATGCGGCCCGAAACATAGAGATGGTCTCGGATGCGATAACTAGACTTGAGGCGCGATGGACTGGACTTAAACGGAGCATGGCTTCCTCGCTAGGCAAAACGTTTGTGCCTGAAGAGAGCAAGATGCTTACAGTTGCCGATCTCACCGGCACAACAGCGGAGAGATTGCAGCAAGCGACCAGCGCTTTAGAAAAGTGGTCTAATAAGCTCAAGGGCTACCAACAGGAGGTGAAACAGTTTCCTAGATATGATGCTTTGAGGTCCAGTCTTTCGACGATTTATCTTCGTGAACTTCAGTTCAAAGCCCTAAACAGAGATTTATCGATAACGGAATCGCACCTGAAAAATGTGCGCTCTCTGATCTTTCTGTTGCGAATGGAGTTGGATCTAGGCATTGACCGCAAGCCGAAGGCACCTGGACTGTTCACCGGTATAGCTTCTGCGGCCATAGAGAATCGCAAGGCAATCATGGCACAACTCTCGAAAGCGATACACGCGGTGCGAATGAAGGCGGCTGGTGCTGAGCCTTATGACCTGTTCGGAACTATCGGCGACGCACTCGATCTCGGCGGCATAGTTGCCAAGCGTTTACTTCGTGATGCGTCGAATCTTGGCGAAAGGGTAGGCAAGGCGATAGCGGCTGGGGTGAAGAGACTTACCGATAAACCGCAGGGCTGGAAGGCCATCGGCGACGCAATGCGGGCGTCAACGCGGACACCGATGGAGGAGTACACACGGGCGATCGACGAGGCCGGTGTGGCACTAGGAAAACATGCAATCGGATGGGAGACATACGGGCGTCTCATACGAGATGCCAAGGGTGCGCTAGAGTCCGCATCGCGCACGGATACTGCGCGTGTGCAACTACCGACTGCCATTCGCGAAGGCTCGACGGCGGCAGCGATCGCTGCATATGAGGCGGCGAATCCGACAGTACAAAACATCGCCGTAACGACTCGACTCGATCGGGCGAATGAATATGCGAGAGATGCCCGCGATTCCCTGGAAGAAATCGTCGTGAACACCGGAGGGATGACGGTAGGGAGCTTTGCCCCATGAGTGTAGTATCCGTAGAGGAGGTAGCGAAGGGCGCGCGCGAGTCCGTACAGAAGATCGGGAGCCGTACAGACTCGCGCGTGTTTCACGTCATCTGTGATGATCCATGTGACGGGCCGTGGGTTGCGCGTAGTGCAGCCGGGGTGCCCGGCATCTACGAGGCGCACCCGAAAGACATCACGATATGGTGTACGGAGATTCGGGCAAAGCCTTACGAGGAAGACCCGCTGCACTTCCGGGTTGTCGCGAGGTACGGGATTCGGCGCGAAGCCGAGGGCGGCGGCGGCGATCCTGAACATCCCGAGACGTGGCCGGCAGAAATCGACGACGCGTCGGAACATGTGCAAGAGGAGATTACGGAAGACGTAGATGGCGTACCGATAGCGAACTCACTTGGCGATCTGTTTCGCGGCGTGATGTGTGACGTGACCTATTCCGGGATGGTCTTTACTCAATACGAAGTATCCTACAGTGGTGCGGTTGCTTTGTTCTATTCCGATCGCGTGAATATTTCACCATGGGAGGGCATGGCAGCCAACCAGGGTAAGTTGAGCAAAATACGGGGTCGATGGGATTCCGCCAAGGGCTTGTGGTCCGTGTCGTACACAATCAAGCTGCACTGGTTTGGGTGGAATCCCCGGCTAATAGATCGAGGGCGGAGGCATAAGTTGCCTGGGGTATACAACCCGACGTGGAGGGATAAGGTGGCTATCCTGGATGCGAATGGTTTTCCGGTATCACAAGATGTGAATCTTGACGGTGATGGCAATGTCCTGGCGGATGGTGCCCCGCTCGTGTACCTTCCCGACAACAATGATCCTGACAAGCGTTTCAAGAAGTATCGAGAGTTGGATTTTGCCCTGATTGGGATTCGGCACCCGCAGGCATGATGAGGATAAGACAATGGGTCAAACCATACTTGATGACGACGTTTTGGTAACTGGCAGTCTTCAGGCGGGAACTATGATTCTCGCGGACAACGCGGTTACGAACAGCAAGGTTCTGGCTGGCGCAGACATCGACGCAACCAAGCTGTGGCGTCGGCATACGCTATGCTATTCGCAGGACGGGCTTGATACCGTCGTCGCGGAAGATAGCGTGGCTCACGTCATGCACGGGCTGACCGGCACACTGATTGCGATCAAGGCCGGGCTTATGACGGCCAATGCGGGCGCGGCCGTGATAACAGTCGATGTTGAAGTCGGCGGCGCTTCGATTCTCGACGGCGGGGCCTATACGATTGACGCGGCCGATGGAACCGACATACAGACGTTGACGATCGACACGGCGGCTCTCGTCGAAGACGACATTATCGAAGTCGTGGTCACGGCAACGGCGGGCGGCGGGACTGTCGGCAAAGGCGTCTATGTTGACATCACGCTTGACGAAGACCCGAACGCGGTGTAGCTATCATGGGCGGAAAGATACTATCTGAGTCTGCGTTCAAGCGCACGGAGGCGGCGGTGCGCTATGTGGAGAATCTGACGAGTGACGGCAGACCGCGACCGCAAGAGCCCTCCACTCAGTACGTGGAAAAGAAGTGTGCTGCAAAGGTCGTGTGTAGCGGGCCGGAAGGTGAGGTAGAAGACCCGGACTTTGACAATGAGGACTACTGGTTGCAATTAGGGGAACTCACCAAGTCGGATGACGATCCGCATGGGTTCGAGGAATACGACGAGGATGATGGGCGAGCCGCCATTGTCCAGGCAACCAACGAATGGGAGATCGACGCTACGGTAAAGCACCTTGTCGATATGGGGAGAATCGTCGAGGCGCGATGGAACCCGAAAACTCAGGCGTGGTGGTTTGTGGCTCCTGCCGTGATGATCCTCGCATACATCGGCAGTCCCGCGAATGCGTGCGGCACCGAATCCATCATCAACGCCGTTGACCGCGTACCGCACCGTTGGTCCACGCTCATCAGCGATCCGGCAGACACGACCGAGAACCCACGCGGCGAGGTCGTGTTCAAGGGCGAGCGGTATCGGGTCGGCACGTTCACGCTGGCCGGGGGGTTTGCCGTCCTCATCCGTTGGGATGAGGCAACTGGTAAATGGATCGGCATCCCAGGACACACCTTAATCCATGGACACGCGATTGCCCTTGCGCCAGATGGGGAATCCATCGTCTTCGGTGGACTCGCCTCAAGCGGAAACGGAACGAGTGCGATCTGGCAGTGGGATGGCACATCGATGTCGTCGCTGGGCACAACGACGGACTTCGGCTGCTGGTCGCTGCTGTATTGGAACGACGGATCCGGCAACGGCACCGAATTATACGCTGGCGGGGAAGGTGTCACGCCGTCGCCCAATTTTCACGGCGTCGGTCGGCGGCGAGGCGGCGCATGGCAGGAGCTTGGCGGCTCGGGGCTCAGCAACGCCGCGAAGATCGTCACGATGGCCGTCTATGACGATGGCCTGGGAAACGACGAGCAGCTTTGCGTCGGCGGCTATGTCACGACGGCCGGCGGCGCGACGTGCAACAACGTGGCGCGTTGGGACAAGACGAACAACTGGCGCACGATGGGTGACGGCATACCGCCCCGGTATGGCAAGCTAGGGGCGGTCCTCACATTGTGCGTGTGGGATCGTGGAGAAGGCCCAGAGGTGTACGGGGGTGGAGAGGAAAACGACGGGTTTTTGTTTGCGTACGGCCTTACCGGCCCGACGTGGCGAGCCGTCCCGGAAACATTAGAGAGTTGGTATTTCGGCGCACCGGCGGTCCCGGTACTACACGGGTTGGCCGTCGATCCGTCCGGTCGGTCGCTGATCGTCGTCGGCGAATTTTACTATCATGTGGTGCCAACGGGAAAAGCAAAGCTCAAGCGGGCGGCGACGTGGGATGACGGCGCGGACACGATCAGTCAGCACGGCGATGGATATGATGATGTCGTATGGGGCCAAGTCCATTATCAAGGTAAGTGTATAGACCTCGGGGCGTTCCAGTATTCCGGTCGTGGCGAGCCGATGAACGGGGTATCGGCGCACGATAAGACGGCGGATACGGTCACGGCCTGCGGGAGTGGGGTTGCCGGGACGGCCCGCGGCGGGCTGATTATTGGCGACCTCCTGCACATCTACGGCGGGTTTCTCGTGGCGGGTGGCGTGACCGTCCAGAACATCGCGACGCTTGCGGCCGATCTCACGACCTACGCATCGCCAGGCTACATAAACGGCACGGTATACGGCGGGTGCCAGGACTTGAGTGCCGACAAGGGATGGCTCTGCGGCCGGTTTGACATGGCGTTCGGGCTGTCCGGCCATTTGTGTTTGACAGGTTGGGATGGCGCGTCAACAGACAATCCCATCACGGCAATCGAGCCAGAGGCGGCTGCCGTCATCCATGACGTGATCGACATCGGCGGCGGATACCTAGTCGTCACCGGTCTGTTCGAGTCGATCAACGGCACGCCTTGTAAGAACATCGCAAAAATACAGAAGTCTACGGGGACCGTCACCGCGTTGGGCGGCGGCATTAACGGCATGGGCACATGCCTTGCTCACTTCGGCGGTGACGTCTGGGTTGGCCACACAGGGCAGACCATCGACGGGTCAACGTCATCGCCGTGGATTGCCCACTACACGCTGAGCACGTCGACTTGGCACGCGGTCACCAGTACTTCAGCCTTTGGTTGGCTCTCGCCGGTCACGGCATTACAAGTGGAAGACGTAGGCGGCGGTGGTGACGCACTCTATATCGGGTGCTACGGAAACGATTACCTCGGAGGGCTAACCTCACATCGCGTTCGCAAGCGCACTTCCGGCGGCTCATATTCAGTAGTCGCTGGAGGTGATGGATATCTCGATGACGAGGTACTGAGCATTGCGTATGGTGACGCCGGGGAAGGCGATGATCTTAACTTCGGCGGCCGGTTCCGCGTGGCAGGCCCGGCTTTGGATTCTGTGCTTTTGCCAGCCATGTTGATTATTCGACTCAAGCAAAATCAGCAATGGGAGAGTATTGCGGGGGGGCTCGGGCTCAATCCCGTTTTCGATGCGCTTGGACTTGGCGGCGGCTGGGCACGGAACGTTGACATCATCAAGGAAGACGGGCATCGATGTTCAACGATCTCTGTAACGGGACAGGTCGGCGCGTCGTCGCGGTTCGAGGCGACGGGGATTGCGGCACTGACCAACCGGGGACTTAAGCCGGTCCAAGGCGGGCTCCTCGGCGGTGAGTCAGGTTGGGCAGGTGCAGGCGCCGTCCTACGAATGCTGGATGGTTCGCTCGAAATCGGCGGCGACTTTAAGAAGGCGTACAATCGGTGGATTCGTTCCGAAGATGCTGACGACATTGACGAGATTGTTGACAGCCCGAATATCGTGACGTTTGCGGACGGGTACTACATCCCGTCCGGTACAGGGTTTTCATGTATCGCCGTCCACGCCCTGACTTTGTTTGACGACGTAGCGTGGATGTGTGGTGCGTACTTCCGGCCGCATTTCAAGCACGCGACCACTGGCTTGTGGACGGATATGCCAGGCGGCGACGAGCTTGGCGCGTCTGGTGATTTCAGGGGCCTAATTACGTATGCAGGCGAGTTATGGGCATACGGAGACAACTTCCCATTCAAGAATTATACCCTGAATGCAGAGTGCGTTCACGGCGACGGTACAACCTTCACTGACGCCAGCCCCGTGAACATGCTGGTGGTCGAGGACGCAGTGATCGGCGATGGCGTACTGTATATTGCGGGCAAGCCAGACGGCACGGCGAATCCCGTCCGCAAGCGATCGGGGTCCAGTTGGGTTGACGTTGGGACGAATCTTGAGGGATGGATCTTCAGTATCACTTATGTCGATTTCCCGTCCGGCGCAGTCCTTATCGTTTGCGGCGGACTGACTGTTGGCGGCGTCGGCTGCCGCGTGGCGATGATCGAGATTGGTGACACCACTTGGATCAAAATCGCCGACATGGGGTTCGGAATCGGCGGTGCTTACGACTATCCCACGACCGTGTACGGCACGCAAATCGGCGAGCTGTGCTGTGTCTGTGTTGGCCTATTTACGGCGATCGCCGATCCGCTGGACGGCGGTGCGGTGACAGACGGGCTGAATAGTGTGGCGTTGTGGGACCCGACGAACCATTGGCAGGGTCCGGCCGGCGGCGGCGTCAACGCGCCGGGCGTTTTCGCTGGTGGCGGGATGGTGGCAGATGGCTAGGCCGTGATGGGTAGGGAGACGATCGCGACAGGTACTATCCCTTGTCCGCAGGCAGTCCCGGCGATGAATAACGACGACTGAGATTCATCTTCGGCCACCGCCCCATCTTCGGTTTGCGACTCGTAGTGATCGAGGACGCGCTGAGCCCGCTTCTCGTTCCAGCCTTTCGGGAACTCGTTTTTGGCCATCATCTATTCCTTTTTTTGTTGCTGCCCAATCCAATGTAGCGTTGTGGCGTGGCTCCCGCAAACGCCGTTTAAGCCCCGTAACCGATTCAGCCTAATAAACCACGTCCAGGCCCGTAGAATCGCGTGGCGCGTGCCCACTGCAAGCCTCGCGGGCTTCTGGGAGGCACGTTCCACGTGGAACAATCATACAGAACTCATCCATTGGGCACCCAGCCGGTCGACACCTCGGACAGTATTCGCAGCCGCAGCGTGGGCATCGCTTGACCGGCTCGCAGCAGCACCAACAGTCGGTTTCCGTCACCCATCCGTTCCCCAGCAGAAGCCGCGTGAGACGTGCCAGAACGCCGTTCCGATGTCGCTATCGCCGCAGCCGGGACACTTCGCCGTGCTGAGGCAGAACAAAAACCACAAGATGTATCCACACATAATTAGCTCCTTGTTGTGTCGTTTGGCCAGTCGGGTTTCATGTTGTTCTTGTCACCCGAACAGCCCCCAGTCGTCCATCGCCGCGCCGACGCGCTTGCGGATCAGCCTGCAGTATTCCTCGCTGAGTTCGATCCCGATGGTCTTACGCCCGTGCTTGACGGCCACAGCCATAGTGGTACCGGACCCGGCGAACGGGTCGAGCACCACATCCGGGACGGGCTCGAGGCCGTGCTTGCAGGTGGGCTGCCAGCCGAGTGATTTTACTTGGTAGAGTTGTCCGCTGGCATCCTTGACCGATCCGACTTTGACCGGAACTTGACTCATACCGGCGGCAGCGTCGTTCCCGTGGTCGTGCCAAGACTTTCCGATCGTTCCGCCTGTCCGTTCAACCACCCGTACCCACGGCTTCTCGCACTCCGGGCAGTGCCCCTTCTCGGACGTGCCCGCCAGGATACAGGGCTCGACGAGCTTGGTTGGGAAGGTTGCGAAGTGGGCGTCCGGGTACGGCTGGGTCGGGATTGTCCAGACGTTGCGGCGGTTGCGAGTGCCGCCATCACCGGGAATCGTGCGGGCACCAGGTGTGCGTCCCGGTTCCGTTGGCACGCCGGAGCGATTCCATATCTTCGCGCCAATCTCTTGCGAAAACCCGTATTCAGCTTCTTCCCGAATCGCCTCTGCGTCATAGAAATATCGGCTCGACTTCGCCAGCAGGAACATATGCTCGTGCGCCGACGTGGGCCGGTCTGTACACGACTCGGGCATCGGATTGGGCTTGTGCCAGATGATGTCCGACCGCAGCCACCACCCATCCGCTTGAAGCGCCAACACGACGCGCCAGGGGATGCCGATCAGGTCTTTCGGTTTGAGGCCGCCAGTCGCCGTATTTGCTGCGCGGCTTGCACGACTCTCCCATCCACCGTGTTGTCCTGTTGACGTTCCCCTCAGTTTTTGTCGCGATATGGCTTTTTCTTTCGTTTCTTCTGTCCCGCGAAGTTGTCCGCCAGACTGCGCATAAGAATCTCCGAGATTCAGCCAAAGCGTCCCGTCATCCGTCATCACATTCCGCACGGCCCGGAAGACCTCGACCATTTTCGTGACGAAGGCGTCTGGTGTTGGCTCAGAACCGATCTGTCCGTCGACACCGTAGTCTCGAAGCCCCCAGTACGGCGGGCTCGTCACCACACACCGCACGGACCCCGGCTCGATCTGCGCGAGCCCGTCCATCACGTCGGCGCAGTACAGCCTCACGCTACCGTTGTCGCTTGTCCAGTTTGGCTCGGCCATGTCAACCTCCATACCTTGCCAGCAGATACTCCAATAGGACGGTCGCGCCGAACAACAGGGCAATCAGCCCGGCAAGGTATAGCCTTGCGCGCGATTTCGCAGTCATCATTCAATCCTTTCAAGATTGCGGCGGGGCGATCATGTCACGAGTTCCGCATACACGATACGGCCATCCTTCAGCTTGCCAAACACTTGCCGGTTTGGGTTATACGGTTCGAGAGCAGCGTCACCGAATGCGTCTTTGAGGGGGCCGATTACAAACTGCTTCTCTCTGCACAACGCATCGAAGTCCTCTTTGGACAATTCTTCTCTATCCCCGTTGTGCTTTTCGCAAAAACAAAGGCACTGATGTCTCGGCTTGCCCATATCATTCTCCATCAAAATTGCGGCGGGCCGGGAGCCGTTACAGGCTTTCAAGCGCTCGGATAAGACCGAACCGAATAATCCGTATCTCTCGTTCTGAGAATCGGATAGGCGACAACGTTCCGGTAGGGCCGCGGACCACCTCAACGATATTCTTCAATTCTGGTCCGTGACGCCCGTTGATTTCGGCGATAACGACGCGGACACGATTTGCTACGTAATGGGCGTTAGCTCCCGTGCCAAACTCTGGGTCATATGAATCTGATACTGGTCCAGGCATTATCATTCTCCAATAATTGCGGCGGGCCGAAAGGCGCCGCGCTAGATTATCTTCTGTGGTACTGTCCGATCAACTTCTGCCACGCCCGGATTACGAACCGGGCGATCTGCCGGAACCTCGCGACGAACACGCCCGCCGCGAAAGCAAGTAGTATGTGTGTCCAGTTCATCTTGACATCCTTCGTCTCAACACGCGCCTCAGGGCCGCATCAAGGGACTGACCTATTTCCGGTAAGCCCTTTCGGGTAACAGTCACGTCGTAATGCACCCCATCCACCATTATGCAGGTAGTATTTAGTTCTAGTATTGCCTTGCCAGCCCACAATGCTCGCAATAGCCGCCTGTCTCTGTCCCATTTTGCAGATGATGTTAATGCACTATACTTCATTATTCACTCCTCAGAAATTACAGCAGTTGTTGTCATATCAGCACCATCCTTTCAGCCCGCACGGCTCCGTTATCGCTTGTCCAGTCTGGTATCATTGAACCCTCCTAACATCACTTAGCGGAGGATCAAATCGACGAAGGCACCTCACGCAAAAGCTGCCGTCGTCGGCGAGTCCAGTGCCGTGGCCGCTCCACCAGCAGCGCAGTCGTCGCCACAGCCAGAATAGATGACAGTCTGCCCACGAGTTTTCCCACCGCCACATTAGGTTATTTCCTGAAACTTTACACGTACCCATTTGCCGCCGTTGATCTGTTTCTTTGGCTCTTTCGGTTCAGCCCATTGACACATTCTCCATTTTCCTTCTGGGTCGCCGTCTTTCATTGGAAACTTACAAGCCCATCCATGCCAATCACGCCCCTGAATGAGTCGTCTAGTTTGCTTCTTCTTCGGAGCCATTCCTTTGTCCTTTCAGCCCGCCGGCTCTGCTATTGAAATCCACTGCCGCCTAGGAAGATCATGGCTTGATCCCTTTGATTATTTCTACAAGTCCGCATTCACATGGTTTTCGCGGACATGATGAGCTGTGTCCGCCGAGAGACTCACACGGGAGCAGTGAAATGAGTTCCTCATAAACGGGCACTGTGATCCTATCGCCATCCCGAACTTCCTTTACAAATCGGTCGGCCGCCAACACAAGCGCTTTGTGTCTTTCCTCCAATTTCCTGATCCGCTTGTTTGCATCGCAAGCAGCCATCCGCCACTTCTCCAAAGTACGATTCAACCCCATGGCCTGCACATCCTTCTCGGCGATCGCCTCGTCGATGGCTTGCTGGATGCGATTGACCGTAGCGTCGGACCAATGCTGAGAACAAAGTGGATTGGTCCCGTGTTTACGGATGTCGTCTAGGCAAAATATGGCCAGCGTCTCAACGTCGTCTGTTGCACGTTTTGCTTCGTCACTGGCCTTCATCGCTCTTCCTTTCCGGCAACTCGCGCCGTCGCAGCTCTATCGTGTCCCATTCGATTCGCAAAAACGCCCTTGCCTTAGCCATGCCAATAGCAATCCAGACTGACCGCCACCATTCGTCTCCATGCCGTTGTCGCCATCGCCACGCCTGATATGGCGTCCAGAACGGAAGTGCAAAAAACAAGTAGTACAGCCATGCACATATCGGTGTCATAACAATACTCCGGCCGAATCCGGCAACTCGGCAAATGTCCCGTTCTCTACGACTGGATCCGTGAACGAATAGACGAGTTTCTCATCGGGCTTGAATATCCATTCCGGCACACCCTCCGGATACATCCGTCGGATGTCGCCAGCCGTGAAGCCCATTACGCCCATGCTCGGCGAACACGCCATGTCGAGACCAGCGCGAATGCAGCAACACACCGGGCCACCCCATTGTTCATCCCACTGTTCGTAGGCGGCAAGCTCCCGTGCCTCGTTCTCGGCGCGTTCATCGTCGTCAAAATAAAAGCTCGGGGATTCGTCGTCCAGGAGTTCGGCCACGGTGTCGCACACCAACGGTCCTGAGAACAGGGCATGGTGCAATCCGCTGCCGTGACACTCACTACAGTCATGGCGCGGTTCACCGTTGTGCGCATGCCGGAAGCCGTTACAGCCACACCACGATAGGTGATATTCCCGGCCGTGTTTTTCCGGGTAGTCGTCAGAGTGGTCCCAGTCGCGAATGACTGCAACATCATCGGGGCCAAACCATTCAAAGTAACTCTCCACCCTGTCTAAAATCCACTCGCACGACGGCCGACGATGCGCTGCGTAACAGGTGCGAGCCATGCGGAGTGCAAAGTCTTTCCAATGTTCATGCTGTTCTGATGTCATGCCGTCTCCTTCACCTTCTCGTTCGCCTTGATCAGTACACGACAGATCAGGGTAGCCTCCGGTGCGTCGTCAACATTTCCGATCGCTACGAAATACAACGGCTCATCTTCGACGTCATAGCCGTCAATTACGGCTTCGACCTTTTCATCCTCATAGTCCGTTGCCAGATGTAAGTTGAAGTCGTGGTCACTTGCCCACCTTTCCGCAAACCTCCACACCGCGTCGAGGTCGTTCGGGTAGTCGGCACACACACCAAAGTCACCATTTGGGGATTGTCCATAGTCTGGTTGACCGCATACCCCGAGGCGCGTCCACCCCACGATCTCCGCCACCTTGGTCCGCAGTTCGTCTTCCATCAGCTCTGCTATCTCGTCGTGCGTCATTCTTCCAGCTCCGCTTCTGCGCCTTCGCTGTCGAGTCCTTCAACTTCAATATCTTTCTCAACAAGCTTTCCGCCGTTTCTCTGCCATTTCTTGATAGCCTCGTCTTCGCTATCGGCAGACACGCGAAATGTTAGGCACCCGTTTACCTTATTCACCTGGACCGTCACTATGTAGTTTCTCGCCATCACATCACCTTCGCTTTCAGGCAGGCTTCGCAGGTTACGTCGGCGGGGTTGTCGGTGAGGTCGATCTTACTACTGCGGCCAGTGACTCGTCCTCCGCACATGGTCCACCAAAAGCCTTCGCCGTCTTTGTCCGCTCGCCAATGTACAACCAGTGCCTCCAAGCTCTCCGCCCGGAGCAGTACCGGACCCTTGCCGGGTTCGAGACGGATGGAACTGACGTGCTCCCAGATATCCGACTCGACTGAAAACCATAGGGTATCCGCCGACATCGGCATCCATCTAGCGCCATTGGTTTTAGTTCCCGGAACGAGCGATCCAAGAAACACGACATAATCAGAGCCGAAATTGTCGTCTCTACATACCCACGCCTTCGTGTTGTCAGCCATCATATCACCTCACGTCCTGGCCGTCAGTGGCCGGGGTCATCTACCGCTAGTTCCCCCTTTGCCTCACAGCACTCTCGCATGAGCAAGCACTCAGGGCACACGTTGGCTGTATTACAAGATTCGCACAGATCCAGAGCCCCGAGCGGTGTGTCGGGATTCGGGTCGCGCTCGCCGAATCGGTTAAAGGGTTTGTCGCCCGGCCTGCGTTCACATATTGTACATTTACGTTTCATTCAGCACACTCCGCTAGTTCCGCACGCCTCAGATCCCAGCGACATCAGCCACACATGCCGCAGCTTCGGTGGCTTGGCCATCACGAGTCCTCCGGTTTTCGGTACTTCTTCAGTATCGCCTTGTGCCATTCGTCATAGCGCCTGAATTCGTATCTCTGCACTCGCCTTCCCCCCAAACCTTTTTTCTAGCACAAGTCGCACTGTCTGCGAATCATCAGCCCAAACGATGCCTGTCAGCGCATCCTCGGTCCCGCGAGCCAGCTTCAATACATCGGGGCGTGTGATACGAAACGCTGGGGCATTGGGTTTCAATTTCCCAGCGTTCCGCCCGGTTCCTAAGTGTCCCTGTGGGCGCGGGAATACGAATGTCATCGCGACTTTCAGCGGTCCGCGCAACAACGGTCCGGAATACGCCTTCCGCGCAGCGTCGATGACGAGTGACTTCCAGCTGGCCGCTTTTGGGTTGGCTTCCGAGACGGTGGCACCGATCTTTCCGCTTTTGCGCATGACCGTGAATGCTCGCTTGCTACCTGCCGGTTCTGGCTTTCCGTACACGGTGAACTCGATCATGGCTCGCCCTTTCTTGTCAGGATGCTCGTTTGCAACGGCTTGCGGCGCTTGGGCTTAGTCTTCGGTGTTGTCACCCTTGTCTCCCTTGCCGCCCTCGTCTTCCGGCTTCGCGTTACCAGTGCGCTTGACCTTGACCTTGCCTTCAAGGTACTCGAACGCGTGCAGACGATTCATATCGAGCCCGTCCTTGTGAATCTTGAAAGACGTTACGAAGCGGTCCGGCTTGAGCGATACGTCGTAGCGTTCCGCCTCAAACGTGTCTTCGATGACCGTATCAAGGATCTTCGCCTGCCCCTCGACATCCTTCTGCCCGTTTGGGTCTGCCGACAGGATGATAGTCAGCTTGGCCCCTACCAAAAGTTCATCAACCCCGTCGGCCGTCAGGGTATTCC
>SDBS01001984.1_pt1 | contig 20585 bp, 14 predicted proteins | sample 2277091 | NCBI WGS metagenome assembly SDBS01 (sample SAMN10404972, study PRJNA504765) | marine sediment metagenome | isolation source: marine sediment core GS10_PC15, 163 cmbsf | place: Arctic Ocean: Southern Knipovich Ridge | collected 2010 | reverse complement strand
TAAATATGGGTTACTACGGCAACACAGCCGAGGCCTCGAAGTCTAGTGTGACCTACCCAACAACATCACCTATCTCGACGAATATCATCTACGTTGATCTCGACAAAACGTCTGGCAACAATGACGGTTCTACGTGGGCCAACGCATTCCTATCTTTACAGGACGCCCTGGCTGCCGCTTTATGGATCGGCGACAGCAGTAAAGAGATCTGGGTAGCAGAAGGGACCTACTTCCCAGACGATGGGACATACCATAGCACGGACCTCCGAACGGAAACCTTTGAACTCGTCGCTGGCATTGATGTTTACGGCGGTTTTGAAGGTATCGCGGCCGAGGATGAGCGTGGCGATCGAAACTGGTTCGACCATGAAACGATTCTCAGTGGCAATATAGGAAACAGTGGTCTCGATACCGATAACAGTTACCACGTGGTTACAGGTGATGACAATCTAGTACTGGATGGCTTTACAATAACTGGTGGTTATGCAGACGGTACTGGAGCTGATGATGGAGCCGGCATTTATAACATTTGCATCTCCCTGACTGTATCAAACTGCATTATTCAAGATAATCACGCTGAACACCACGGTGGCGGGATTTATAATTATGGCACTCAAAGCATTCCGACCGATGCCATAATAAGTAACTGCCTTATTTATGATAACGATGCTGGATACGGTGCAGGAGTATTTGCCCAGGGGTCCTCTTATAATAGAGTTGAGAACTGTACCTTCAGTAATAATGACGCCAGCTCCTATGGTGGTGCTATATATAGTGCAAACTTGGATAGAGAAACAGAAATCGTGAACTCGATTTTCTGGGATAATACCGATGGTAACTTCGGCGACTGCGACATTATCTCTGATCGTACAGAGGTTATCATTTCATATAGCGACTTTAATAACAACGAGACTTTAAATGGTGGGACGTTTGATCCGGGAAGTGGCAACCTTAGTACCAATCCCCTGTTCGCTGGCAGCGGCGATTACCACCTGAAGTCTGAGGCAATCGACGGCCGGAAAACTAGCAGCGGTTGGACGCAGGATGGCGACCACAGCCCGTGCATAGATGCCGGGGACACTGCATCTAGCTACTCTAACGAGCCCACGCCTAATGGCAGCCGGATCAATATGGGCTACTATGGTAATACAGCCGAGGCATCGAAGACTCCATAGACTGAGTATATTAAGCTAACCCAGCAGAGACACTGAAAGCGGCTGGAGAAATCCAGCCGCTTCCTTTATTTAATATAACGAATTTACTTATATATTAATTGGATAGTCGTGTGCATGGAGTTTTGGATAGTAGTGTTTGAGACACCACTAGCTTGGCCAAGTCACAAAAGTAAAGGTGATGTTCGTTATGGACGGAATTTTGATTAAGTCATCACATGTGAGCGAATCGGCATCGAGCTCCCTGAAGCTGCAAATAGGGGTTCAACTGGTGACGCTTTTGCTTGTAGCAGCCTCGGTGTGCATGGCCGGGTATACCCAGGCCGACTGCCGTCGTGGTGGGCGTTACGTTCCCGAGGACTGGTGGACGCTTCAGCTCCGTGATCTACGAGAAGATTCCATCCACCGCAGCGGACTTGCTGAAGGTGTTCTTCCTGAGGCAGATAGCTGGGCGACCCTCGAGTGGTCGCAACTGCCAGCCGTTGCCAGGCAACTCGTTTCTCAGCGGTCATACACTCAATTGACGGACTTGGCCGAGTCGGTGGCTATTCGCTGGCGCAGTGTGGATGACATGCCATCGGAGGCCTCGCTCCTTGAGTTGACGTTCTACCTGGGTAGGCATATTCCTGCTGATGTGCAGAAGGCAATGTCTGAGAGTTTGTGTGATTCGTATAGTGTTGGTGAAGCAGCCCCGCCTGGATGGGCTGCAGATGTTGCAGGCCGGCTGGTAGGGGCTTTGTCAGAACTTGATGATATTCCCTCTGCATCGAAGGCAGCTACCGAGTGGACTTTGGCGGCAGAGTCTTTCGAGACATCGTCACTCGAGGAGCTTGCTTACATTTCATATGGCCTGGTCGGAGATCAAGAGAGAACCGGCACTGCCAGGGGGAGGCTGGCCGAATTTATTTGCCAGTCCCGCATTGTCGATAAGTCTGTCGTTGAGGCGGAATCGCCGATTGTCTGGCGAGTGTTGGCAAGGAGATTAGCTTCGGAGTTTTCGTACGAGGACTGTGAATTATGGTCGCGAATGCTGCAGGAGGCCCTTTTTAGGAAAGGAGTGCCCAGGTCTCAACTGGGAGCCGATGGCCTGCACTTATATGATGCTCTGTTGGCTGTTGATGACATCATCTCTCAGTCAACTTTAGTGGACTGGCTGGATCAGCGGGAAGATTTGGCAGGAATTGAACCATATTTGCTTGCCTGGAATCTTGACCGCATCGGCAACAAGGGACAAACCTATCGGGATAAACTATTGGATTTTCTTACGGCGGGAGTTGACGGAAGTCGTTCGGTCCAGCGACTTGGACCTCGTGACTGGCATGTCACGGCCCTTCATCTCAAAGAGTGGTTAAAGCCCCATCAGTCTCAACTGCTGGCAGAAGGTATCCAGGCAAGGTTCTGCAAAGACCTGAAGAGTTTCTCCAGGCTGCCGGATCTGGATAAGTATCATGTGGTCAAGACGACAGCCAAGCATCTCGGACACTCGGAAGTTAGAGAGCTTATCGCCGGCTGGATCAACCAAGGCGAGTCTTGGAAGGACACTCGACTGAGTACGATGGCACTTCTGCTGAGGCTATGGAAGGAAATTACGGATGACAATCACAAGGCCATGACAAAGGTGGCTACGCATCTGAGTAATCAGTGGTTTTCTAGCCCGAAAAGTGTGGTATTGGCGAGTCCGTTGGAACTGTTCGTGGTAGCTGACTGCCTGGATATGCAGTGTCCGGAGAATCCAGCCAAGAGCCAATGGGGCCGGATTATTATCCAGGCTTTTGCTTGTGATGATGAGGTGGTTGCGGCTTTAGATTCTTCCCACTTCCAGCTGCTATTGAAGACACTTGAGTGCCTGGGTTATAAGGAGACGGCAGACTTGCTGGTGTTAGAGCAACGCCTGCGCGACAAGCTTGGGCGCCAGCCATCTGATAGGGTTACTGCCAGCCAATTCATGGACACAATCGTTGCATTGCAGCTAAAGAGAATTGCGGCACTGCCCCGTTCGAAACACGAGAAATCCTGGCAGTTAGCCAAGGCTAAACTCGATAAATTGGCCCAAGTGGGAGGGTGGCTTGGGGCCGAAGGGGTAAGGTCCGTTGAGCAATTGGCTTCAATGCTTGACCAAGCTGATAGTCTCACGGGTGAACAGGTCTTCATCGATGTCCAGGGACTCTGTTCTGATCCAGCGGCTGGTTTTGATCTTAGGATGTCTCAACGCCGCTTTCTGCTTTTCAAGATGGCGAACTCCATATCGGATGATCTAATCCGGACTGTACAGCAGGCAGTTAGCCATTTCCAATCAGGCCAGGCGGATAAGGCGAAGGATTCTTACCTCGAAGCATTGTCGGTCGTGGAAAGTGAAGGTGATCAAAAACTCATCTCGCTGATTCGATGGGCACTTCTCGACGCAAGCTTCGAATCAATATCACCAGACCGGAATGAAATTGATGCTCAGATTTCAGCTTTGAAGAAAGTGTATAAAAACACCGATGGAGATCTCACCTATTTCGCCTTACGATCTTTGGTGGGTCACATTTCACTCGCACAGTCTTCTCAAGTTGAGCAATTCGAGGCCGGCTTGAAAGAGCTTCCAGTTGGTCCAGTATGGATAGACCAGGATTTGCTCGATGGAATATTGGACTGTTTAAGTGAAGCCGGCGATAAGTCACGCCTCATGCAGCTTACAAATATGATGCTGATCGTCGATGATGTGCCCAGCCTTCGGCGGATACAGGCCTTGCGCGTTCAGTCGTTCTCAGACGCCGGCGACTTGGCGAATGCACTCCGCGGAAAAACCTTGTATGCCGTATTGGGTTTGGCAACCCCGGAAGGGCCATTAAGCGAAATCTTCACTGACACAGAGTCGTCGGTGGATGCTCACGAGCTAGTTCGGCAATGGGTGGAGGCAGGTAACAATGGTACGACCGGAGCTGTCCTGGAAGTAGATGAACCCCTACGGGCGGCAGCGCAACGCGATGAAGCTGTCTTTGCTCATATGGCAGCTTGGCGGCTTGCGCTTTCCGGTGATGCGGACAATGCAGTCAGGATAGCGAGGGCATCACTTAAGACTAATGCCCTCGGACTGGATGTACACAAACGGAATCTCTTTTTTGTCAGTATGGTATTGGCTGGAAGTGAGATTGGTGAAGCTGCTCGTTTAGTTAGCCATGACTTGCAATGGTATGGCCGGTGGCAGAACTGGCCGATTCTGTGGGGTGTTCGGGCCTTCGGCGATGAGAACCCTGGACTTGCAATTTGGGCCTGGGCAATGGCAATCGACGGCGCAGCAAGAGGTGAAGATGCTAGCGGGTGTGTGGAGTCACTCATGGCTTTAGCATCGCGATCGGGTCTGTCCGAATCGTTACTTGCCGCGCTGGTCGAAGTTCCACAGTATGTCCATTCGATCGATCGCAATCGCGATGTTTGGCTCCAGTTTGCTGGGTATTTCTATGAAGCTGGGGAACTCTCTGCTGCCGTAACTTGCTTTCAAAGAGCCGATGATTCCGGACCAGCCATCGCAGATGAACGGGCGTTGATTCGGAGAATCCAACGTGTGACAGCGATGGGCTTACTCGAAAGGCATTCTGAGGCATTGGCGATTTTGGAAGAGGCTTCTACTTTGCCCAAGAGTCCGGAGGACGAGGCCCAGTTACAGTTTTTACAAGCGTGGCTGAATATACAATTGAGCCACTGGGATTTGGCCTACAACGCCTTGGAGCAGTTGGCCAAGTCTAATGCACCCGAAACTGTCACTGAGGCGGCGGCTAGGCTAAGGGCGTTGGTAGAAGGTCAACTCTCGACAATTGATGTCGAAAAAGACTATGACCAAGAACGATTAACTAACTTATTGTCGATGTTAGAATCAGACCCCGCTGGCCAAGCCTTTACCGAGAGACTGATACTTATTGAAGAAGTTACCCAGCAGATTAGCCAATCAATTGAGGCTCATCGGCAAAACCTTTTGAGACGTCTTCTTGCTAGAGTTGCAGGTTTGCCGGCTGTTTCGGTTGGGTCTGACGGGATTGCCGATGCAAACTTCTTATACCATAATTACGCATTCGACTTTGAAAGAGCTCTTTCCGTCCCACCGATAGACGATGACGATTTGGCTCTGTTACGCAAGCACTATAACCGTGTTATATCAGTCGCTGGAGCAAAGATCTTTTTGCGAGGCAGTGATGTGGTGGCGCTCGACCGACAGGCTGGACCAGACATCGGCTGTCAGTGTCTTGTTCTTCCCATACTGGCTGGATTGCGAAAACCTTCCCCACAGCAGTTTGCGAAAGCGCCGGAGTGGTTCCATAGTGACGATGTAAGGCGAGCTACTGAGGAATTTGCGATTTCTCTTGGGATGCCATTTGTCGCACTGAGCTTGTCACCATCTGTTACTCCAGATAGTCCTGAGGCAACCATGGATCGTCTCCATAAGGAGGGTGAGAGGCTTACATATGCATATGCGAACTACCAGCAGGCTGTCGCTTATTTCAATGAAATGATCAAGATTGCGACCGAAGGTGATCTGGGGGATCGGGCGATGGTTGGTGCGATCGCACTGGCAGAGGTCTACTCGCGCATGGAACAGCCAGAATTGGCTGCGGGTACGATTGAGGCGATCCTGTCTGAGTTCCCGATGGCCAAACTCCGACACCGTGGGGCCGCACTGCGACTGCAATATCTTTACGCAGCCGAGCAATTCTCAATTATCGCCGATGAATGGAGTGAATATTACGATTCGTCATTCTCTGAGCCTAAAAAAGCCGGCATTCTTTATTTGGCCTGGATCGCGAATAGGAGACTCAACCGATCTATGATTGCTGAACAACTGGCGATTCAGTTTCTTGAATCTTTTCCGGATCATCCGTCGGGAGCAGCAGTGCATTTTTCCATGGCAATGGATGCATTGGCTCGCGGCGACAACGAGACGTGTCAGGGGCAGTTTGAGCTTATTGAGCTTCGCTATCCAAGCACCTCGTTAATGTCGAGGATCAAGCAGATTCAACAGAAGCTCCAGGCCGGCTCATACGCCTCAGGTAAGAACTGAATTGCAGGGACTTGGTGAGATACATGAACTTGGCACCTAGGCTCATAGCATTACTCGTTCTTGGACTGTGCAGTAGCCTATCAGCGGGCGATTTCGATGTTACCTGCTATTATGTTTCGCCCAATGGATCCTCAGGCAATCCTGGTACCGAGGCGCAGCCCTGGTCGTTGAGCAAAGCGAACTTCTCACTGATCGCCGGTGATACCGCCATCCTGATGGATGGGGTATATCCTGTCGGTATTAGCCCGGCCAACAGCGGAACCGCCGAGCATCCGATTACCTTTCGTGCCCAGCACTCACGCCAAGTAAGTATCTCTAACGTGTCACCGGCCATAGAGGTATCTGATCGCTCATATATTGTGATAGAGGGCATCAAGGTTGAAGATGCTGGAAGTAGCCATTGGATCCAGGGAAACCAATCGCATCATATCACTGTCAAGGACTGCTATTTTCGCAACTCAACATCATGGGAATCGTGCCGCTTCCTTAATACAGGTGGCTACATAACTGTAATTGAGTGCCATTTCGAGGATGGGCAGGATAGCCTTCATATTCGGGGTGGCAGGGGGCACTATATTGCCGGCAATACGTTCATCAAAGATTCTCACGCAAACCTGGTGATCATGGGAGTATCCAAGAGCGTAGTCGAGAACAACGTGTTGAGGAATGAAGGCCAGAAGTGCATGGAGGTCTTCAGTATGCGAGGAGTATTCGACCCTCCTATAAAGAGTGAGTACAATTTGATTCAAAAGAACTACTTCCACTCTGGAGATAGGTCAGGCATACAGTGCGCGGGTAACCGGACCATCATCCGAAATAATGTTTTCGATGGTGGAACAGCAGGTATGCGATGGGTTATTCAGTCGGGACTCATAGCAGAACAGCCAGAGGCCTGGTGGTGCGAAGAGAATCGCTTCTACAACAACACAATTTTCGGATGCAAGGAGGCCATCCAGACAAAGGTCTCAAAAGCTGTTTTAAATAAGTATGGAGGGGCATTCGGGGAAAATGTTCACATCAATAATATTATCTCCTGTGGCACTAACTCTCTGCCAGTCCGAATTGACTTTACGCCAACACGGATGTCTTTCTTCTTCAATAACATTATTACGAACGGATCAAGTAATAACATGCTGCGTAAATATCAAGTGCGGTATCCAGGCCAATTTGGGGACAATATCGAAGTGAGTCCACAGTTTGTCGACCCGGAGAGTGGTGACTTCCGCCTGTTGGCCCAGAGCCAGTGCATCGACGCCGGAGGACCGTTGACATATACAAAGGGAGGAGGCTCTGGTAAGAGGGTTAGAGTTGCTGATGCATTGTTCTTTACTGACGGCCATGGACTCATCGCCCCCGACGTAGTTCGGATTGGCGACAATGTCTGTACCATTGTCGAGGTAGACTATGATCAAGGGATAATAACCATCGAGGAGCCAATCACGTGGACAGATGGTAGCGGCGTGGGGATGAACTTCTTCGGAAGTGGTCCTGATATTGGGGCCTTTGAGTTCATAGGAGGTGGCGACAAAATTATTATGACCGATGAAGTCGGAAAGAAAGATTGATTTGTCGCGTTTTTTTCTGAAAGCATCGTCGAAAAGATACGCCTTAACGGCGAGTTGCTGCTGAGCTTAGCCGAGGCGAGATACGTTGTGGATCGCTGGCGGATGGATTACAATCACCATCGGCCGCACAGTAGGTTGAATTGGATGATCCCCGCGACGTTCGCGGGTGTGTGTGCCGCTCGGGCTCGGCTTCCGGCTGCTCTGCGAGCTACGCCGGACAAGTCGCATCGCCCTCGGCGGCACACAGCGCAATACGTAGGAAATACTCTCACTGAAGTTGGTGCATAAATCGTGGCAGGTTACGCGGAAGCATCGCGACTGCTGGAGCTGATTGAGTATCGTTTTCCGGAGTCACGGATTATCGATCAGGCAAAGAAGATCAAGTCGCAGCTTGAATGAGTTTCAGCTACATCGCCGTGAGGTGCTTGCTGTATGTGTTAGGTCCCAATGTGGCCGGAAGAGCTTTTTGTGCGCGTGGCCGTTACGTTGGTGTGGATTTTGAGGTGTGTGTTTTCGAGATCTCTGTTGTAGGACTATCTTGCGAAGGGCGGACGGTCTGCCAGCTAATTTTGAATGATTGTTATTATGTATAAAGATGCAACTTCCATCTCAGATATGCTGTTGGACGAAGCGTCCATATGCGCCAAAGTCTCTGGGCTTGATGTGGAATCTGTTCGGGAGTTGGCGGCATTTGCCCGGACCCGCAATAGATCTCTTATCGAGGTTCTTGTCGACCGCAAGGGGGTTGACGAAGGTGAGCTTACGCGAGGGCTGGCGAAGAGTCTTGGCTTTCCATTTGTTGATGAGATGGACGAAATCCCCACCGACGTGCTGTCCGAAATATCTCCGGGGCTTGCGATAAAGAATGATATTATCCCAGTAGGCAAAACCAATGGTACGCTACGCGTTGCTGTATGGGATCCGTTTGATTGGCAGCGATGGGACGATTTGGCGCATATCCTTGGCCGGCCTATTGAGAAGGCTCTGGCCTCACGTTCGGTCATCCGCAAGATGCTCAAGGCCAATTACGGCATCGGGGCCGATACGGTGGAGCATTTGTTGGGTGGGCGCGGGGATGAGGATTCGACGATTTCTGCTGGAGGTTCTTCAGATCTGTCGGCCGAAGATGCAGCCAATGAGCCTACGATAGTCAATCTGGTCAATAATATCCTTACCGAGGCCATTCGGGCCAATGCGACAGATATTCACTTCGAGCCTTATGAGGATGAATATCTGGTTCGATATCGGATCGACGGAATGCTTGAGGAAGTCTCGATCCCGGGCGATGTCAACCTGCTGAAGTTGGCGATCGTCTCGCGCATCAAGATCATGAGCCATCTCGATATCACAGAGAAACGCCTGCCACAGGACGGCCGCTGTCAGGTCTCACTCGCCGGGCAGGACTTTGATCTTAGGATCAGTATCCTTCCCGGGATCAATGGGGAAGCGGTCATGATCCGCCTGCAGAGCCGGCATATGGCTAGTTTGGAACTGGCATCACTTGGGTTTGGCGAGCATGAGGAAAGTAAGATCCATGAACTTATCAGCCGGCCTCATGGCCTGGTGCTCGTCACCGGTCCGACAGGCTCCGGCAAGACGACGACCCTTTACAGCTGCCTAAATAACATCATCACGCCGGAGACGAAGATAATCACCATTGAGGATCCCGTCGAATATCGTATGGGCGGGATCCTTCAAATGCAGGTGCGTGACGAGATCGGATTCTCTTTCGCCAGGGCACTGCGGAGCATATTGCGACATGACCCTGATATCATACTGGTCGGTGAGATTCGTGATATCCAGACCGCTGAGATCGCCATTCGTTCATCACTTACGGGCCACCTGGTCTTTGCAACGTTGCATACCAACGACGCTTCAAGTGCGGCAACGCGATTGACCGATATCGGCGTCGAACCGTTCCTCGTAGCCAGTGCTGTCCAGGGCATCCTGGCACAAAGGCTTGTTCGAAAGGTGTGCACCCATTGCAGGCAGCCGGTAGATGCGAGTTCTTTGAGCGACTTTGAGCGAAAGTTGCTTCAGGATGCAGGCTATTTGGAAACGGCTTTGCTATATAAGGGCACAGGCTGCCAGAAGTGCCGTTTTACCGGGTATCGCGGCCGAATGGCAGTAGGTGAGGTTCTCGATGCATCGCCTCAGATCCGGCGGCTAATCCAACAGAGCGAGTCTCCCGATCAGATCAAGAAGGTAGCTTGCCAGGCTGGAATGAGGACGCTCCGTGAAAGTGGTCTACTTGCCGTAAAGGCCGGGATCACAACGATTCAAGAAGTGCTGCGTGTCACTCAGGAGGATTCCTGATGGGCAAGTTTTCCTATACGGCCGTGTTGGCATCGGGTAAACGCGTTTCAGGTAGGCTGCGTAGTGCTGATCGTCGAGGTGCGGTTCAGCAGTTACTTGGCCGCGGCTGTCATCCATTGGCGGTCGAACCACTCGAACTTACCCGCCTGGATATCAGAAGATTTACTCAGAGGCTGTCGCAACGGGTTGGGGTGGGGGCCTTGGCGGTCTTTGCCCGACAATTATCGTCGCTGTTAAAGGCAGGTATGCCAGTTACACAAGCGATAGGGACGCTTCGGACGCAATCGCAGAATCGACACTTGATAAATGTCATTGGCGACATCCAGGAGACTTTATCGCAACATGCCGGCACATTGTCAGATGCGTTGGATGAGCATCCTCGTGTTTTCAACCCTATCTTTCGAGGTCTGGTTCGGGCCGGAGAGGAAAGCGGCAATCTCGTCGAGGTTCTCCGCAGTCTTGCCGATCATCTAGCAAAGTCTGCCAAGGTTCGCGGGCAGGTACTGGGCGCATTCATCTATCCGATATTCATCCTGCTGATGGGGACGGCCGCGGTATTCGTGTTGATGAGTTTTGTTATCCCGCGGTTTACGGAACTTTTTGAATCGTTGGGTCAGTCTTTGCCCTGGCCGACCAAGGTCTTGATCTCCGCCAGCAGCTTTTTGTCCTCTTGGTGGTGGGCGGTGCTGATCGCTGTGATATCGGGCTTGGTTGGATTGGTTGTGATATTGCGCAGAACTTCAGTTCGCAGGCGAGCGGATCGGCTTTTGCTGCGAATGCCCATAATGGGGCAGGTCTTCTTGAAGCTGGAAGTGGCGAGGATATCCAAAACACTTGGGGCCTTGCTCGATAACGGTGTACGTATTTTGGATGCACTTCGCATTACCGGTGATACTGCGCAGAACCTGGCCATACGTTCCAGCTTCCCAGCAATCATCAGGGACGTTCGCGCCGGCGAGGCCTTAGCGGTAGCGGCAGAAAAAGCAAAAGTATATCCCCAAATGATGCTAAATCTTATTCGAACTGGTGAGGATACCGGCGAGTTGCCGGAGATGCTGAGCGAACTGGCCGGGATCTACGAGGAAGAGGCCGAGCGAGCTGTCAACGGTGCGGTCAAGCTGTTAGAGCCGCTGCTCATTTTGGTAGTGGGTGCGGTTATCTCCGGGATCGTGGCGGCGGTGATGCTCCCGATATTTAGTGCTAGCGCAATGGTTGAGTAACACAGGAGTCAGCGAATATGTCAGTGATGGACAAACGTCGTCGGAACAAGGGCTTTACGCTTATCGAGGTACTGCTGGTCATCGTCGTGATCGGCATCCTGGCCGGCATGGTTGTAACTCGTCTGTCCGGCCGGACCGAAGAGGCTCGGATGACACGGGCCAAGGCTGATATTAGCGGCCAACTGTCGCTTGCACTTGATCTGTTCGAGCAGGATACGGGACGCTATCCGTCGAGTGAAGATGGTTTAAACGCTTTGCTGGAGGATACGGGTTTGGTTGGCTGGCGAGGTCCCTATCTCAAGAGCGGCCTTAAGCCAGATCCATGGGGCACTGCCTATACTTACAGCTTTGAACCAGGCGGTTTTGGTAGCTACACACTAACTAGTGCAGGCCCAGATCGTCAGTTGGGTACGGACGACGACATCCTACCATGAGCGAGGTCAGGAACATCAGCAGAGCGAGACAATATGATCGCCATACAGTGGCGAGCGGGGGCTTTACGTTAGTGGAAATGCTCCTGGTGCTGGTGATCATCGCCATAGTATCGAGTTCCGTTGCGGTGGCACTGTCGGGCCGGCAGGGGAAAAATACGCTGCGCGTTGCGGCTACGGATCTTGCAGCCGCAATTAGCTATGCATCATCCCAAGCGAAGTTGGACAGGTTTGAGTATCGAGTGGTTTTTCTTGATGGTGCGCGGAGCTTTAGAGTCGAAACACTTTCACCTGAATCTCAGACGGAGTTTGCCCCGGCAAGAGGACTAGCTGGAAAGGAAAAACAACTTCCTCGCGACGTTCGCATCGTCTCTATCTCTGGTAGTGAAGGCACATTAAGGGAACTCCCAGATTGGTTGGCGTTTGGTTCGGGCGGTAGTAGTTTCACCGGGATCATTGAATTGCAGAGCGAAGGCGGTCGATCTACTTCTATCGAGGTTGTCGGCCGGACAGGACAGGTCATTGTTACCAAGTGAATTATCATATGGCCAGAGGCGATCATAAAGCATTTACATTGCTGGAGGTACTCGTAGCTTCGACCATTCTGGGCATCGGGATATTGGGCGTGCTGGGCGCTTTTTCGATCAGCATGCGGGCTTCATCGCGGGCCATGCGTCTTGATGAAGCCGTTACGATCGCCCAACGCGAGATGGAACTTACCACCTCGGCCGGCATGGCTGCGATGGGACCCCGCAAGGGAAACCAGGACATCTTTCAGTGGACGGTGGACCTCGCCGACAGGCCAGATGGTCTTACGATGGCCGCGGTATCTGTGACCTGGCCCCAGAGAGGGCAGATGCAGCAATATAGACTTGCGGAGATATTCTCGGTTCCTCAGGAACCTGAGGACTCTGAGGAATAGGCATAGGCGATGATGACAGGTAACACATCAGCAATGGCATGTTCAAGAGCACGACGATGCGGTTTTACCGTCGTAGAGCTCATCGTGGCCTGCGTTGTAACGTCCGTTATTATTGGAGGCGTGTATTCGACATTCCATCACTGCGTGAAGGTTAAAACTACCACCACCGAGAGCATGGATGAGTTGGCAACCGCGAACGCTATTTTAGGCGAATTGGTCGGCGCTATTGAGAATGTCGTAATTGTGTACAGTTCAGGTCCCATTGCCGGACTGTTTAGGGGTCACGACGGCGGGGCAGTGACAATCAAGGCCACTTTCGTCGAGAGGCACCCAGGCCAGCCGAATGTTGTTCAGGAGCGAATCCTTTACCGATGGCACAGACCCAAAGCGTCAGAGGGTGACGACCGGTTTATCCTAACGTATAAGGGCCTTCCGTTTGCCGGAACCAACTGTATCCATTCGCTTCGTCAGGGCGACCAGCCATTAGATGAGCTGTTCGACTCCCTTGAATCAGTGATTATCGCAAAGGATATTGATGATTTGTCTGTTAAATACCGGGCCGTTGACGACCCTGCCGGCCAGTGGCAAACCGAATGGAAGAGCCCGGAAATACCTGCCGTTTGGATAAGCGTGCGCATTGGAGATACAACCAGAGATGCTGTCATTGTTCCCAGAGCCAAAGGACGCCTGCTTGGTTAGGGCCGATGCAAACAGGCTTCAACGATCGGGTTCAATTCTGATCGTTGTCCTGTTCGTGATGACCGTGTTGGGCCTTGCGGCGGTAAGCTTCGCTTACCAAAGCGGCCTTAATAGCCGCTCTGCGCGCAATCGGTCGATCATGGCGAAATTGCGGTCTCACACCGCCTCGGGGGCAAGAATTGCCATATCGCGACTTACTGCAAATACCAATGACTTTGACCATTTTGGGGAGCCCTGGCACACACACGGGCCGCTAGCTTCCGAGGGTTGGCTGGCTGATTGGCAGGAAGATGAAACGGGCCGTCCTCCTGTGTTCGTGACTGACTACCAGATCATCGACGAACAAGGCAAGCTGAACCTCAAGTATGCTTCCGGCGAAGCACTCACCCAACTTGGAATGTCTCCCCAGCAGATTGCGAGCCTCTTCGATTGGATCGATGCCGACGACATAGCTCAGCCGGGAGGAGCAGAGGAAGGGTATTATCGCAGTCAGGCCTATCCCTATCACTGCAGGAATGGAAATATTCAGTTGCTGGAAGAGTTGATGATGTTAAAGGGATTTACTCTTCGTGACTTCATGGGAGAAGATTCCAATCACAATCGTTTGCTGGAGCAAAATGAAAATGACGGTGTCCTAAGCTATCCGCCGGATGACGGAGATGGCGAGCTACGGCTCGGCTGGGTGGATATGTTAACGTGTTTGGGTGACGGTCGAATCAACATCAACACAGCCCCTGAGATCGTTCTGGGTACACTTCCGCTGAGCAGCGGCGGGGTATCACAGATTGTCGGTTTTCGCCAATGGGATCAGGATAGTTACGGAGACATCGAAGACCATGTCTTTCGGTCACATGAGGATATCGATCAGTTACAAGGCTTGACGGACTACGATAAGGATATTTTGGGGTCGCTCGTTACCTTTACCTCCAAGCACTACAGGATATTCGTTCAGTCTGTACACCTTCCTAGTGGCCTTCGACATCATTTGTGTGTACTGGTCTCAACGGACGGTGAAACGCCCCAGATACTGCAATGGATGGATGGGATTTAGATATGAGTTTTTTAAACGGTATTAATGCCTCGGTAATGCAGATGAGCCGGCACCTCGGGTCGGTGGTTCTACCGGGCCGCAACGGCCGCGATGCGGGCATCCTGGTTTGTCGCGCCTCGGATGGGCAAGTCTTCGGTGCATACCAAAGCCTTTGCCGTGAAAGCTGTGATCGGCGTTCCTTCATCTGGTCATCTCCCGAGCAAGTGCAGGCATCCCTGGAACAATTGCCCCAGGGATGCAGGATTGTTGCTCTGCTGCCAAAGTCACATTACTTGACACGTACATTGGAAACTCCGGCGGTTTCCCCTGAGGAGACCGCTTCGATGTTGGCCCTTGAGGCTGAAGCGGCCCTGCCGGCAGAGTTTGGCGAGGCAGAGATTTCCTATCGCCTTCTGCCCGCACAGGGAGATGGCTCACTTACCTGCAAGTATGAGCTGTACATCGCACGCAGCGATGAGCTAAAGCGGTACCTTTCTTGTTTGGCCGATTTTGGAATTCAGATCGACCAGATCTTGCCTAGTGCTCTGGTGTGGGGCCGCGTCCTCGATTTAGATGAAGCCCTTGACATGATGGTGGTCGGGTCGGAGCGGGACGGCCTTCGAGAGGCCGCTTCCACGCAGCCGGACGGGTCGTTGTCGGTTCGCACACTCAGTGAGTCAGCCAATGAAAATTCTTCAGGGACATCCAACCAGGCCTTGACTGAATTCATCAGGTCCTCCATGGCTCGTGATAATTTCCAAGAAAAAGCCCTCGCTGTCGGTTGGGTGGATGGCCAAGTGCCCACCGGATCATCAGATGGCAAGGTGATGTTCAGGACTCTTGATTATCTACCGCAGGAGATTCACCAAGATGCACCGGCTTCGAAGGGCGGTGAGAACATCGTATCGCTGGCGGCGGAAGTGTTATCCCAAGCGGGTGACAGTTACGACTCGAGCCTGAGCCGGGCAAATCTTCTGCCCCGGCAGTTGCTACATGGCAGGTCTTGGAAGGCTGTCCTGCAAAAAACGATTACAGGTGCCGCTGCGATGTTGATGGGGTTACTTATTGTATTCATTGCACTTAGGGTGCTAACTGTTCGTTACAAGTCGCTTGCAGGCGAGCTTTCAGCCAAGACGGCGATCATTGAAGCTGAGGGTGAGGCCATTGGCTGGCGGATAGAGCAGATCAAATCGCTGAACGCCGCGATCTCAACGCAGGGCCGCTTTGTTGATCTGATTGCAGGATTGTATGAGGCTACCCCTGAAGGTGTCACATACAGTAGTGTGGATTTTAGTAACACGGGTGATATTCGATTGCAGGGCCAGGCTAAGTCGATGGCATTGCCGTTCTTGTTGCCCCAGAGATTTGAGGCTCAGAAGTGCTTTGAGAATGTATCCCTACGCGACGCCGGCCAGGTCAAGCGGACTGGCGGGTCGATTGCCGAATTTCGTCTCGAAGCCCGTCAGGCAGGATCAGGAGGGGTTCGATGAAAACACTTGAGTGGAACTTGGAACCGCGTCGGACGTCGCTGGCTGTAATCGGAGCGACCGCTATCATTTTTGTGGCGATCTGCAACTACATGATACTTCCAGCTTACGACGAATGGGGTTCCCTGAGGCAATCCGTAGCCGGCCAGCAGCTCCGATTTGAAAAGCTCACTCGCAACCTCTCTGTCAAACAGAGCGTGGATGATCAGTTCGCCAAACTCGGCCGTGAGGTAATGCAGGTGGATTCAGATCAGGCCAGGTACTCTGAGTTCCTGCGTCGATTGGAGATACAGGCCAGACAGGCTGAAGTATCGATAATCAACATTAAACCCTTTGAAGTCAATACGGCTTCCACACAGAAAATCTACCGCGTAAGGCTTTCCGTGGCCGGCAAGATCCAGAAGTTAGTGAAGTTCATCGATGGCCTTTCTCAGGGACCTGATGTAGTAGGCACCGAGTCACTAAAACTTAGGGCTGTCCAGGGCGTCAATATGGCCGAATGCACCCTGTCGATATGGATGGTTCGTCTGACTACTGATACTTCGGTAGACATAGGTGCTGGACTAAGTGCTGCCGCTAGCAGGAAGGAGCCCGCAGGTGCATCGTGAAATAGACCTTAACCGCGGCAGGGCAATGGCCAAGGTGCTGTTTGTCGGCGGCTCGGCCTTGCTGGCAATGTCTTTCGTTTTGTTCCTTGCTGCACTGCTGTGGCCAATTAGGTCTGCAACGCAGGAACACAATGCCACCTCCAGACTTCAAGTTGCACTTCTGGATGCACCGAAGCAGCAGACTGATGGTTTGTTCAAAAAGATGGCGGGACGGCGGCTGATGAGGCCGTCTCAGATACAAGCGGCGGTCAAGGATGACGGCAGGGCCGAGAAATTGCTGAAGGCCTTGAAACTGCAAGGCGTGGTTCAACTAGGTACCGATTACGTGGCTTACGTACAGATTGATAAACAAGGTGTCAGGGCTATTCGAAGTGGCGAGACAATCCTGGGCTTCTCGGTAGAGAATATCGAGCCGGGAAAGGTCACCCTTTTACTTGAGGGCGTTCAGATATTCTTGAGCCATTGAGTGTTGTTCCCCATCCGAATTGGAGAAGTTAGATGCGAGTTATATGTGCAGTAGTGGCTGTCCTTGTGGTTGGTGCTTGGTGCCTTGATAAATGCCCGGCTCAGCAGGCCTATGATCCATTTGCCTCCCGGACGAGTAACGCAACTGATCGGCAGTATGGTGTGATCGCCAGCGTCGAGTTCGTGGATGCCCCGATCACTACGGTTTTCAAAATGATCTCCGACCTGACAGGATGGAGCATCGTTATGAGCCCTGAGGTCTCGACTAAGCCACCAAAGATTAATATCTGGATCAAGAACCTGACGCCAGAGCAGGTCTTGGATCAAGTTGCAGCTCTGGGGTCGCTGGTGATCGATAGAGAAGACAAAACCGTGAAGGTCATGACCTTTGAAGAGTACGGGCGAATCTCAGGCCTCACTAAGCAGGTAATCCCCCTTACACACGCCAATCCCACACAGCTTGCTGAACTGCTCAAACCGTTCGTCAAGAAGAATGACCAGGCGCGGATTGTCCCGGATGAACTTAGCCGGAAGATAGTACTTCTTCTTCCTGAACCCCTGCTGGGAAGCGTAACCAGATTGATAGAGGCAATCGATGTTCCATTGCAACAGGATGCTGTCGAGATTGTGGAACTGAAGCACGCAGATACATCTCAGATCACGCCGATGCTAGTGAAGTTCCTGACTGAGGCAGCGCCACGCGCAAAGGAACGATCATCGGCTACTCGCAACATTGGGCAAGCTTCAGTTGGGCAATCGTGGATCATTAGATTCATGGCCGAGCCCCAACTCAATCTCATCTTGCTGAGAGGCTCTCCTGAAGATATCAAGAATGCACGGGCTCTTATTGAAAAGCTAGACGTACCCAACAGCCTCCAGATAGTTAGCTATGAACTTAAAAATACTAACGCTGATGAAGTATATGAGACGCTCATGAAGATATTGGATTCTCAACAAGGCGGTAAGAAAAATCAGGCCGAACCTGGGCGTCTTCGGTGCTCACTCAGCATGCAGAACAACTGTATAATTGTCGAAGGATTCGCGAAGGATCACCGACGGATCTCGCAGATCATCGATGCGATCGATAAACCTCTTTCCGGTGACGCTGGAGGAGTTAGGGTCTATCGTTTGGAAAATGCTTCAGCATCAGAAGTCGCTGAAGTGATCCGACAAATAGCCGGCCAAGGAGGAAGTGTTCGCCGTCCAGGAATCGACAAAGAAGACGATTCGGCCAACCAACAGGCCAAGTCACAAGATAAGATAGCCTCTCGTTTGGCTAAAGGTGCTAAGGCTACTCAGCCGGAAACCCGACAGAGCTTTTCGGACATCCCCGCTCAGATAACGGAAGCACCAGAGATAAACGCTGTTGTCATTAAGGCTTCAGCGGCCGAGCAAGCAGAGTTTGCAAAAATCATCGAAGAGATGGATCAACCAAGGGATCAGGTTGTCCTCGAGGTAACCTTGGTAACTGTTGTGAGCGAAAAAAGCTTTGACCTTGGCGTGGAATTGAGCGGTACCGAATTAAATGGAAGAGGCACCGAGAGTATCTCATTCACCTCTTTTGGTATCGGGGTCCCGGACCCTACTACCGGTAGAATCAGCCTTGCGGATCCTCCACCGTTTGGCTTGAACTGGTCATTCTTTAATTCAAGTGATTTCTCCCTTGTACTAAATGCGTTGGAAACTATTGGTGATGTAAAAATTTCGTCGGCACCAAAGATCCTCGTCGAAGATAATTCTGAGGCACGGATCAGACAGTTTGATCAAGAACCGTACGAAACAACGAGCCAAGGCCAGGCTTCAACCATCACAAGTTTCGGCGGCTATACAGATGCCGGCATAGAACTCAATGTGACACCGCATATCTCCCAGCAAGATTGGCTAAGATTGAATTACATGGTTCTTCTCAGTTCCTTCAGGCAACGTACCAGAGCTCAAGAGCTAGCCAATCTTCCACCACCCAAAACGGAGGCTATGGCAGAAGGAACTGTTCGCGTGCCTGCTGGGCACATGGTTGCCCTTGGAGGGTTGGTTAATGAACGCAATGATGATATTGAAGCCCGCGTTCCTTACCTGGCCGATATACCGATCATTGGCGAGCTCTTTAAAAGCCGCTCCAAGGTTCGAAAGAAAGAGACTCTATTCATCTTCATCAAGCCCGTTCTCCTGCGGGATTCTCGATTCACAGACTTAATTGACCTGAGCATACCGGACGTGATTGAGGCTGGGACTCCCGGCGCCCCATATCCATCCAATCCCCTGATGCTCTTCGAGGATTCATTTAGTGGAGGTGCATTATGAGAATCGGCATGAATCAGCCCATATATTGGGTAGCCTGCTTGTGTCTCGTTCTGGGATCCCTAGCCTGCACTAATCCGCAGATTCAAGCCAAGGAAGCCTTGGCAATAAAACTTGAAGCTCGCGAGACGGCCCAGCGTGAATCCCTATCCCTTTATGAGCGAGCAAAGACTTCCTACGATGCCGGAGACATCGACAAGGCACGGAAGAACCTTCTGGAATCTCTGGAGGTCAATGACAGAAATGCAAAGTCCTGGATGTTGCTGGGGCTAATAGAGTTCAACAATGACAAGTTGTATGAAGCTTCGTCGGCCTTTCGACAGGCGTCGAGACTCCAGCCGATGCGTCATGAGCCTGTTTACAATCTCGGGGCCACGATGGAAAGGGCAGGTAAATATGATCGCGCCATTGAGTATTATGAGGCTGCGATGAAGTATGCCCCAGACAGTATCCGTGTTAAAGAGAACATGGCCCGCTGTTATGTTAAGTTGGGTAAAGACCCCGAACTGGTCCGAAAACTTCTCGAACAAGTGCAGCCGAATGAACATCGGCCTCAGTGGCGTGCCTGGATGAAAAGCGTCCTTAGTGATCACCAGGAAGACCTTCGACCGTTTTAGAAGCAGTCGGGATTTGTTGAGCGATATCTTGGGATCTACAGAGATTGATCCACAAACGGACTTCAGTCGTCCCTTGCTAGCTACTTATCATTTCTTGAATGGGAATACCTCGCCGAGAATGGCTCGTGTTGGCCGAACTTAGTGCTTGTCGGCCCCCCATATGTCCTGATCTGAAGGAATTTCACCACACAAGCGATTTGTCGCGGCAAATCAAGCCAGCTCGCTTCGTCATCAAGTTAGCTAGCTGCGTGATAACAATCACGCCGCTCATCGCAAAGCTATCGCCTGGTTGTGACATTCCCCAAGCGATGAAGCCTGCAAAGAAACACTCCCCAAAAAACGTCGCTTGGCACTTACAACAGAGCCAACGTCGGCCTTTCCATCCTTCGGCACTAACCACTGAGCCAAGGCCGGCCTTCATGTACTTTGACGCTTACCAAGGTGCAAACGCCGGCCGGATCATGATTATGTGGCTTGGAGCATCCGGTGCAGCTATTCGCCTCATGGGTCACTTTTGGGTCACTAGGGGTGAATTTGGGAAGCGGCAAAACAAAAACCCCCTGACACCTAAAGACTTAGGAATCAGGGGTCAAATCAAACGGAGAGGGTGGGATTCGAACCCACGGAACCTTTCGGCTCACCGGTTTTCGAGACCGGCACGATCAACCGCTCTGTCACCTCTCCAAATCACTTTTGCAAGGGCCAGATTGTACGGCCGGG
>SDBS01001983.1_pt1 | contig 20594 bp, 20 predicted proteins | sample 2277091 | NCBI WGS metagenome assembly SDBS01 (sample SAMN10404972, study PRJNA504765) | marine sediment metagenome | isolation source: marine sediment core GS10_PC15, 163 cmbsf | place: Arctic Ocean: Southern Knipovich Ridge | collected 2010 | reverse complement strand
TTTGCTTGCTCTCCAAGTTTTATAAAAGTTTTTATCAACACTTTTACCATAACGTCCTCTCATCCAAAGAACTTTGCCATATTTTCCGGAATCAATTAACTTTTTAGCATAAATCATACTCTCGTGATGTCGATGATTGAACCCAAACATAAGTTTTAAATGAGGATTATTTTTTTCCGCTGTTATCATTTCTTTTAATTCAGTTAAATTTATACCAGGAGGTTTTTCACAAAAAACGTGTTTACCATTATTTAGAGCTTCAATAACAAGATTTTTACTTAAATAGTTTGGTGCACAAATAAAAACTATATCAATATTTTTATCTTTTAATATATCATTATAATCTCTGGTGAATTTTATATCTTTTAAAGAGGTATTTTGATTAGTATTGGGGTCACATATATGTGTAACCTGATAATTAGTACCTATTGACTGGATAGTATTAAATCTAATTTTACCCATTTTCCCAAAGCCGATAATTCCTATGTTCATATTTTTATTCATATTTTTTAATAATTTCTAATATATCTTGGAATCCTTCTTCGACAAACTCAATAGTTTGACTGGCCGTATGAGGAGTCATAAAAAATTTTGCTGGGCCAAGACTTCTAAGTTTCCCTTTATAGGGTTCTTGCCAATAAACATCAAAAGATGCCCTAAGGTTAGAATTTCTTATTCTTTGATAGAGAGCATCTTCATCTACAATAGCTCCCCTTGATGTATTTATAAGAATAGCATCATTTTTCATCCAAGAAAGTTTTTCAGCATTTATAAATCCTTTATTTTCTTTTGATAGGGGAATATGCAAAGCAATAATATCTGCTGATGCAATTAATGATTTCAATTTTTCTGGTTTGTCTTTTTCAATGTCATAGGTTTTAATATTCATAAATAATTCCATTTTTTTTACCACCCTTTGTCCTATGTTTCCCAAACCTATCACCAGAAGGTTCTTTTTTTTAAAAAAACTCCTGGTTTTTTTAATCCATTCATCAATTTCTCCGATTGCTGGTAAATAATACATCTGAAATATTAGGAAAACAGTAAAATTAGCAGTTGATTCATATAAGATTTCTTTTGCCTTTTCACTTGGAAAAAAGACTGAAGGGACTCCCTTTTTTAATAATTCATCCGGAATATTCTCTCTACCAACCCCAAAACGATAAACAGCTTTTACTTTAGATGCTTTTGAAAAATCAACCGGTTTAGCCCCCAAAACAAGAAGCTCAGCTTCTGAAATATCTTCTGTTATATTTAGTTTCCTTTTTTCTTCAAGGCAATTAAAAGCCTTGGTATTGAAATAAACTTTCATAATAATGCTTAAGAGATTTCATAAACTTCCTAACTATTGTTTTCGGTAACTAAAATGTTCATATGTTTTCTTCTTTTTTTATCTCAGCTAAATTATTTGTTATTAAATGCTCTAATATCAAATGAATATCTTCTATTCTTCCATAATGATTATCTTGGACCGTAATTTCATAATCCACTAAATCGTGAAGCTTCCCGCCGGTTTTAAATCCTAAAAAGCCAATAGTTTTAGCTCCGCATTCTTTAGCATACTCAATTGCTTTAATCACATTAGCTGAATTCCCACTTCCTGAAATTCCAATTACTACATCATCTTTATTCACTAAATTTTTTAACTGTTGGACAAATACATCCTCAAAAGATAAATCGTTTCCAAGAGCCATAATAGTAGCTACATTATCAGTCAACGAAATTACCCTAAATCTCTTTTCTTTTTCATCATAAACTCTCTGGAGCGTCCCTTTGCTTAAGTCACAGGCAAAATGGGAAGCAGTCGAAGCGCTCCCACCATTACCCATAATAAAAATCTGCTTATCATTCTTATAGGCATCGTAAATAACCTCAGTTATTTTCTGAATTTTTTCTAAATCTAATTTATCTACTGCTTTCCTCACTTCCTTAAAATAATTTTTAGAAAAGTTTTTAAGATTTTCCATAATATTTTTTAATATTTATTATTAAATTTATATACTATGATTTTTTGATTAACCCTTTATCAAAAAATTTATCTACATAATTTAGAACTTCATTGAATTCCATATCTAATTCTTCTGCTATATCAAATATACTTTTATCTCCCTCAAGGTTTAACATTATTTGCTCAATTTTTGCATTCAATTCTTTATTGGTCCTCCAATCAACCCATAGACCATAACCTGATAAAAAGACAGGACCCTTAAATAATCTTTTGGGTATGTAGTCCTTGTCTATAATATCCAATATGTCTAAAATTAAGTTCTTAGATTCCTTCAATCTTTCTTCCGATATAATATCTGGATTATCATCGCTGGTGTGGTATTGGGGATAAGGAAATCTACTAATGGAAATCATTGGAACATTGGTGCCGGGCCCATTAAATACCATTTCATCGTTTCCTATAATCTTTCTAAAAGGGCCTTCTCTAAAATTCTTTAGTTTCCTTTTCATTACATATTTAGCGATCCTATCTAATCTTGTATTGCCCTGTCTGGTTAATTGAAGTGCGTGTATATTATCGTTACCCAACATCTCCAGAAAAATGCCATATTTTAATTGCGTAATTATCTTCTCATTTTGACTTAAATAAGCAACTGAACCTATTGTTTCTGGAACAAACAGAAATTTATAAGTGTAGTAATTATTTCTTTTACTCATTTCTTTAGCAATATCAACCAATACTGCAACCCCTGTTAAATCATCGTTTACCATAGCCGGATGACAGAGATGGGCAACTAAAACAATCATTTCATCGGTTTTTCCTTTTATTGTGAAATCTCCTACTTTTAGATTTCCTTTTTCAAACTTAGAATCAATAAAAACTTTATATTTATTCTTGGTAAACTCTTTTAACTTATTATATTGACTACAGAATCCCCAATCTCTTTTGTAGTATTTAAACTCAAAAGGAATTGCTTCAGGCCTTTCTGGTTTTGTATGGAGATGTTTCAGTAATTCATCTTTAGTTACGATTTTATCAATGGGCAAGGAATAAGATACAATGTGTAGGGGGTGGTCTTTTAGATCAAGAATTCTATTTCCCTCTAAATCCTCAATATAGGCTTCTTTTACGCTCCATTTTTCAGGCACTGTCCAGGTCCAGCATTTTGTTCCTGATGGGATTTTGTGGATTTTTAGAGGGATTATTTTTGAAATATACTCTAAAGACTCATCAAATTCATCAGAAACTATATCCCTCCTTTTAAACCATAAGTCATTAATTAATTTAGTTATCATAATTATTATTCTAAATATCCGGCTTTGTTTTTAAAAAATAATAGATATTTTTTCTTAACATTTTTATTCCTTCATCGTATAGTCGTTTAGTATTTATAATTCGGATATAACCTTTGCCCAGTTTAACTTTAGTCATTGCTCCAATATTTACTAAATGGGTTTGAAAAGGAATGAGATGGGTAATAACATTTTTATCCAAATATCTTACGTAATAACTATATGTATCATTATATTTAGTGTTATTTGCGATGATATTACCGCTAAATTTTTTGTTAAATCGATAAGGAACATTAAAATCTTTCTCAATTAAATGAATAAATGTACAACATTCCATATCTGTCCCATAGAACATGTATTTAGTACTTACGTCTAGCAACCTTTGAAAGACAGAATTTTTACCAAACGATGTTTTATCCAAATTTAAGGTAAAGAATTCTGCCTTTGGTCCAATTGCGGCAACCGAAAAAATAGGGTGAACATTTCTTAAGACGTTTTTCCTTTTACGAAAAATTTCAGTTAGTGTTCCAACGGTCGAAGGAGTATTTTCAACATCGAATATCTCTTCTTTGGTAAAACTATATGTAAAGGTGGGCATCACCATTGTTCCTTCATTACCAATAATTTTAAGAAAACAGTCAATAACAAAACTTGCTAAATCAATTTTATTATCAAACTCTTTTATCCAGCCAAATTTCCCTAAACCACTGTGGACAAATACTGTATCTCCTTTTTGTAGGCCAGATTTTTCTAGTGCCCCAATAATATTTTTTTTAGTGATTACGGGTTTCTTAATCATTGGTTTTAATAGCGACTCTTAACCAATCTGGATAATTTATAATATCATTGGATAAACTGAACTCGTATCTTCTAATTTTTCCGTTATCAAATATTTTTTGAAAACCTCTTTTTTCAAACAAGGGCTGCATCCGCCAGTTTGACTCAGTCGGTTTTACATATCCCCGGACTTTTTTTATCTTTTCTTTTTTAGCTAAATTTAGGATAACCAATACTAAAGTACTTCCTATTCCTCTACCCATAGTCCGACAAGAAACAGTTATATCTCTAATAAACCAGACATCTGGTTCCTTGGTATCGATAATTGATTCAGCAATTAAACCATAATCACCGAATTTATCTGTTAGGTTTACAACCAGAATTTTATCTTTATTTATTTCATATGTTTTTTTTAACTCCTCTAATTGATAACGGTTTCCAGTAGCATTAAGTTCGTTAGTTCTATTTAGTAATTGAACTACTCTGTGCCAATCCTTTTTCTCGATTTCTCTTATTGTCATTTTAATATTGCACTGACGGAGAAAATTTTTATAATCGTTTCGACTACTTTTATATTTTTTCTCTTCTTCTTCTCTGTTTCTAGATTCTTTTAAAATTTGAACTCTTTTTTTATCTTCTTCTGTTTCCTTTTCTGATCTAACTCCCTCAATATTCAAAACATCTATTGGATCAGCTAACTCAGTTATATTTAATTCTGGAATTTGTGATTGGACTTCAGCTCTTTGAAAAGGGTCATCATCAATGAACAATATTTCGTCAAAAGAACAATTAAATGTTTTAGCTAATTTCTTAATTGCCTCTGATTTTAAGCCCCAGCCTATCTGCGGTTCTTTAAAATATTTATCAATCTCAAACTTTTTCAGTATTACATCCACATCTTCATAATTATTCTTACTACATAAAGTGTTGATAATACCTCGTTTATCCAATTCTTTTAAAGCTGCTTTAGTTCCCGGTTTTATCTTAACCACTTCTTTATCAGTATAGTAGACACTACCACTCCATAGGGTTTCGTCAGCATCCCAGATTGCTAATTTAATTCGTTTTCTTTTCATAAAAGATTTCCCAGTTTTTTTTAAAAAATCTCGGCTTTATTATTTTAAGACTTTTTTTAACGCTATCTTTATCGATTTTCAATTCATCAATTATTTCTCTTAACTCCAGCATATTATGTTTTTGAACAATCCTTTTTTTGTCTTTTAGCTTAAATGAGGGTAAAAAGAATGTTGTTTTAATTTCTCCATTCCTTTGGCCTTCATCAAACTCTTTTAAGAAAGAAAAATTATCAAGCCCACTTAATAGTAAGGCGTTAGCCAGAACTTTAGATAAAAATAAAACTCCTTGCCCACCCTTACCTTTTATTACGTATTTCATGTTGTTTTTTGAGCATGCAAGGTGCTCGGCTAATAATTACATTAATTCTATTTTTGTTCTTTATTGCTTTGTTAATTGCATTTTGAACTGGATTTTTGAAATATGGATTAATAATTTTTACATGACAGCCCAAATCTTTACAAACTTTCTCAATTGATATTTGAGGAACTGGATGTTGTCCTGTCATTGCTACGCAAGAGTTATCCATTATGACAAAAATAATATTGTGTTTATTGTAAGCCGCGTTTATTAGTCCGTTTATTCCGCAGTGCCAGAATGTGCCGTCTCCACATAAAGCAATAGATCGTTGTCCGCAAATTAATTGACCCTGGCTAATATTAACACCAGAACCCATTACGAATAAAGTATCAATAATTTCTCTAATTGGTTTGTATTCATTCTTTTTATTATTTCCAAATCCTGCCATTTCATAACAACCAATATCACCGTTGATAACAAAGCTCTTAGGAACTTCCAAATTTTTATAAAATGATTCATGGGGACAAGCAGGACAAAAGTAGGGGATTATTTCTTCTCTTTCTTTAGAATAAGGGTTGAACTTATATTTAGTTTTATCAAAGTTAGCTTTTATGGGTTTAATACGTTTTCCTATTTCAACTGGTGAATATAAATGACCAAGTTTGTTATCTAGGCTGATAAAAACAGGCCGTTCTATTTTTTCAGAGAGTTCAAATGCCTTTTTTGTTATTTTGACACAGTCGTTATGGTTTTTGGGTTCTAAAATAGGGAAACCAATTTCTTTCATAAATCTTTTTGAATTCTGATAAACATCAGAATATCTAATATCGGGATCATCTACAATCACAATAACCAACCCTCCCTTAATTCCTTTCTTGGTAATGCTCATTAAAGAATCGATACAAAGATTTAATCCATTTGCCTTCATTGAACAAAGAGACCTTTGGTTCATTGTGCTTGCTCCAAAGCACATTTCTAAGGCAATCTTTTCATTACTGCTCCATTCTGCATAGAAATCCCCCGTTAGTTTTAAAAGGTAATCCATTATTTCAGTTGCTGGAGTTCCGGGATAACTTGTAGCTAATCTTATTCCAGACTCATAAGCTGCTTGAGCTATTGTTTCATTCCCACATAATATTTTTTTATTTTTAACCAGCATTGTTATTAAATATCATTTTTAAAGAAATAATATTGATTTAAGCTTTTCCATGTTTTCTAAATCTTCTTCAAGTGAACTCAGATTAATTCTCGGAGTTTCTAGTGTAACAAATTTATTATTTTTTCTGATGCAGTTAGCTAAAAAATCAAAATCAAATTGTCCTTTCTTTATATTTAAGTGTTCATCTTTTTCATTATTTAAAGTTCCGTCAGAGAGGTGAAACATTTTAGGATTTAATTTCAAAAAGTCTTCAACATATTTTTTGTAATCTTTTTTTAAACTTATTGCTGCTTTGATTGCGTGACTAAAATCTAAACAAAAACCGAACTTGTTTCCCATTAATTCTTTAATTTGTTCGGGAGTGAAACCTATCATTTTTTCATCATTTTGACCGATTTTTGGCGTATTCTCAATTAAAATCCTTTCATCGTTTATTTTTTCTAAAAACTCTAAAGCATCAGTTATTGAGCCAAATCCGGGATGAAGGATTAGATAGTTAGCATTAAGTTTGTCTGTCCATTCAATACATTGCTTTATTACCTTTTGACTAGATTCCTTTTTTTTCTTGTCGGCAATATTCGTTCCCAGCTCCCAGTGGCTCATGTGAACGATATAAGGAACTTTAATTTTTTGAAAAGGAGAAATTTCTGTTTTTGGGACAACCATTAATTCAATATACTGAAAAATATCTTCTTCAATTAATCTCTGTGCTTCATTAATTAAATCATAGTTTTTTGACCAGAGTTTTAATCCAATTTTGATGTTGTTCATAATACTAAATCCCAACTTAAAGGCGTGCCTTGCTTTATGTTTTTCTTCGCTTTTTTCTTAAGAATTTTGGACATTAATACTGGAGATAAGCCATATCCCGGTCTAATACATCTTACGTTTTCTTTAGTAAATTTCTCCTTTTGTTTGATATCCTTTACTACAAATAAAGACCTCCGAAAAACAATATTTTTTAATTCTTTTTTCCCAGAACCGTATTGAATTTTACCAATAGCCTTTTCTACTTCTCTAACAGATTTAACTAATTCCTTTAATTCTTTTGGCTCAAGAGAAAAAGCGGCGTCAGGTCCTCCATCAGCTCTACTTAAAGTAAAATGTTTTTCAATTATAGAAGCTCCTAAAGCAACAGAGGCCACTGCTATTGAAGTTCCTAAAGTATGATCTGATAATCCAACTACTACCTTAAATCTTTTTTTAATATCTGGGATGGTGGCCAGATTCATCTCTTCTGGTTTTGCAGGGTAAGAACTAACACAATGCAAAATAGCAATTTGAGAAGCACCGTTTTCTCGTAAAGTTGAGATTGCTAATTCTAACTCTTTCAGAGAAGCCATTCCCCGGGAAATAATTACAGGTTTTTTAGTTTGAGCTATTTTTTTTAAGAGTTCAATATCGGTAATTTCAAATGAGGCTATTTTATAGACCGGAACACCTATTTTTTCCAAAAAATCAACTGATGTTTCATCGTAAGCAGTAGAAAAGAGGATAATACCATAACTTTCAGCTATCTTCTTTAATTCTGGATGCCATCGCCAAGGAGTATGAGCTTGCTTATAAAGTTTATAAAGATTTTTTCCTTTCCAAGGATTAACATTTATCCGAAACCACTTATTAGAACAATTAATTGTTAAGGTATCCGGAGTATAGGTCTGTAACTTAATTGCGTCTACTCCGCACTCACAGGCAGTTTTGACTATTTTTTTAGCCCTTTCAAAATTCTGGTTATGATTAGCTGACATTTCTGCCACGATAAAACAAGGGTTTCCATCGTCCATTAATCTGTTTAAAATTTTAATTTTTCTAAGAGGTTTTCTGATCATTAAATTTCAAGATTACATCCAGCCAATCTGGATAAGGTTTAATATTATTATTTAAATCAAATTCATATCTTTCAATCTTCCCGTCATCGGATGTTTTTTTAAATCCCCTTTTTTCAAACAAGGGCTGCATCCGCCAGTTTGACTCAGTCGGTTCCCATGTTCACCCACTTCCTATTGTTCAATTTTAATTTTATCATATTGATATTGATGCTTGATTTTATCCCACTCCTTCTTTAGTATGGCCATTCTTGTAACATCATAATATTTTTTGTTTTTTAAAATGTGCTGCTTGAAAAGGCCTTCAATTTTTGATCCAAATTTTTGATGAATAGCTATTACCTTCTTATTAAAGGTTAAAACCTCACAACATAATTTGTTTAAATTTAGTACATCAAAGCAAAAGTCATAAATACTACATTCTAAATTTTTACCAATTCCTTTACCCCTGAAAGCAATATTTCCTAAATAATAGGCCCAAAATGCTCGTCTATTACATATATCAATATCATATAAGTTTATTACTCCAATTTCTTTATCCTCAAAATAAATTACCCAATAAATATATTTTGAATCCTTTCTTATTTTTTCGAACCATTTACACTGATCTTTAGAAGAAATGTAAGGGTCGGTATACATATATTTTGTAACCTCTGGCATCATTCTCCACTTTCTTACTTTCTCCAAATGTTTTTCACGAAGTTTTATAAGTTTTAGATTCATTATTAATAAGTTTTAAAATTTCTTAACAATTTAATCCTTTTTAAAACAAACTTTATTTTGTATATCTCGTTTTTAACAAATTCCATTCGGATACTAATATTGAGGATTAAGTTAATTTTATTTTTTATAAAAATTTATTTATCTTTTAATTTTTTTTGTTTAATGCGAGCATTGATTTTTAGAAGTTCAGGTTGTTTATCTAAAAGGCCAATAACTTCCTCGGTATAAAAAATCTTTTGATCCTTGTAAAGATGTTTATAAATTTCTCTAACTAGTTTTAAGTCTTCTTTTGTATCTACCACCAGCCGAATTTCCGGATGTTTTAAATTACCCCTTGCAGACACAAATCCAGCTTTAAAAATTTTGGCATTTTCGTAAATATAAGGAGTAACGTGTTCTCTTTGGTAAGGTTTTTTCGCCTTTCTATAAGCCTTCTTTAGAGTTTTAAAATCAAACACTTCTACATCAAGTCCTCTTGGAAAAGTAGTCATTAGAGTTTTAGTATAATCTACATTTGAGCTCAAATATTTTTCAATGAACAAATCTACTATTTTTGGGTCAATTAGAGGACAATCTGAAGTTATTCTTACTATCACATCACATTTAAATTTTTTTGCGGTTTCATAATATCTAGAGAGCACATCTTCCTCGCTTCCTCTAAAATATTTTACTTTATTATCTTTGGCGAATTTTTCTAAAATATCATTTTTTTTTGTATCAGGAATGGCCAGAATAATATCATCAAGTTTCTTTGAAAGTTTTAATCTATTAACTACATGCCAAACCATCGATTTCCCTCCTATATTCATCAAGACCTTTCCCGGTAATCTGGTTGAAGTCATTCTTGCCTGAATAATTGCTGAAATTTTCATCCTTTGTAAAAATTTATTACTTTTTTAACCCTTTTTATTACTTCATTAACATCCTTATCTGTCATTTTTGGGAAAAGAGGCAAAGTAATTGCTCTTTCATAATATTTTTCAGCCATCGGAAAATCTCCTTTTTTGTAGCCGAACTTCTTTTTATAAAATGGTTGGAGGTGAAGAGGAATATAATGAATCTGGATCCCTAAACCCTCTCTTTGTAATACCTCAAATATTTTTTTTCGGCTTACTTTCAATTCATCTAAGAACAATTGAATAATATATATATGACAAGCTGATTTAACATATTTTTTTTCAATCGGAGTTATAATTTCCTTTATATTTTTAAAGGCTCTATTATATTTTGCTACAATCTCCCTTCTTCTTTTAATAAATTTACCTATTTTTTTTAATTGGCTAATTCCAAGGGCGCACTGGAAATCAGTAAGACGGTAATTGAAACCAGGATTTTCTATCTCATAATACCATCCACCTTTCTTTGGGTTTTTTACAATCCCATGATGTCTAAAAATTTTTAATTTCTCGTAAAAGATTTTGTTATTGGTCAAAATCATTCCTCCTTCGCCGGTTGTTATCTGTTTCACCGGATGAAAACTCAAAATGGTCATATCAGCAAAATTTCCTACCCTTTTTTCTTTATATTTTGATCCCAAAGCATGAGAAGCGTCTTCTATTATTAAAACCTTGTTTTTTTTAGCGATTTTTTTAATCTCTTCGTAATCACAGGGATGACCGGCGAAATCAACGATGGCTATAGCTTTAGTTTTCTTGGTTATTTTTGATTTAATTTCCTTAGAGTCAATATTTAAAGTATCTTTTTGAATATCAGCGAAGACCGGTTTTCCTCCGCAATAAACTATTGTGTTAGCGGTAGCAGCAAAGGTTAGGGGAGTGGTAATTACTTCATCTCCCGACTTAATTCCGGCTACGGCATAAGCGGAATGTAAGGCGGCTGTTCCCGAAGAAACCGCTACTCCATATTTGGCATTACAATAATTAGCAATTGCTTTTTCAAATTCCTTAACTTTTGGACCCTGGGTTATCCAATCGGTTTTTAAAACTTTTACTACTTCTTTAATATCTCTATTATCTATCCATTGGTGTCCGTAGGGGATAAAGCTCTTTTTTTTCATTTTTGCTCACTCAATTAAAATTATTTAACTGGGTGAAATTTCTAAATTTTTAAAACTTCTTCTATTTGTTTTTTGGTAAACCGTTCTTTATTGGTATTACTGGAATATCTAAAACCACCTGGAACTGGTTTGCCCTCTTTGAAATGATCTTTCTCCCAAAATGGAAAGTCCGGCTCAACTACAAAGTATTTATCAAATTCTTTTGAGTGTCTTGTTTCTTCTTGAGATAAAAGAACCTCGTGTAGTTTCTCTCCGGGACGAATACCGGTTATTTTTATCTCGGCATTGGGCGCTATCGCTTGAGCCAAGTCTATTATATTCATACTTAGCATTTTGGGAATAAAAATTTCTCCCCCTTTCATCTTTTTAATACAATTGATTACAAAACTAACTCCTTGTTCTAAAGTTATCCAAAATCTAGTCATTCTTTTATCGGTAACAGTTAAAACTCCTTTTTTCTTTTGTTCAAGAAATAGCGGTATTACGCTACCCCGGCTAATAACTACATTACCATAACGAACACAACTAAATTTTGTTTTTCTTCCACCGGCATAGGAATTGCCCTGGATAAAAAGCTTTTCAGCGCAAAGTTTAGTTGCCCCATAAAGATTTACCGGATTAACGGCTTTATCGGAGCTTATAAAAAAGGCTTTTTCAACATTATTGTCAATTGCCGCATCAATTATATTAGCCGTTCCTAAAATATTGGTATTAATTGCTTCAATAGGATTATATTCAATGGCTGGAATTTGTTTTAAAGCAGCGGCATGAACAACGATATCTACTCCGTTCATTGATCGGTAAACTCTGTCTTTATCTCTTATATTTCCTATTAAAAACCTTAATCTGGAATCATTAAATTTTTTAGCCATTTCCCACTGTAAAAATTCTCCTCTTGAAAATATTCGAATAGATTTCGGTTTGTGCTTCTTTAAAAGGATTTCCGTGAATTTCTGTCCGAAAGAGCCGGTGCCTCCGGTAACTAAAATTGTTTTATTGTTGAAATTCATAATTTATAAGTTTACTTAATTTTTCTTTTTAATAAATTACCATTTTTCAATGGTTTTTTTTACTCTTTGTTTAACCCCTTGGTAAACATTTATTGCTTTTTTTTCAACTTTTGGAGAAACTAATCTTAAAATTTCTTTGCCTAAAATCCTATATCTACCCCCCACCTTATTGGCTTTAATAATTCCCTTTTTTAAGTAGCGTTTTATTGTACTCTCGCTTACTTTTAAAAAGTCTCTAGTTTCTTCGGTAGTATAAACCTCATTTGATTTTATTTCTTTTGGCATATTTTTCTGTTATTATATTTTCTCTACATATTAATAATAAACCCCCTAGAGACAGGTGTCAATAGGGGTCATTAAGTGTTAAGTTTGTTTTAAAGATTTTAAATCTATTTCCAATCCTTAATTGCAATCTCATAGCGTTCCCAGGTGCCAGTATCCATCCATTTCCCTTTAAATTTAAAACCCGCTAATTTTTTCTCTTTAGCTAATTTTGGGAAAATACCTTTTTCAATCATTGTAAATTTAGGGCCTGGATGATATTTGAAAATTTCTGGCGAAAGCAAATAAAGACCAGAGTTAATATATTTTGAAGGAGGTTTTTTTGGTTTTTCCAAGAACTTTTGAACTAAACCTTGTTTACAAAGAACTACTCCGTAATCCTGAGGGTTGGGGACCCTTACCAAAGCAATTGTTCCTACGGGTTTCATTTTTTGGTGAAACTTAATCATTTTTACTAAATCAATCTTTTTTAATTCATCTCCGTTACTTAAGAAAAAAGGATTATTTGAAACCCAGTTTTTTAAATAATAAAGCCCCCCAAATGTTCCAAGAGGCTTTTTTTCTTCAAAAAATTTAATTTTCTTTTTTGGATAATATCTTCTTTTCCACCAATTAAAGTCGTTTCGAAAATCTTTATCAATTAAAATAGCAATATTTTTGATACCTACTGAATAAAATAAATCAATTAAATAATTAATGATTGGTATTCTTTTGATCGGAAGTAGAGCTTTAGGAATTTCTTTAGTTACCGGAGAAAGCCTAGTCCCCAAGCCCCCGGCTAAAATTACTGCTTTTTGAGGAAGATTGTTTTTCATAATACGTTAATAACATCTTTTAAGGCTTTATCTATTAATTTAAATCTATTTGTTTTGCTTCTTTGATGATTTTTTCAAGGCACTCTTCCGTACTAAATTTTTCACTATCCACAACGATATCTGCATCTTTTGCCTCTTCAAAAGGGGCAGAAATTCCGGTAAAGTTTTTAATCTTACCCTCTTTTGCTTTTTTGTACATTCCTTTAACATCTCTTCTCATACATTCTTCAAGAGAACATTTAACATAAATTAAAGTAAAATTCGGTACGATTTTTCTTATCATTTTTCTCATTTCATTTGTTGGAGTTATAAAAGAACATATAACTCTATACCCTTTTTCGTTTAAGAGTCTGGCTAAGTGAGCTGCTCGGCGGAGGTTTTCTCTTCTGTCTTTATCTGAGAAGCTAAGATCTTGATTAATGCCGCTTCTTAGTAAATCTCCATCAAAGTGAAAAAGACGACGATTATTATCTACTAAATACATTTCAAGTTGTTTAGCCAAAGTACTTTTTCCAGAACAAGGAAGGCCGGTAAACCAAAAGGTAGGGGAGATGGTAGTTAAATAATCCCGTACTTCCTTGGTAACAGTGGTAGGAAATGTTTCTTTTCTTGTTTCTGTTCCTGATATTTTTTCAATTTCCTTTGGAGTATCAATTCGATTTACGTCATATCCAACCTCCCGACCAATATTAATACTTTCAATATCACAAACAGGAAACGCTTTTACTTTATCTCCATAAACCTTTTTTATCATTTCTATCCTCTGCTGTACGGTATAAGGGTTTTTTTCAGAAAGTTCTGTGTCTCGTATAGCAATCGCTATGTTTTTACCTTTTTTTAAAGCACTATCAATAATATGTTTGTGGCCCATATGGAAGGGTTGCCACCTTCCGATAAATAAAGCATATTTTTTGTGTTTTTTGTTCATAGGTTTGGTTGGTTAATGTCTAAAAAGGTTTTTATATTTCCTCTATTTCTAAGTGTTTTTTTTGAACCAATCAACGGTTTCTTTCAAGCCTTTTTCTAAATTATATTTTGGTTGCCAGTTTAATTCTTTTTTTATTTTTGAGTAATCTAAACAGCTTCTTTTTTGTTCACCGGCCTTGACTGGCTTGTGAATTTCTTTACATTCTGATTTTGTTAGTTCTTTAAGTTTTTTAAAAATAGTATTTACGTTTGTTTCTTTAGCTGTGCCAACATTAAAAATTCCTACTTTATTTTTTTTCATTGCTAACATACTAGCTATTACTACATCTTCAATATAAACATAATCTCGTGTTTGTTTACCATCTCCATTAATAATCGGTTGTTCTCCAGACAGCATCATATCAGAGAATATAGCCACCACCCCTGCTTCACCTTTTGAGTTCTGTCTGGGACCGTAAATATTAGCCAACCTTAGGGCGACAAAAGGTAAATCAAAAACTTTGTAATAATAATTAAGGTATTTCTCTATTGTTAATTTGGCAATACCATAAGGCGAAAGGGGATAGGCAGGATAATTTTCCGAAGTGGGAACAATATTTGCTTCACCATAAATTGCGCCGCCCGTTGAAGTAAAAATTATTTTTTTAACCTTATATTTTTTGGAATTTTCTAAAACATTTAAACCGCCGAGAATATTTGTTTTAGCATCTTCAATTGGATTCTCAACCGATTTTCGAAGGTCAATTTGAGCAGCGTAATGAAAAACTATCTCTAGCTTTTCTTTTTTAAAAATTTGAGAAATCTTTGTATCTTGGATATCTGTTTTATAAAACTTAGCTTTTGGGTTTAAATATTCCTTTTTACCAGTAAATAAATTATCAATCACTGTTACGTTGTGATTTTCTTTTATTAATCTATTCACAAGGTGTGAGCCGATAAATCCGGCACCCCCTGTAACCAAAATCTTCATATCCTTATTTTTACACAAGACTTAGAGTTTGGCAATTTCTTTTGTTTAGTTTAAGATAGATTAATGAGTAAAAAGATTGAAAAATTTTGTTTTGGGATAATTCGCTGGGGAAGTTACTTAATTTTACTTCTCCCTTTTTTAATTTATCGCCGTACCTTATTTCCTTATATTTTTCCTAAAATTATTTCTTTCCAAGTTTTAGTAGAGATTATTTTTGTTGTTTGGTTGTTTTTAGCGGTTTACAAAAAGAAATTCCGACCTCAATGGAAAAATCCATTAATCTTATCTTTAACAATTTTTATGGGAGTTTTGTTTTTGACTATGCTGACGGGCGTTGATATTTCTCGTTCTTTTTGGTCAACCCAGGAAAGAATGACCGGGGTTTTAACTATGTTTCATTTTTATCTTTGGTTCTTGGTTTTGACAAGTTGTTTTAAAAATTGGAGAGATTGGCGAAAATTTATTTGGGTTTCTCTTTTGTCTTCTTTTTTAGTTGGTTTATATGCGTTCGGTCAAAAATTAGGTTTTCAATTTTTACTTGGAGAAAGTGTGGCACGTTTGAGTTCTACCTTGGGTAATCCTATTTATTTATCTGTTTTCTCAATGCTCTATATTTTTCTGGCAGGATTTTTAGCTTTCACTGAAAAAAAATGGTTTTGGAAAATTTTAGCTTTGTTGCTACTTGTTTTTAATTTGATTATTATGCTTTTCGGCGCTTCAAGAGGGGTATTTTTAACTTTTATTTTAAGTTTGCCATTATTTTTTATATTTTTATTTTTTATTTTTCCTTCCAAAAAAACTAAAATTATTTTAGCTTTTTTATTAATTGTTATAATCTTTAGTTCTGTTTCTTTATATGGCCCAAGAGGTAAACTTTGGGTTTCTCGGGCTCCTTCTTTTCTAAAGATATTTTGGCTACAGCGGATAGTTAATCTTAAAGCTGCTTTTTGGTTAAGAACTACAACCTGGCAGATTGCCATGGAAGGATTTAAAGAAAAACCTATTTCTGGTTGGGGTTGGGAAAACTTTAATGTTGTTTTTAATAAATATTATCAACCTAGATATCTTGAGGGTGGGTTGAGCCACACCTGGTTTGACAGGTCTCATAACCAGGTTATGGATTTATTGGTTTTAACCGGAATTTTAGGAATAATTTCTTATTTTGCTGTTTTCCTTTCTCTTTTCTGGCTGCTTTTTAAAAAAATCCGAAAGAAGTTAAAAACAACTTTGAGTAATAAAATAGCAATCGGTATTTTAGGACTAATGTTTGTGGCTTATTTTGTTCAAAACCTCTTTGTCTTTGATACACCGGCTCCTTTGATTATTTTTTATTTCAGTTTAGGATTAGTTTATTTTATAACCACGAATCAGGGCGAAGAAGAAAAAAGGGAAGAAAAAAGAGCTTCGTTTCCGATAGTTTTGATTTTTTTAATTATTATTTTTCTTCCTTTAGCAATTTATAAATTTAATCTTAAACCTTTGAAACAATCAAAACTTGCCCATGAAGCAGCTTCTCTTTCCCGAGTCGATTTAAGAGCAGGCCTTAGTTTTTATAAAAAAGCCTTAGAAAAATCATGTTTTACTAATCCTGAAATTAGGTTGCAGTTAATGAAATCAGTGACCGGGGCGGATAGTGGAGGAAAGACCGATTCAAAAGTTTTAAGGGACGGATTTGAAATGGCGATTTCCGAAATGAAAAAAAGCGTTGAAGAACATCCTCTTGATGTTCGTTATTATTTATATCTTGGTCAGTTGTATAATACAGCTTCATCTTTTGATAAAAATTACTTAATAAAATCCGAAGAAATTTTAGAAAAGGCCCGAGAGTTGTCACCCAAACGACAAGAAGTTTATTATGAATTAGGTTGGGCAAATTTCTTACAAGGAAAAAAAGAAGAAGCAGTTGATATTTTTAAAGAAGCCTTAACTTTAAATGAGAAAATTAACACTTCTCATTGGAATTTGGGACTAGCTTATTTAGCGGCTGAGAAATATGAAGAGGGATTAGGAGAAATTGAAAAAGCCATAAAAATGCGCCACGGTTATGGTGAAGATCCACTTACTATTTTATTTATTGCTCAAGCCTATGCCGAGCTTTCAAACTACAAACAAGCAATTTCCCTTTGTGATTTAGCTTTAGATTACGACTCGAGGAATATTAAGGTTTTAGCTCAGAAAACTATTTATCTTGCTAAATTCGGTAAAAAACCTGAAGCCCTGAAATTACTTGAAGAGATTTCTAAAATTGACCCTGTTATAGCGGAGGAAGTGAAAAAGACCATCAAGGATTTATAGGGTTTTTTGTATAAAGAGGGGGGGGTTGACACCATCGTTTGAAAAGATATAATGGTAGTTACCCATAAAAAATTTTTGGGAAAAACCTTGATTTTAAGAACACTTGACAAACTATCTTGAGAAACTAAAATAAGTTAATATATCTGGAAAATGGCAAAAAAGAAATTTTATCTAACTAAGCAGAGATTGAAAGAGCTTAAAAAGGAGCATAAGGACTTACTTGGTTTTGAACATCTTAAAACTGAAGAAGAAACGCCTAAAGTTTTTCAGTCTGAGGATATAAACCCAGAATATCTTAGCTTTCAGGAAGACTTAAGTTTTTTAAGAGCCAGAATAGGTGAATTAGAAAATATCTTAAAGAATCATGAATTAATAAAATCTCCGCCAAAAGGGAAACAAAATGTTGTTGGGTTGGGGGCTAAGGTAAAAGTGGGGATAGATGGAGACAAAGATGAATTTGAAATTGTTGGAACTCTTGAGGCAAATCCTTCTTTAGGAAAAATCAGTAACGAATCACCTGTGGGAAAGGCTCTTATAGGTCATAAAATTGGGGATGAAATTGTTCTTTCTTCTCCCATAAAAACGATTTATAAAATTGTCGGAATAAAATACGATTAATTATTTTCGTACAATAGATTTTTCTCTCTCCTTCGTTAGCGCCGGAGGAGTTTTGTTTTTGTAATAGGAAAAGATACCAAAAAAAAGAAAATGCGATTTCTAAAACAAAACTGAGAGAGCAGTAATTTAGAAAAGTTATATTTATTCACTTGACAGATTCGTTTTATAAAATAAAATAAATAATAGTAAAAAAGTAGCCCTAATTTAATAGGGACGGTTAGGAAAGTCCTGTTATAATCAGGCGCTGGGTCGCAGCTGTAAAACAAACACTCAATGCATTAAGTGTTTGGAAGCCAGAAAACTAACCCTACTTTTAATAAGCCCGCTTTGTCTCTTCGAATCCAAGAGGAAAAGGTTTTTTAATTTTAGATAAATTAAACCACCCGAAGAGATGAAGGTGGTTTTTAAAATTATGAAAAACTTTTTTCAAATAAAAAATAAAATAAAACCAGTGATTATTGGTATTTTAACTTTTAGCTTTTTAATATTATCAATTCTCTATACTGTTTCTGTTAAAGCAGAAAACAATCAAACAACTATAGATTTTCTGAAAAGTCAGACTCCTGATTCTTGGATAACCATGGCTTTAGTTTCGGCTGGTGAAACGGAATTAGATTTAAATCATCTAAAAGAAGTTTCTGGTAACTTAGCTACAGATTATGAAAAAACTATTTTAGCCTTGACTGCTGCGGGAGAAGATCCAAGAGATTTTGGTAATATTGATTTTGTTGCCCAATTAAAAACTTTTTATCAAAACAATCAAATCGGGTCTTCTGATTTGTTAAATGATGATTTTTGGGGAATTTTAGCCTTGGTTTCAGCAGGTGAACCAATATCCAGTCAGATTATACAAGATTCTAAGAATTTCATTTTAACCAATCAAAATGGAGATGGCGGTTGGAGTTATGCTATTTCGGGGCAGAGTGACACCAATGATACAGCCGTTGCTATTATAGCTTTATTAGAAGTTGGAGTTTCTTCTGATAACTCAGCAATTACTGAAGCTGTTAATTATTTACAATCAAGTCAGAATAATGATGGTGGTTTTCCTTATCTTCCTGGTAGCGACTCTGATTCTGGTTCTGATGCTTGGGTGATTTCAGTAATTTATAAATTAGGTCAGGATCCTTATAACTGGACCCAAAATGACCAAAATCCAATTGACCATTTAGAATCTTTGCGGAGAACCGATGGGTCTTTCAAGTGGATTGCTTCTGAGGACGTGGGTTACCCAACCTTAACTGCTTATGCTTTAATTGCCTTGACTCAAAATTATTATCCAATAAATAGATTATATAATTTAAGAATTGAAGGAGAAAATAATAATATTTGCTCAGATTTCGTAAAAGCTAGCACTGCTTTAGATATTGTTGAAAACGGAGAAGATGTCTGTGGGTATACTTATTTAATTGAGGAAACTGCTTGGGGCCCTTATTTAAAAAAGATTAATGAAGAAGAAGCCCATGATTTAATTGGTTGGCTTTATTTTGTTAATAATGAATCACTATTAGTTGGGGCTAATGATTACATCTTAGAACCAGGGGATGAGGTTTTGTGGTATTTTGGAGAATGGGGCGGTTTTCCTGCTAAACTAGTTTTAACTAACCAACAAGTTGACCCTGGAGATAATCTTAAAGCCCAAGTAGAATATTTTGAAAATTCCCAATGGAACCCTTTAGCTGAAGCTATAATTTATGTTGGTGGCCAGGATTTTATAACCGATAGTAATGGTGAAGCCGATTTAGTTATTAATAATCCAGGAATTTATCAGGTCTATGCTGAAAAATCAGGTTATATCCGAACCAATCAACTTACTTTGTTAGTCGGAGAAGGAGTTACTCAAAAGGTTGGATTACAAGTAGAAATAAAAACAGACACAACGGGAAGTCCGGGGGGTTCACCAGAAATTGCTTTTGTTATTGATAAAAACCAGGCTGATTTTGGAAGTCTATCTCCCGGGAGTGAGACTAGTAATCAGCTTTTAATTCAAAATACTGGTAATGTCAGGATATATCTTGAAGGAATTGTCAGCGGTGATAATATTTTTAAGGAAAATATAACCTTAGATGGGTTGGATTGGTCAGGATTTAGCACGATTATTAATACCGAAGTGGAAAAAAACGTTTTAGTTGGATTAACTATTCCTACCAACTGGACAAGTTTTGGAATTAAAAGCGGCGATTTAACTTTTTGGGCAATCGCCGATTAATAATGAAATTTAAAGTTTTAACAATTCTACTTTTTGCTTTTTGTTTTCTTTTCTCTTTTAGTTCGGCTTTTGCCATCGGAGTCGGAGTTAAACCTTCTGTTTTAGAATTAGAACCAAAAATTGGTCAGTTCGAAAAAACAAAGATTTTAGTTTATAACATTTCTCAAGAAGCTGGGGTTTTCCAAGTCTTTCCTGACGAATTAAATAAATGGATAAAAATTGAACCTAATAACTTTCGCTTAGAGGCCGGAGAAACTAAAGAGGTAAATATTACTATTTTAGCTAAAGAAGATGGAAGAAAAACAACCAATATTTCGGTTTTAGCTAAACCTTTAGATCGCCGAAGTTTTGG
>SDBS01001982.1_pt1 | contig 20596 bp, 20 predicted proteins | sample 2277091 | NCBI WGS metagenome assembly SDBS01 (sample SAMN10404972, study PRJNA504765) | marine sediment metagenome | isolation source: marine sediment core GS10_PC15, 163 cmbsf | place: Arctic Ocean: Southern Knipovich Ridge | collected 2010 | reverse complement strand
AGAAAAGATTTTGATTATGCAGCCGATCACCCAAATGAGATAAATTCAGGTGATTTTCAAAAATTTGAAGATATGCTCCAAGAACTTTTTAGAGATTTAAAATAAATTAAAAAATAAGGAGATAATATTATGGCAATGCCAAGTCCAAAAAAACATCCATCTAATAAAAATGTTAACCAGCTTTTAAACCAGATTAAAAATCAGATAAATAATTGGGAAAAAAAAGCTAATAAAATGACAGATGTTGAAACTCATCGACTTAAAAATACAGTATTAGATCTAGAAAACAACTGTCACCATATGAATGGAAATTGGAATAGAGATTTCAAAAATTTCAAAAACTATTTCAATAGTAAAATCAATAATCCTAAAAACGTTAATACTAATGATTTTAAAAAAATGTTAAGTCAGTTAAATCAGTTAAATAAAGATTTAAATAAATGAGGTAATTATGGCGGTAGAACCATCTATTCCAGATTATAAAAGGACTCTAATCAATAACTTAGATGAGCTTAAACAAGAATTTAAGTGGTGTTTAGATAATCCGCAAAAAGTCGATAAAGAAAAAATTGCAGATTTTAAACGTGGGGTTAAAAATTTAAGATATTTTACCCAAGATAAAATCACAGATGAAAAATTTATAAGAGATATTGAAAGATTCGATGTATTGATTGGAAAACTTCCAACGGCTCTTAGTGACATAGAAAAAGAGACTATTGAGATGATTTTTGAAAGAATTGAAAAATTAATAAACGATTTAGGCTAAAATGCAAGAAGCTCACTTTCATGAGTTTTTGTCTGAAAAGCAAAGACTTGAAGATTTTTTAATGACTCTAAGAGAAGAACTAAACACTTCTTTAGAGGATTTTGAAAAGGTCTCGATAGAGAAACTTACTTGGCTTTTGGATTTAATCAATGATAATGAATCTTTAGCCATTATTATTGGGAACGAGTTTTACAAAGATTTTATACAGTTTCAAGCTGATTTTAATCGTTTTGTAAAAACGTTTGAAGAGATAAAAAGATTTAAAATGGAAATTACTTTAGAGGGATTCTTAGATAGAATTGATATCCTCCAAAAAGACCTTCTAAAGTAATTTTATTTTTTTTCTAATACTTTTTTATATTCTGCTAAAATAGCCGGCACAGCCTCTGGCGTTACTTTTGAATGGATATTTTCTTCAATTTTTACAACAGGTGCCATTGCGCACATTCCCAAACATCTAGTATGGGTCAAAGTAAACTTATTATCTTTTGTTGTTTGTCCTAGTTCAACTCCCAGTTCATCTGCAAATTTTTTTGCAACTTTTTCAGCTCCTTTGACAAAACAGGCTGTTCCCATACAAATACTGATAACTATCTCACCTTTAGGTTTTAGATGAAAGAGATGATAAAAAGAGGCTACACCCGATACTTTGGCAGAAGGGATCTCCATTAGATATGCTATCGCTTGCATGTTATCTTTTGAAAGATAGCCATATTTTTCTTGAGTTTTATGTAAGATAGCAATCAAAAATGAATGAGGATGCTCTTTTTGCATACATTCATCTATGTAATCTATAATGCTTTTATCAAGATCTCTTCTAGCTTTAGCAATTAGTTGTTTTTTTGTACTTAAATTGGCGCTCATTATATACCCCTTGGCAATCTTGCATTATAACGTGTATGGAGCACTTCAAGGGCAATATCACTGCCAGGCTCTTTTAAAAATTCTTCATATATCTTTTTAATAGATTCATTCTTATTAGCTATTCGGTGTTTTTTCTTTTTATCGATATCGTATAAAGCTTCAGCTCTTTTGGCAAAAAGCTTTTTATCTAAAATTTCATAACCTCTTGGTGGATAAGGCTGCCCTCCACCTCCGATGCAACCGCCTGGACAAGCCATAATTTCAACAAGATGAAACTCTTTTTCTTTATTCATGATTTTAGTGAGAATGGATTTAGCATTAGTCAGACCGTTAGCTACCGCGACATTTAATTTTAGACCATCTATTTCAACTACACTTTCTCTTAAACCTTCCACTGCTCTAACATCTTTAAATTCAACATTATCTAATTTCTTTTTAGTAATATTTTCAAAAGCACATCTAAGGGCAGCTTCCATCACTCCGCCGGTTGTTCCAAAAATATCCCCTCCACCGGTAGATTCACCGAGAGGATTATCAAATTCAGTATCATGGAGCTTTTTAAATTGGATGCCATAGCTTTTTATCATCCAATTGAGCTCTCTTGTTGTTAAAATTGCATCTGTTAGCTTATTATTATAAAGAACTTGCTCAGGTCTTTCAATTTCAAATTTTTTAGCCACACATGGCATAATACCCACCATAAAGATATCTTTCGGATCTTTATTTATTTTTTTAGCAAAATAGGTCTTTGTTAAAGCTGAGACCATTCCCATGGGAGAGCGACAAGTCGATGCATTAGGGATTAATTCAGGATAAAATTTTTCCATAAAATTAATCCAACCGGGTGAACATGAGGTAATTAAGGGAAGATTTTCTTTACTATTTAATCTGCGAACAAGTTCATTTGACTCTTCAATGATCGTCATATCTGCCCCAAAATTGGTATCGAAGACAAGATCAAATCCAAGTTTTTTCAAAGCTGTTACCATCTTACCAGTACATGGTGTTCCAGGCTCATATCCAAACCCTTCTCCCATCGCTGCTCTAATCGATGGAGCGGTTTGAGCGATAACGAGTTTATTTGGATCATTAATAGCTTCCCAGACTCTATCAGTATGCCTTTTTTCTAAAAAAGCTGCTGTCGGGCAAGCATTGATACATTGTCCACATTGAATACAGACTGAATCATCCATATTAGATCCATCAAAGGGTGTTACAACGGTATCAAAGCCACGATTGTGTTGATTAAGATTGTGAACCCCTTGAACCTCAGCACAAACCCTTACACATCTAGCACATAAAATACATTTTTCAGCATCTCTTACTACAGCGACAGACGAATCTTCGATCTTATGTCTTTTTCTTTTACCTTCAAAAAGCCTTTCTCTCACCCCTAATGAATACGCTAAATTCTGAAGCTCACAATTGCCATCTCTTTCACATAGCTGGCACTCTTTGGGATGATTATCTAAAATAAGCTCTATAATATCTCTTCTCGATTGTCTAATTTCTGGTGAGTTTGTTAAAACCTCCATCCCTTCTTCGACCGAATGTGCACAGGCAGTTAAAAAATAATCATAGTCTTTAATCTGAACTATACAAACTCGACAAGCCCCTTCTAAACTAAGTTGAGGATGATAACAGAGCCTTGGTATCCTGATACCAATTTTCTCAGCCGCTTGCATTACAGTTGTGCCTTCATCTACTATTAACTTTTGACCATCAATCGTTAAATTAATTTGCTTTTTTTGATTCATATTTTTCCTTCAGATTAAGATCTTTTAACAGCTTCATATGGACAAACATCAAAACATGTGCCACATTTTGTACAACCTTCTTGATTTATGAAATATGGTTTTCCAGCCTCACCCGATATGACACTTACCGGACAATTCTGAGCACAAATACCACAGCTTACACATTTTTCAGGATCTATCTCATAGTGAGTATAAGTTTGATTCATAATTTTCTCCTATTAATGCTTAAGTTTTGGGCACACTTTAGCAGGACATCTTTTTTCCTTTATATGTGCGTCATATTCACTTTTAAAATACTCAATAGTACTTAAAATTGGATGAGGAGCGGCTCTTCCAAGACCACAAAGTGAAGCTTTGCGCATTAAAGTTCCAAGTCTTTTTAATTTATCTATATCTTGCATTTCACCTTTGCCTTCAATAATTCTATCCAAGATTTCTAACATCCGAACAGAACCTTCTCGACAAGGGGTACATTTACCACAAGATTCATCTTGAGAAAAACTCATAAAAAATCTTGCAATAGCGACCATGCAATCATTTTCATCTAAAACGATTAGTCCTCCACTTCCCATTATCGAACCAACTTCCATCAAGGTTTCATAGTCAACTTTAGTATGGATTAAATTAGCCGGTATACATCCACCAGCCGGACCACCTGTTTGGACAGCTTTTAATTTTTTGTTATCTGGAACTCCCCCACAAATATTGTTTACAATCTCATCTAAACTCGTTCCCATCGGCACTTCAACAAGTCCGGTATGAGTTACTTTTCCCGAAACTGCAAAAGCTTTTGTTCCACCACTTTTTTCACTACCAATTTTAGAAAACTCTTTTCCTCCAACTGTTAATATAACTGGAAGGTTAGCCAATGTTTCAACATTATTAATAATAGTTGGTTGCCCCCAAAGACCTTTTTGAGCCGGAAATGGCGGCCTAACTCTAGGCTGGCCTCTCTCTCCCTCAATAGAATGGATTAAAGCCGTCTCTTCCCCACAAACAAAGGCGCCTGCCCCTAATCTTATTTCTAAATCATAACTAAAGTTCGAACCTAAAATATTTTTTCCTAAAATATTATAATGATAACAAATGTCGATTGCTTTTTGGATTCTTTCAACAGCTAGTGGATATTCAGCTCTGATATAAAAAAAACCTTTTTGAGCCTCTATTGCAAAACCAGCTATTATCAAACCTTCAATTATAGAAAAGGGATCAGATTCTAACATAGATCGATCCATAAAAGCGCCTGGATCTCCTTCATCTGCATTACAAATCATATATCTCGGTTTTGGACTTTTATCAGTTATAAATGACCATTTTTTTCCTGTTAAAAAACCAGCTCCGCCTCTACCTCTGAGTTTTGAATCTTTAACCTCTTGAATAACATTTTTAGGATCATTTTTCTCTAAAACATTGCTAAGAGCGCCAAAACCACCATATTTAATATATTCATAAATACTTAAAGGATCTAATAGCCCTGAATTTCTCAAAGCAATTCTAGATTGCATACAGTAAAAAGCTATATCAGAATAAGCTTCAAAAAATTTATGGGTAATAACTTGTTTTTCTAACTCTTTTTGAGCCTCGGTTTTATCAACAACTCTACATTCTTTTTCAAGTAGATGATCTTGTAAAACCTCGCCCTTCATTATATGTGACATAAAAATATCATTTACAAGTTTTTCATCAACTTTTTTATAAACTTCTAACCTTTTTTCAGGCATTTTAACGGCAACAATAGGTTCTAAAGAGCACCTTCCAGTACAGCCAACATGTTTTAAGATAACATCTTTTCTACCAGATGTTTTGATATGCTTTTTAAATTCGCTATATACTGTTTTAGATCCAGCTGCATCTTCACATGTTGCTGATCCAACTTGTATCACAATACAATTTGCCGGATATTTTTCAGCTAAAAACTCTTCAGATCTTTTTTTTATCTTTTGAAAATTTTCTAAAACCGATCCCACCAAAAACTCCCTTGAAATAGATAAAATTATAAATGTTTTTTATAACACTATCTTCAATTTATTTTTAGAAAAATTTAAAAAAGATTTATTTTTGAGAATAGATATTTGCTAAATTTTAAAAATCAGCTAATCTTTTTGGTCCAAGATTTTTTTATTTGAATATATAATTTAAATTGTGATGAATTAATTCTATTTAGAACCTACATGTATTCTACGAGATCTTCTTCCCTTTTTGTTATTCATAAACTCATCAGCCTCTTTTAAAAGAAGTCTCACTTGAGCAGTCATTTTTTTTCCACCTGGTGTTTGTGCTTTTCTAAATGGAGTAATAGGAGTAAGAACCCGAGCGATTCCTAATGCTACGGGAGAAAGGAATTGACCTATCATTGATCTTAGAGTAAGTCTTCTAGAATTAGCCGTTATAGGAGAAGCATCATCTTCAATCAGCAAATCATCTCCTTCATCAGAGCCTATATCTTCTCTATCACTCGCTTCAAATCTAACTCTAGCTATAGCTAGATCATTTGATTGCAAAAAAGGCTCACGATCAAAATTTCCTTCACCCGATTCAGGAGAAAGAGGATAACGGTAACCTCTGCTTCCTTCTAGTGTGGAATCGTCTACACCATGATCAGAACCTTCAAAAATATCATTATCTCTTGCAACGTTATCTGATGAAGAAAAAAACTTATTATGTAGGTTTTTTGATTTTCTAGAAAGGTCTGTTAAAGCTCCAATTCCAACATATGTTGTAATCACAGGAATAATCACTTTTGATCCAAGATCTAACATCTTAGAATCAACATATGCAAATGCTCCATGTAAAATAGCTTCTTTAGCCATTTTTTTAGCTAAAAGTTTTTTTTCATCATTATTTTTTCTATAACCTTGAAAACATGAATAAGCTGAATACGCAGCTTTACCAACTCCCATAGCTAAATTTGCATATTGACTCAAATATATAAAATAAGATGAAGATGTATAAGTTAAATACGGTAAAGAAAAAGACGAACATCTAATAGCTGTATTAATAAAAGATTTAGCGCTTGTTGAAAAAACACCATCTCTCTCATCTGTATCCAATGAAGCTTTATTCATTGCATATTCTCTTACGCTCATTGCATAACCAAATCCAGGTAGCGGTAAACTTAAACTTGTCATATTTTTTATATCTTGAACCTATTTTGTATATTCTTCATAAATTTATTCAGTCTAACCCCTCCTACGAAGATTCATTCCAAAACCAGGAAGATTTCCTATAGGGCTATGAAAACTTCTATCAGAATAGTCTGTATTTTTTGGTACCACAGCCCCCTTTGGAGAGACTGATTTAGGTCGTTGGGATCGTCTACTAAAACCAGAAGAAGACGCTCCATCAAAACTAGCACCCAAAGGGCTCGGAGCTCCATCATCATCTATGCTACTATCTCTATCTGAATCTTCAGACGTAACCATTTCCATATCATCACCATCATCATATATAGCTTCAGAATGATCATCTCTGTGAGCTGTTGTAAAAGATCTTAATAATCCGTGAACGCTTCCTCTGAAAGAAGAAAATAAAGAACCTCTTTCTTCTCCCTCTCCCCCATCAGAATAATGTTCTAAATCTTCTGAATCAGACTCTTCTCTAATTAGCGGCCTATCATCATCTGATGCTGATCCTGAATCATAGTCATAGTCATTTTCCACTGATCTTGATACTGAAAAATCAGGGTCTTCTTCCCCTGAGCTTGATACTCCAGAATCAGAATCTTCATCGTCTTCTACATATTTATTTTCGTTGTTAAACCATTTATTATGTATCTGTTTTGATTTTCCTAAAAGATCTGTTACAGCCCCAACACCAACATATGCTGTTATAATTGGAACAACTGATTGAGCGCTCATAAATGTTGATAAATAATCACCATATGCAAAAAGCCCATGAGCTCCAGCTTGAAGTGCAATTTTTTTAGCTTGCTCTTTTTTATCATCATTATTTTCTGTATATCCTTGATAATATGAATACCCAGCATAGGCTCCTTTTGCAACAGCTAGTCCAGCATTGACATATTGACTCGCTAGCATCACATATGGCCAAGATGCATAAGTAATATAAGGTATAGAATAAGACGTACATCTTATTAGAGAGTTTGCAAAAGTTTTAGAACCTCTTATTGCAAAATTATCGCTAGGCTCAGTATCCGATGAAAAAGTATTAATAGCATATTCTCTTACATTCATTGCATGACCAATACCCGGAAGAGGTCTTAGTAAATTTGTAATGGACATTGATGAGCTCATATTTTTTTTATTCTCCTTAAAAGCACTTATTAAAATAAATTATTTACACAAAGCTTTGTTATAGTTTTTTATTTAAAATTACATTAATTATAACACATATATTTCGAAACTTTCAACTTAATTCACTAGTAAATAATATTTTTAATAACACTCTTAATAAAGCATATTTAAACTTATATTCTGAACATTATTATTTAATTCTGATCGGCAAATAACCTATGGATTTTGCCTAAAAGTTCATCTGATCTTTGATTTGATCTAGTGGCTAATACTCTAAAACCGCCCCAGAATCTAGAAACAGGACCAAAGATTTGATTCCAATTTGGTATCATGTCATATGACAAAATATCATTAAAAAAAGGTTTTGATATATTGGTTTCATTTGAAAAAGTTCTGTTTTGATCAAACGATCTAAAGTCATTAATTGAGCTATCGGTTTGATTGCTTAGCCAATCATTCATTTCTCTTATTTTTTCAATTGTTAATCTTTCTTTATTCCTTGCATCTTCAATACTTTCATCCATGTGATTATATTCCCAAGCAATTACTCTTTGAAACCTTGTCCAGAAGTTTGGTTTACCCATTTGAGTAGTAGTTGGCTCAGGTTGTGTAGACGTTTCAACTCTAGTAGGTTTGCCCTCATCACTAGCAAAAACCTCACTAGGTATTTTAGGATAATAAATGCTAAACAAAATAGTTGAAATTGCAATAACACCTACCACTCTTTTAAGTATTAGATTTCTATAATAATTAGGATTTAGGGGTATATACTCTATGAATTTTTTGTTTTTAAGAGCTTCATTTAATTTTTGATTTATTAGCTTTCTAGTTTCTCTTGAAATATTCGGATCTCTAGCTATTTTTTTCAAAGAAATCACTACATCAGAATCTGTTTTACCTTTAGGTAAAATTGATTTAATTTCTTCTAGGGCTTTTTCACTAAGTGAGGTTTTTAAAACCTCATAGCTTCTAAGGTTTTTATTTTCAGCTTTTAATTTATTGGCTTCATCTTGAGAGTGCACCTTATGGGCAATTGTGAGCTTATCATGTGGACCTTTAATACTATTATAAAGCTCTAACCTACCTTGTTTAGACGTTGAAGAAGCTCTATTATTAACTTTTTGCCAAAATCCTGACCAGGTGTTTAAAGGACCGTAAAGAGTTGTTTTAAAAAACGATCCTAATGTTGCAGAAAAATCGGTAATTGTTGAAGGCCCTGCGCCAATAACCTCTTCGATATTAGCAGGTATTGGTTGAGCAAACTTATCGAATTGGTTATCTTGAACTCTTACATTAGCCATAAACTTTCTCTTATATTTTTTAAAATTAAGATATTATAGCATTGTCAAAACAAAATATGCAATTTAATTACAAATTAAAATAATTACTTACATTTGTAAAACAAATGAAAGCAATCAAATGGAAATATTTCTAATAGAAAATTCTAAAAGATTAGTTAAGGTCTTTCACAAAATCTTTTGCTTGTTTGCCATGATTATCTGAGCGTTCATTTGCTTTTCTAGCTAGCTCACCAAACATAGACCACAAAGATCCAGCCTCTTTTTTTGTTTCATCAATTGCATTTTTTTGAATTTTATTACGATCATCAATAGCCGCATCCACTCTTCTATATGTTGCATCAACTAAATCAGACACCCAAGAAGAAGATGATGGTTTAGGAGTTATTTGTGTTGTATTATGAAAAGCTGGACACTGCTCATTAGGTAGCTCTACTTTAGAGTTATTGAAAAAAAATCTTTTTGAAGCATTAAAAAAATCAGCTACGCATTGAGCTGTATTATTAACAGCTGTGATAATTTGTTTTATTGGCCTTGCTGGCATTATCTCTACTTGTTGAGGCTTTGGACTTGGAGTAAAAACTCTAGGTTTATAAATTTTTGCTAGAGCATTACCATTTGTTGCTTCAAGCGAACCTTTATTTGTAGGGGTTATTATAGTTGTATTATGAAAAGCTGGGCACGTATCATTTTTTTGAGATGGTTCTACTTTAGTATTTTGGAAAAAGCTTTTTGGAGTTGTAAAAAATTTAGCTATGCATTGAGCTGTATTATTTACAGCTGGGATAATTTGTTTTATTGGCCCTGCTGGTATTATCTCTATTTGTTGAGGCTTTGGACTTGGAGTAAAAACTCTAGGTTTATAAATTTTTGCTAGAGCATTACCATTTGTTGCTTCAAGCGAACCCCTACTTGTAGATGATATTATAGTTGTATTATGAAAAGCTGGGCACGTATCATTTTTTTGAGATGGTTCTACTTTAGTATTTTTGAAAAAACTTTTTGGAGTTGTAAAAAATTTAGCTACGCATTGAGCTGTATTATTAACAGCTAGGAAAGTTGGTTTCTTTTCTAGTATTATCTTAGCTTGTTGAGGCTTTGGACTTGGAGTAAAAACTCTAGGTTTATAAATTTTTGCTAGAGCATTATCTTTTGTTGCTTCAAGCGAACCTTTACTTGTAGGAGTTATTATAGTTGTATTATGAAAAGCGGGGCACATATCATTATTTCGAGGTGGTTCTACTTTAGTATTTTTGAAAAAACTTTTTGGATCTTTAAAATATTCAGCTGCATTTTTTTGAATTTCTTTAGCATGATCTAAAGCACCATCAACTCTTGTATATATTGTATTAACTAAAGCACCCCATAAAGAAGTTTTGGGGTTTGTTAAATCGTTTGATCCTCTTAGAACATCTCTAGGTTTATCTGTAGTTTCAGAAGAACCTTTACCTTCACTTGCAGAAGATATTATAGTTGTATTATCAACAGCTGGGCATTGCTCTAATGCGATATTTGATTTAGGAGATGGTGTGCCAGAACTTTCAAGTTTTTCAAAAAGAATCTTTTTATCTTCTACTATTTTTGGAGTTTGGTTTTCACCTATTAAACCTTGAGATGGAGGTTTTGAAATTTCAGATGGAAGTGATGGTTGTCCAACAGAGAGGTCAGTACCACTATTAGTTTCATTTAAATCTGGTAGAGGTTTTGTGCCTACGTATGAATAAAGTCCATATCCAATAAAAGCCATAGTTGCTGCAATTAAAGTACCTATTGCAACCTTTTGCCATGTTTTATAAGTTGAAAACTCTGGACTCTCTGGTATATATTTTAGGTTTTTTAGATTAACATCATTAAATCTAAGCGTATCTATTTTCTTGTCTAATAATTCTGTAATCTCTTTTGAAAGTTTTTCTTTTTTGGCAAAGTTCTTTAATGAGACTAGAACAGCTGGATAATTTTCATTATTATTACTTTCTATCTCAGATAATAAAGATGTTATTTTTTGAATATTTTTTTCTTTTGCAGCTTTAAAAAGTTCAAAAACCTTATTATCTTTTTTTAACTCATGCACTCGACTAATGTCTGTTTTACTAGATACTTCATAACCTGTCAGATCTCTATAAGCTTTTTTATAAGGGGATAAGTTTTTATATCTTCTGTAAAGCTCTAATATGTTAGTTTTTGTTCGATCATACCTTGAAATCTCAGAGTTATTTTTAGATCCATGAAAAAGAGATTCAAAAAAAGAGCCTACTTTTGTTTTGATTTCACCTGAAACACGCCCAGTTTTGCCGATAACCTTTTTACTATCTGCCGGCACAGGTTTCATATAGGTTGGATTAAAATTAATTCTAGGGGCTTTATAAACTTCTGCCATAATTATATCACTTAATTTAATTTGCTTTATTATAACATTTAACACTTTAAATACAAATGTAATTACAGGATAAAATAAATTATTTACAATAACTTAAAATAGTTATTTGCATTGCAATAATAATGATAAAAACTATAATAAATATTGATATGGATAAAAAATTTAGTTTACATAAAAAAAAGTCTTTACAAAGACCATTATTTTTAACACCAGTAATGGCAGGATTTCCCTCCCCGGCTGATGATTTTGTTGAAAAAAACTTAGATTTAAATGAATTTTTGATAAAGAACAAAGCGGCTACATTTTTTGTAAGAGTTAGAGGCGATTCTATGAAAGAAGCTAACATATTAAGTGGTGATATATTGATAGTCGATAGATCTCTTGAACCAACGGATAAAAAAATTATTATAGCTAAACTTTTTGAAGAGTTTACTGTTAAACGACTTAGAATAAAAAATGACAAGCTGTTTTTAGAGCCTCAAAACCCTAAGTTCCAACCCATTGAAATTAAAGAAGATATGGACTTTGAGGTATTTGGGGTAGTAACTTATATAATCCACCAAGCTAAATAGATGTTTGCTCTAATCGATTGTAACAATTTTTATGCATCATGTGAAAAGATCTTCAACCCTAAGCTTAAAAACAAGCCTGTTGTGGTTTTATCCAATAATGATGGTTGTGTAATAGCTAGATCTAAAGAAGCCAAAAAACTCAAAATAAAAATGGGCGCTCCAATATTTGAGTATAAAGAGCTCATTAAAGAAAAGAATATCTATATATATTCTTCAAATTTTGCTTTATATGGCGATATGTCTATTAGGGTTATGAAGACTCTAGAGTCTTTTTTATACCCAATGGAGATCTATTCGATAGATGAAGCCTTTTTAGATCTAGATGATCAAAATATCAATTATTTAACCCTTGCCAAAGATTTAAAAAAAAGAGTTTACAAATGGACCGGGATAGATGTCTCCGTTGGCATTGCAAGAACCAAGACGCTCGCAAAGCTCGCAAGTGAGATGGCTAAAAAACAAGGTTGTCCTGTTATATTAATAGATGAAAAAGATATTCAAAAAGTTTTAAAAAACACAGATGTGGAAGATATTTGGGGAGTTGGGTCTAGGTTAAAAAAAAGACTTTATAGACTGGGGATATACACAGCTTATGATCTTGCTTTAGCCGAGAGCGAGCTTATAAAAAAGCAACTATCTATTTCTGTTTTAAAAACAACTTTAGAGCTAAATCAAATCCCCTGTTTTAAATGCGAAAAAAATCCTCCATCTAAAAAATCGATTTGTACTTCAAGATCTTTTGCGAAAAAAATTGAAATTTTTGAAGATCTTGAAAAAGCTATATCTTCTTTTGTAGCAATTGCAGCTCAAAAACTTAGAAGACAAAAAATGCAGGCTAATTTTTTAACCATTTTTATCTCAACGAGCTTTCATTCAAAAGATCCTTTTTATTCCAATTCTTGCCAGATAACACTGCCAATTGCCACATCTTTTACTCCAAAGCTCATTGCCTATGCTAAAAAAGCTCTTAAAAAGGTCTATAAAAGCTCTTATTTATATAAAAAAGCAGGGGTAATATTAAGTGACTTTACAAGCATTGATTACTTGCAAAAAGATCTATTTTCTAAATTAGATGAAAAAAATAAAAACGATCTTATGAAAATAATTGATCAGATTAACTACAAAGCTAATAAAAAAGCTCTCTTTTTTGCCTCTGAAGGAATCGAAAAAGGCTTAAAAAAATCTAAAATAAAAAGCTCATCAAAGATGCGATCTAATAAATATACCACCTCTTTTGATGAGCTATTAGAAGTAAAATAGCTTATTACTTTCTAGTGCTTCTTCCTCTTTTCGTAACTTGTGTAGGTAAACCATCACTTGAAGGAGAACTAGGATTTGAAGAGGAACTACTACTTGGTCTAGTAGATTCTTCAGAAGCTAGAGTTCTTCTTTTTCTCTTGGTTCCGCCTATAGTTCTTCTTCTTGCTACTGGAGTCCTATCTGCTGAATCATCTACTAAATCATCAAGAGTTAAAGACCTTCCTCTACCTGAACCTGAAGAAGCTCCTCCTGGCTCTTCAGCTACTACCAAAGCACCTTCTAAACACTCTGATACAGATCTTTCTTCAGCATCTTCAATAGCGCTATCTCTGATATCTGTAACTACAAATCTATTTCCTATTTGTTTTAATTCCAAAGATACCGGACCCTCAGCTGTTGTTAATCTAGATATTTGAGCATTACTAATTGCTAGTCTAAAAGAGGGGTGTTGAGCATTAAATAATCTAGAGAGTCTACTAACAGATGCATCAACGAGCGCATCTACAGATCTAAAAACTGTATTAGCAGCTGACCTTATTAAATTCGGAGCTAACAAAAGAGCGGCGCCTTCTGCAGCCATCAAATAAATTCCTGCCTCAGGATGAACAAAATTTATTCCGAATATAGATGCATCTATCCCACCTCGATATAGGTATTTAACAGCTTCTGCTGCATGAGCTCCGAATTGAGGTACACGAGGATCTAAGGCTTGAAATGTATGGGAAATAACCCCAGAAGCATTTAGCCCAAAACCTAAAATAGATCTAGATCTTATAGCTAAATATCCAAAACCTTCGCTTGTAGAAACTAAACATAAAGGGGCAAGAGTATTAATACTAACATCAATAGTTCTTTGTCCGATAGCATATCCAAGTTTTGCTAAAGTACTAGTCGGTTGATTCGGTATCTGCAAAACCTGTCTCGCCATGTCAGATAGCTTCCAACCAAGCTCAGGGCCAGTTGCTCGCAGTGGTTCGGGTGGATTGATAAGGACTCTCGGGTTTTCTGAACTACCATACGGTACTACGCTCATAAAATTTCTCCTTGTAATATTTTTTTTACTATTAATTAGTGTCTTTAAATAATTTTGATTAGATTATAACAGACAAGACATTATTATAACACATATTTAAAAAACAAATTAGCTAATTTAACTAAGATAAGCCTATTATTAGTAATTAAAATTTTAATTTAACATTTTTTCTATCTTTTTTATCGCAGTTTTTAAAGAGACTCTCTTTGAATTAAGAGAAGCGAAGGGATTTTGTTTTCTTGAGAAGATATTTTTGATATTAAATTTTTGAGCATTCAAATTTTTATTTAACTCATCAAAGGTTATTGGTGTTGCAATCGGGGCTGCTTCAATGGCTCTAATAGAGTAGGGTGCTACAGAGGTTTGAGCAAAAGAATTTCTCAAATAATCTATAAAGACTCTGTTTTTTCTTTTCTCTTTTCTAAGTTCTATGGTGTATTTTGAAGGATATTTATCAACTAATATAGAGGCTATATTTTTAGCAATCTTTCTTACTTCTTCAAAAGTATTATTGGGTTTAATTGGAACGATGATATGAAGACCTTTTGAACCTGTTGTCATTAAAAAAGTGGGCAGTTTTAAATCATCTAAGATTTTTTTCAAATCTCTGGCCGCTTCAATAACTTTAGAAAAATTTGCCCCAGCAGGGTCGAGATCAAAAATTAATCGATCTGGATAGTTTAGCTTATCTTTTTTAGATAGCCATGGATGAAACTCCCCTACTTGATTGGCAATATACAGAAGAGAGTTTAAATCGGTAATAACAGGCATTTTAATTGACGTTTTACCCTCTCTTTTAACTTGGACGGTTTTAATAGATTTAGGATAGTAATCCATTATTTTTTTTTGGAAAAATTTTTCGCTTTTAATACCATTGGGAAATCTTTTTAAACTAAGGGGTCTATCCTTGATTAAAGGCAAAATAAGTTTTGCTATTTTTTTATAATAATTTACAAATTCTTCTTTAGAGATTTTGGATTTAGGGAAAAGAATTTTTTCCTTATTGGTTGTTTCAAACATTTTAATTTACCTTTTTTCTTTAACAACTTGTTTAGGACTTTTATCAAATCTAAGAGCAATAAATCTTGGATGACGCAGTTTATCATCTTTTGTCCACTCAGAAAATTCTATCTCAGCTACATATTTGGGTCTTACAAGATGTGCTTTTTTAGGTAGTTTGTTTTCTATTGGATAGGCTCTTTTAGATTCTATTTTTTTTAATTTGGAAGAAAAAGTTTTTAAAAATTCAAAATCGTAGCCTGTTCCAACTTTGCCAGCATATTTAAGACGGCTTTTTTTATAAAAACCGATTAAAAGAGCTCCAAAACCTATTCTAGAGCGCTCAGGATCTGTATATCCAATTATGACAAACTCTTGTCTATTAGAGCATTTAAATTTTAACCAATCTCTTGTCCTTTTAGATACGTATTTAGAATCAGCTTTTTTAGCAATAATGCCCTCTAAACCTTTTTCGCAGGCTTTTTTATAAAATGTTTCTCCATTTTTTATAATATGTGAGGTATATCTAAACCTAGATGAGAAGTGAAAGTTTTTTTTAAGCAAAGATTTTCTATCGATTAACTTTTGATCTTTTAAATCATATTTATCTAAATAAAGAAGGTCAAAAGCATAAAAATAAACACTTATTTTTTCTCTTTTAACTTGTTGAAGCTTGGAAAAAGAAGTAACCCCTCCTTCAAAGGCAACGAGCTCTCCATCTACTATAAAGCTTTTTTTTCTTTGTTTTTCAAATATTTTAACAATTTCAGGATAAGTCGCATTTAATTTATTTCTGTTTCTAGAATAGAGGGTAACCTTATTATTTTTCTTTACGACTATACATCTAATCCCATCGAATTTTTCTTCATAAATCCATTCTTTATTAGAAAAATATTTTTCTGTAAGTGTTGCTTTTTCTGGACTGATAAAGTTTGGTTGCGATTTGATTTTTAAATTTTTATTCATCTTTTTTTCATCTTTATTAAAAGCCAGGTTTTATCATCTCTAAATTTTATGAGAGCAAAAGCTGTTTTTATTTTTTTGCCTTGAAGCAAAATTTCAATTTGCCCATTTTTAAAACATTTATCAATTGGCACAATTTTGCCCATTTTATCTCTCTTTATATTTTCAAAAGTCCCACTATCGTAAATAATAACTTTGCCAGCGCCATATTCACCTTGAGGAATAGTGCCTTCAAATTTTGCATATCCAAGTGGATGATCTTCGGTTAATATCGCAAGTCTTTTTTCTGATGTTTTTTTAGGTACACCCTTTGGAACCGCCCAAGATTTGAGCGCCCCTTTTATCTGGATTCTAAAATCAAAATGAAGCCTTTTAGAAAAATGCTTTTGAATAACAAAAATATTTTTCTTAGATGGTTTTTTTAAACTAGCTTTTGGTTCAGGAGTTTTTTTAAAATCCCGTTTTTTTTGATAATTTTTTAAGCTTGCCATATTAACTCTTGCTTAAAATTTTGAATAACAAATAGAAAATAAAATTCCAACTAATAAAAAGAGACTTGTTAGAAAATTTTAATAATGTAATAAAAAAAATAAGAGATACAAAAATAAAAGACATTAATTTTTATGCAAAATAATTTGATAAAATGGTTTGAAGATATTTCTCTTAAAGATCTTTCTCAAGTAGGCGGAAAAAATGCATCACTCGGAGAAATGATTAATAATTTAAAAAAAGAAGATAGCACTATAAATGTTCCAATGGGTTTTGCAACAACAGCTAATTTTTTTCAAAATTTTATCAAATATAATAATCTAGAAGGGAAAATCGAGAATTTAATAACTAAATTCAAAGAGAAAAAATCTTCTTTATCTTATACAGGAAGCTCTATTAGAAAACTCATAATACAAGCTAGATTTTCAGACGAGATGGAACTCTCTTTAAGAGAAGCTTATAGAGAATTATCTAAAAGATATAAGACTAAAAATGTAGATGTAGCTATTAGAAGTTCTGCAACCGCTGAAGATCTGCCATCTGCTAGCTTTGCCGGTCAATTAGAGAGTTTTTTAAATATTAAAAATGAAAAAAATGTTTTAAGAAAAACTCTTCACTGCTTTGCATCTCTCTTTACTGATCGCGCCATTATTTATAGAGAAGAAAAAGGGTTTGATCATCTAAACATTGCCGTATCAGTGGGTATTCAAAAAATGATCAGATCAGATTTGGCTGGATCTGGAGTTATCTTTACAATAGACACTGAATCTGGATTTAAAAACGTTATTGAAATAACCGCTGGATTTGGACTTGGAGAGAATATAGTTCAAGGAAGTATTAACCCAGATGAATATATCACATTCAAGCCTCTTTTATTTGATGAAACAAAATTCCCTATTATCCAAAAAAAACTTGGTAAGAAAGAAAAAAAATTAATCTATTCTATAGATGGTACTAAAAATATTAAAACAACTCTAAAAGAGAAAAACTCATTTGTATTAAATGATCAAGAAATTTTAAAACTCTCAAAATGGGCCGCTTTAATTGAAAAGCATTATCAAAAACCAATGGATATTGAATGGGCAAAAGATGGTATCTCAAATGATCTATTTATCGTTCAAGCAAGACCAGAGACAGTTCAGTCTCAAAAACCCAAAGAGCATTTTTTAAGTTATAAAATTCCAGTTAAAGGAAAAGTTATCACTAAAGGTTTAGCTATTGGAGAAGCGTGCTCTACTGGCAAAGCTCAAATTATTAAAAGCATCAAAGATATAAATAAATTTATCGAAGGCTCAATTTTAGTAACTGAGATAACTTCGCCCGATTGGGTTCCGATCATGAAAAAAGCCGCCGGCATAATTACTAACTTTGGAGGAAGAACATCTCACGCTGCAATTGTATCTAGAGAGCTAAACGTACCGGCCATAGTTGGGTGCTCTAATGCTACAAAAGTTATCAAAAATGGTTCTGATATTACGATTTCTTGCTGCGAGGGTGAAGATGGGATCGTTTACGCGGGTATTTTAGAGTTTGAAAAAGAAGAGATCGATTTAAAAAAATTACCTGATATAAAAACTAAAATAATGATCAATATAGCTTCTGCAGATTCAGCTTTTCATTGGTGGCATCTACCCATTAAAGGTATCGGTCTTGCCAGAATGGAATTTATTATTAACAATATTATAAAAGTCCATCCAATGGCTCTTGTTGAATTTAAAAAGTTAAAAAACGCTAAAACAAAAAGCATTATCTCAAAGCTTACCAAAGGCTATGTGAATAAAACCGATTACTTTGTTGATACTTTAGCCAAAAATATTGCAAAAATTGCAGCTTCTCAATATCCCAACGATGTCATAGTTAGAATGAGTGATTTTAAAACCAATGAATACGCTAATCTCATCGGAGGCGATGAGTTTGAATTTAAAGAAGAAAACCCCATGCTTGGTTTTAGAGGAGCTTCTCGCTATTATAATAAAAGATACAAAGATGGTTTTAAGCTTGAGTGTTTAGCTATAAAAAAGGCCAGAGAATTTATCGGCTTGGATAATATCATTATTATGATTCCTTTTTGCAGGACTTTAAACGAGGCTGATTTAGTTTTAAAAGTCTTAGCTGAAAATGATCTTAAAAGAGGTGAAAATAATTTAAAGATCTATATGATGGCTGAAATCCCATCCAATATTATTCTTGCGAGTGAGTTTGCAAAAAAATTTGATGGTTTTTCAATCGGTTCTAATGATTTAACCCAATTAACTCTTGGTGTGGATAGAGACTCTGAAGAACTTTCTAAAATATTTGATGAAGGCGACTCTGCAATAAAATTATCAATTCAAAAATTAATTAAAGAGGCTCACATAAATAACACTAAAGTCGGTATATGTGGCCAAGCTCCATCTGATAAATTAGATTTCGCTAGATTTTTAGTAGAAAATGGCATCGATTCTATATCACTAAACCCTGATAGTGTTATCAGGGTTATTAATTATTTAGCAAAAATAGCGAAAATAAAAAAAGTTTCTTAAATATTTTTTTTAAAAAATTTAATTTAAGCCTGTCTTGTTAAATACGTCACTTTTATTTTTTTAGGAGTAAAAAACTCGTCTATAACTTTTTTTACAGCTTCTATTTCAAAACTTTTGCAAGAAAATATATCAATATAGGCATCTCCATTTTTATCGACTAGATGTCCGGTAATTGAACTAGTTTCTATAAGTTGTACAAAAGAAAAGCCGGCAACTTCAATATTATGGGTGGCAAAATGCTCTATCATAGGTTCTTTATAAGCTTTCATATCAATTCTTTTTACCAATTCCTTGATAAATTTATAAATCTGATCTCTGCTCGTTATTTTTTCAGTATCGCATCCTTGACAATCCAATACTAAGTGGTAACCCCAATATTCTGACATTTTTTTTACTCCTCAACGGTTATTAAGATAAAAATTAGATTTAATTATAAGAAAAAAGTTTTTTTTCTAGAAATCTTTTGAGAAAAAAAACGAAAATAATTAGAATTTGAGGCGATAATGACAATTATGTCATTTAATATTTTTAAAAATGGAGAAAAAATATGAAAAAATTAATTCATATACTATTTATATCACTATTTGCAGCTTTTCCTTTATTTGCTGAAGAAGAAGGAGGACCTATTGCAGATAAACCTCAAGATGAGCAAGAAATAACTTTAGAAGAAGTTAAAGAAGCTGAAGAAGTTACAACTTCTGAAGTATCTGTTCAAGAAGACAAAGACGAAGTCGAAAAAGAAGAAATTATCAGCTAAATGATAAATAGCCAGTCTTATTTCTTAAGGCTGGCTAATTTTTTTCAAAAAAATATTATCTATTTTCAAAATTAAATGTTTGAAAAAATTCGTTGAAATTTATGAATATAAATTTAAAAAATCTCTATTTGAGCTTACGTTTTGCTTCTTTATCGGATAAAATTTTCAATTTCTTATGCTGTATATCGGCAATACCCTTATCAAAACTTTTAACTTTCTCATCTAAATAGCCATATCTGAAGCCTAAAAAATTAACATCTACTTTTTTACAAAAGTTTTCAACCTCTGTTAAATGCTTTAATTTATCATCGATAAAAACTACTGACTTGGGTAAAAATTCTATTTTTTTGAAAAACTGATCTAAAACATGACCTTTATTCATACCATTGGCAAATAAAATACCATTTTTATATAAAATGCCATTCTCAAAATAGATGTTTTGTTTATGTAAAGAGCTCTTATCTAATGAAATATCTAATGATTTTAACTGTTTTAGAGCTGCCAGTGAAAAGTCCATATCTCTAGTTGTTAAGCCCATTATAGCAATATTGTCTTTTTGAAGATTTTCAATTAAATTTTTTATATCTTTTTCAACAAGTTTTACCTTGGTAATAGCTTGAATTTCATACCACTCATGCAACGTTCTCTCTAAGGATTCTTTAAAATCCAACCCATTTTTTTCATGA
>SDBS01001981.1_pt1 | contig 20603 bp, 15 predicted proteins | sample 2277091 | NCBI WGS metagenome assembly SDBS01 (sample SAMN10404972, study PRJNA504765) | marine sediment metagenome | isolation source: marine sediment core GS10_PC15, 163 cmbsf | place: Arctic Ocean: Southern Knipovich Ridge | collected 2010 | reverse complement strand
GCCAATAATTGCTTTAACGGCAAATGGTGATTTATCTGCATGTATTTTACCCTGTTGTCACCCAAATGGATTTAGTATGTGATCCTATTTGTGTAAAAACATACCATTGGAGCCTTTTTGTTCCTGGTGATCGTAAAAACCATAGGCGAGCAATAAAATCTCATAATGATTGACAAGTTTACTTACCTATCTATTTACAAAACTTTCTTTCTCCTTCCTTCTATTCATTTTGTTTTGTCCGTCACCAGTCTTTTCATTGTTCTTCTAACCCACACCAGGCTGATCACCGCTCCTATTCCATTGCCGGTAATGATCCCAAACCACACACCGTAAATCCCCCAGTCCAATAAATGTACATATATATAAGCCATGGGAATCGCAATTCCCGCCAGTCTTAGAATTGTGATAGTCAATGCCGGTACCGGGTTCCCGAGCGCCTGAAAGGTTGAGCGGGCAAGTATCCCGATTGCCGCGAATATAAACGTAAACTCAACGATCCGTGTCTGTCTAACAGCATACCACACTACTTCGTCAATATCAGTAAAAAAGGGATAAATACGTGGAGCGAAAATGACCATAACAGCAGCAAGCACAGACACGACCGCCAGAGCCAGAAGCAGTCCCGCTCTCCAGATGTTTCTAATCCTTCTGAAATTTCCTCTTCCATAATTCTGTCCGACCATTGTAACCATTGCCGAAGCGATTGCAAGAATTGGAAAAATAATCATTTGATCGAACCGGCCGCAGATCGAAAATGATGTGAGAGCGCGTTCGTCAATCGACACAACAATCCGGTTAAAAAATAAAAAGCTTACCGCCATGGTGATCTGACCTGCTGTCTGTGGAAATCCGATAGCGGCAATCCGCTTCATAACTCCAAAATCGACATTTTTTAATTTCCATTCAACCTGGACTAATGTTTTTTTCATAAAGAATATTCTTGCAACATAAATGACAGAGACCCCCTGAGAAATTACCGTTGCTATAGCAGCCCCTCTGACTTCAAGTTTCAATAAAAAGATAAATATTGGATCAAGGACGATGTTCATTACCGTCGCGATAATCATGGCTTTCATTACCTTATCCATCAGCCCTTCACCCTGAAGTATACCGTTGAAAACATGCCCTAAAAACATTATAAGGGAACCGGGAAGTATATAGCGGAAGTAATCCAGGGCATGGATGTAGTAGTCTCCTCTTGCTCCAAGGGCCTTTATCAGCTGTTTATCAAAAATATAACCAAACAGGACAAAGAGTATACCTGCAGTGAGGGCCATTATCAGCCCCGATTCCACGGTCCTGTTCAGTACATTCAGGTCTTTTTTTCCGATAGAACGGGCAACGAGAGAGCTTGTGCCGATGAGTATCCCTGAACAGATTGCAATAATCAGAAAAATGAGAGGGAAAACTATACCAGTCCCGCCCACATAGGAGGGGTCACTTAAATCGATACGGCTGATCCAGATAGTGTCCACAATGCTGTAGAGCAGCTGGAACATCATACCGGCAAAAATGGGAAATGAAAGGTTAACAAGGACCTTTAATATAGGCCCGTCAAACATCCCTTTTATCTCTTTTTCTGAAAACTGCGAATCCTCTTCTTTATGCTCTTCCTGCATATGAACCTCAAGAAATACCGGCTACTTATTATTGTTTTATTTCCGGCTGATAAATTTACCTAATAAAAAACTGTGATATCTTATATAATGGCGGTTCGATTACTGTTGATCCGGCAGATTATTGACCAATATAATACATGTTTTTCAATATATCCGTCCAGCCATTTAATGCGATCTGTACACGGAGGATTTCTTAAGGGGGTTTACTTCAAAAAGTAAGCGGGATTTATACCAGGAAAAGTTTGAGGCTTTCCCCGGTATTTGATCAAACACTGAACCACCCGGCTGATGTGTTTATGGAATCACGAGTGCCTTCAGAGGATTTCCAACCCTGTTTTTTACCTTCTCAAGTGCTGATACCAGTTCTTCCAGCTTGAACTTATGGGTCACCAGGGATTCCACATCGATCAGTTTCGTCGAAATCGCGTTTATTGCCTTCGGCCATGTAAGGGGAGCAAGCCATGAAAACTTGATTGTTTTATCCCAGAAAATTGACTGTAAAGCCGGAACTTCGACAACATCGTTCTCTCCCGGCAGGCCGAAAAACACAATTATGGACCTTCTGCCTGAAATATCAAAGGGTATTTTCATGGATTCAGGGTTCCCCGTTGCCACCAGGACTCTGTCCGCCATTTTACCGCCGGTGAGGTCGGATATCTTTTTCGTAATGCCAGAGGTATAGTATTTTGACGCACTGTCTTTGATATTAAAGACATGATCAGCCCCATTATTCTTCGCGACATCCAATCTATAGTCCCTGGTTCCTATCACTATTAGAGTTCCCGCCCCGCTTGATTTAATTAACTGGGCTTGGGCAAGCCCGATAGGACCGGGCCCTATAACAACACAGAAATCACCAAGAGTAACTTCGAGCTTCTGAACCGCATATATCGCGTCTCCAAGAGGCTCACAAAACGCGGCCTGTTCATAGGTTACATTTTCCGGTAATTTGAACAGTGTCGTGTATTTAGATTTTACATATTCAGCAAAACCTCCATTAACCGATACTCCGGTAACTAATTTTTCTTCACAGAGGTTAACCTGTCCTTTTTTACAGGCTTCACAGGCATTACAGTACTGAAGCGGGTCTACAGCTACCCTGTCACCAACTTTAAAAAGTCCAAGACTTTTTGGTAAATCTCCAAGTTCAACAATCTCGCCGGAAAGCTCATGCCCTAAAACAAGCGGCCCCTTTCCGTCTGCAGTCTCAAGAGGGCTCATGCCCCAGTAGTAGGCAATGTCAGACCCGCATATTCCGCAGGCCTTTACCTTTACCAGGACCTCATCGGGACCGACTTGCGGGATATCTATTTCCTCGTACTTCATATTCAATTTTTCATAAAATACCATCGCCTTCATTTTGCCCTTCATATACAACCCTCCCCCAGGTTAATTTTAAATTAGCCGCTGGTGCTATCTCACCAATTTATAGGCGTTAATTCACTTCATGGTTTCATCCATCTAAATACCGCAGGGTGATGTTCATCCAATTTATTGAATTTGGCAGCAAGTAAAAGCTAAAGCCAGGAAATAACTCTAATAATGATTGACAAGTTTACCCGCGCATTTTTTTCTGCCAGGATTACCAGGCCCTGATAATACCTGCCCGGTTACATACCGAGCTTTGGAAACAGGTTGTCAAGGTATTTTTTTGAATCCTCAGTTATTTCCCACGCATTTGGCCAGAAACAGAGATCAATTGTCCACCATTCAGACGTGTACCCTGCCTTTACTATGGCTGGAATAACCTCTTCGAAATTGATATAGCCCTCACCAAACGGAGCGTGGGTTGATGTGTGATTGTCATGGAGTGAATTATCAGAGTCGATTATATGAATATCACCGATCATCCCTTTGACCATTTCAAAGAACTCTAATTGCCCGCCTTTCAGTACCTCTTTTTCGCCGTACTGCTGAGCACCGACAACTGCACACAACTGTACATGGCATGTATCTACCTGAAGTTTAAAATTATCATCTCCAACATCCTTTACCATCTTGATGATCTCAGTTGTCTTGTTGAAAATGTATCCCGGTTCAAACTCCCAGACAAATAAAACACCTGCCTTTTTTGCCTTTGCTGCGCATCGCTTGAACATCTCTACAACTTTTTCCCATGTCCTATCATAATCAAAATCATCCGGATACGGTGTCTCAGTAACGGTATCCGACCGTATTATCGGTATACCGCAGTCAACACACATTTCAAGGCTTTTATCAAAAGCTTCTTCGTATTTTTGCTTCATTTCACTGCCGCCTGTAGCGAATGGATAATCCCACAGATCTGCACCATAGGCGTTTATCCCGAGGCCGTGGGATTTAAACAGTTCAACGAGGCGTTTCCTGTCTTCTTTCGTCGGGTATAAATCATAATGCCCGTGCGGTTTAAATCCCCCGAGAGCGATACCGTCAAACCCGAGCTTCCCGAGCCGTTCCGCCACCTCTTCCATGGCAATTGGATTGTCCGCGTATTTCCCAAACAGATACGCCCATGTTCCGATAGATAATTTCACTCCCATATACCCTCCCTTAAATTATGGTTTTAAAGTCATGCGCAGTTATACTCATCCACATTCATTATACACCGAAGTCATTGTAACCGTAAGTACTATTTCATAATATTCTCACCTGTATCTGAGTTAAAAAAGTGAATTTTGTTTTGTATAAAATCGATGTTAATGTTCTCATTAATTTTCGTTTCGAAATCCGCTCTGCACACAACTTTAAAAATATAATCTTCAACTTTTACAGTGATTATCTTTTCCATACCCATATTTTCAACGTTATACACATTTCCAGGCTGGGTGCTCTTTTTTTCTTCTGAAGAAAGTATAATATCTTCAGGCCGCATCCCTATCTTAATTTTACCGGTATGCCCTCCGATTTTATCAAGAATCTTCTTATCCATAGTGTATTCAAACCTTGATGGAATAATAATTAACCTGCTCCTCTCGATTACCCCGTCAAAAAAATTAATCGCAGGGCTTCCCACAAAAGACGCAACAAATGCATTTTTCGGATGATTATAAATTTCAAAAGGCAGTCCAAGCTGCAAAATTGATCCTTTATTCAAAACAGCGACCCTGTCCGCCATTGTCATCGCTTCAACCTGATCATGAGTAACAAAAAAGAGCGTTGATCCTAAATCCATCTGCAGCCGTTTAAGCTCCGCGCGCAATTCCTCCCTCAGCTTCGCATCAAGGTTTGAGAGCGGTTCGTCCATTAAAAAAACCTTGGGATTCCGAACAATGGCTCTACCGATTGTAACTCTCTGCATTTCACCTCCGCTCAGCTTATCAGATTTTCTTTCAAGAAGATGATCAATGTGGAGAATTCTGGAGACTTCCGTTACCCTCCTGTCTATTTCATCCTGGGGCATACGCCTGATCTTAGGCTTAAGCGGAAATTCGAGGTTTTCACGAACAGTGTAGTTAGGGTAAAGAGAGTAGTATTGAAAAACAAATGCAACATCCCTGTTAGCAGGGTCTATTTTGCTTACGTTAACACCCCCTATATATATATCACCCTCATCCTGCTTTTCAAGACCTGCTACACACCGCAGGGTTGTTGTTTTCCCGGCGCCTGTCGGCCCGAGCAGAACAAAAAGCTCACCTGATTTTATTTCTAAATCCATATTCCTGACCGCCGTAACGGCTCCAAATTTTTTCGTTACCTTTTGAAGTTTAACATTAGCCAATTTCAACCTCCATATTCAGCCTCATGCCGGTTACACAAATTCTATTGCATTTCCGCTTTGTTTATCAAAAAAGTGCACCTTTTTTTCAATTAACTCAATCCACACCCTGTCCCCTATCCTAACTTCAAAATCCGCGCCGGTCCTGGCTTTGATAATATCATTCCCCACTTTAAGATCGACAATCTTGCTGGGACCTAAGGGCTCAATAACATATATCTCAGCCGGAACCAGATTTTCCGTCTTTTTCTTTTCAATTCTTATCCACTCCGGTCTTATACCAAGGACCAGCTTTTTACTGAAAGCCCGCTTTTCCTCAAGTCTGTTGTACACCTCTTTTGAAAACTGAAAACAGACCTCTTCATTACTGGAAAGAACCGCTTTCGTATTATGATCTGTCTTCGCGCATACTACATCGATAAAGTTCATACCAGGGCTTCCAATAAAATTAGCAACAAACAGATTTACCGGATTATCATACACCTCTTCAGGTTTCCCCACCTGATGCATGACACCTTCTTTCATTACAGCAATTCTGTCTCCCATGGACATAGCCTCTACCTGATCATGGGTAACGTAAACAGTAGTAGCCCCAATATCAATATGAAGTCTTTTAAGCTCCGTTCTCATCACCTCTCTGAATTTTGCATCAAGGGTACCGATAGGTTCATCCATCAAGAAGGCCTTTGGCCTCCTGACCATCGATCTTCCCAGCGCCACTCTCTGCATATCTCCACCGCTGAGCGCAGAAGGCTTTTTCTTCAGAATATGTTCGATCTTCAGTATTCCCGCTACATCCATCACACTCTTATCTATATCCTTTTTATTCATGCCCTGAGTTTCCAGTGGAAAGGAGATATTTTTGTACACAGTCAAATGCGGGTAAAGCGCGAATAACTGAAATACAAAAGCAATATCCCTTTCTGAAGCCCGCAGCTCATTCACAATTTTGTTATCAATCCATATTTCTCCTTCATCAACAGCTTCCAGACCAGCAATTGACCTTAACGTTGTTGTTTTTCCGCACCCTGAAGGTCCCAGAAGAACAAGAAATTCCCTGTCGGCAATCTCAAGGTTCAGCTTTTTTACAGCTTCCAGTTTCCCGAATCTCTTGACTATGTTAACCAATCTTATTTCAGCCATATTGCGGCCCCGCTCCTTTGTTAGCCTGTGATTTATTACACTGTGCTTCTGGTGATGCATAGCAGCATTTACAGCAGCTAATGGTCTATTATGGATACCTGGTATCTCCAAACACTGTGTTTCTGGTGATGCATAGCAGCATTTACAGCTCGTACTTTATCACCTGTTTTTTTCCTGTCTCTGCTGCCGTGATTATGGCATCTGCTATAACGGCCGCCCTGTATCCATCCTCAAAAGTAGCGACATATGGTGAAAGCTCAGTTCCGTTTACCGTTGCATCAATGATATGAAAGGCTTCATGAACAAAAGTGTTCTCCCACCCTATTATATGGCCTTGAGGCCACCATCTATCCATATAAGGATGAAATGCCTCCGTAACGTCAACAGCATGGAATCCCTGGGTATCTTTCGGGTCCTCGTTTCTGTAATACACATGTAGAAAATTCATATTTTCAAGATTAAAGTAGATGCTGCCATCTTCACCGTTAATTTCAAGGAACTCGTAATTCTTTCTTCCCGGACAGAACCGCGAACCTTCAAGAAAGCCTATGGCCCCATTAACAAATTCCAGGATAGCGACAAACGCATCATCGACATCAACTTTTTCTTTTTTCTGGGGGTCATCCGGAAGAGGCCGTTCCTTGATAAAAGTTTTCATGACAGACTGAACGGTACCCGGTTCGCCGCAGAGGTACCTCGCGAGATCTATAATGTGGGAAAAATCTCCAAGGGCACCGCTTCCCGAGACCTCCCTATCCATTCTCCACACTTTTGGAAAGGAAGGATCAACAATCCACTCCTGAAGATACTGAGCCCGAAAATGACGTATTTTACCTATCTTTCCTTCATCAATGAGATTTCTTGCAAGACGTAATGCCGGAACAAATCGGTAGTTGAACCCGCAAAGGTGGCAGACCTTTGCTTTTTTTACAGCGTCCAGCATATCTTTCGCTTCCCTGGCATTACGCGCGAGCGGCTTTTCGCAGACAATCGATTTCCCCGCCTTTGCCGCTTCTATACATGCCTCAGCGTGTATGTTGTTGGGTCCATTATTATCAAATATTTTCACCCGGTCATCATCAATTATACTATGCCAGTCACCGGTATATGTCCCGTATCCGTACCTCTTGGCTGCCTCTTTTACCGCATCCTTATTTCTCCCAGCGATACTGATCAATTTCGGCAAAGCCGGCGGCGGCCAGAAAATGTAGGGCATCTGTTTATATCCATTGGAATGGGCCTTACCCATGAAGGCGTAGCCAAGCATTCCGATCCCTATTTCGGGAATTTCATCTATTTTACCCGATGTTTTCCCCATGGTGACAAATCCTACAGCCTTATCACTTCCTTTTTTTTCCGCCATATTTTACCTCCGAATAAATAACAGCGTGACTTCATATTTTTTATAGTGACCGCAAATAAACGTCACAATGAAGGTCAATAAAGATATTAAATTGCGGGTACCGGCACCCAATTACCGATAGTTATTCCGTTATTGGTATTTCAATCCTCACCCCGCCCTTCATCGCGGATTCGTGAGCGCAAATTCCCACCATCGTCCAGTTGGCTGCTTTTGCAGCATCAATACTGGATTCCCTTTCCTCGACTATCGCGCGTATGAACTCATGCGTCAGATGGGGATGTGAGCCTCCGTGCCCGGCCCCCTGAGTAAAAGATAAATGTTCGTGCTCATCATCATATACTCCTCTAATCGTGTAGGGCGCGATTTCATCCGGCAGGAGATGCCCGTAGTCGGGGGCCTCTACCCTTTTCGCATCTTCAAATCCCGAAAAAACCACAGGCCCTTCTCCGGCTAGCTGCTCGCATTCAAAGGAAAGTTTGGTGCCGTAAACATCAAAACTTTCCCTGTACTGCCTTACTGTATCAAAAAGCGACCTTGATATTTCACAGGCAAGATCCGAATCACGAAGCTTTAACAAAGCGGTTTCAATCGCAAAGGGTGAGTTATATTTTTCAGAGTATTCTTTTCTGATAGTCCCGGAACCTTGACAGACGACGGATTCAACTTCTGCATTCGCTAGAGCCAATAACGGACTCACCGCGTGAGTCGCGTATAACATGGGAGGAAAACCGTACCAGTAGTCCGGCCACCCCGGGAGGCTCATGTTCTGAGGGTGAGCCCCTCGTAAAAACTGAATCTTTCCCAATTTACCTGAATCAACAAGTTCTTTCGCGTATAAGAATTCCCTGGTATAAACAGTGGTTTCCATCATCATGTAAACTTTACCGGCTTTTTTCTTCGCCCTGACAATCTCAAGACATTCCTCTTTTGTTGTCGCCATTGGGACCGTGCTCGCCGTATGTTTTCCGGCTTTTAAAGAAGCAATAGTCATAGGGGCATGATCCGCAATTGGAGTAAGAATGTGAATTGCATCAAGCTCTTCAAGATTTAAAAGATCTTCAAACCCGGTAAAACGTTTTTCAACACCGAACTGGTCACCGATTTTATTCAAATTATCTTTATTTCTCTGGCAGATCGCGTAGCACTCAGCATCCGGGTGTTTCTGGTAAAGAGGGACAAACTCTGCCCCGAAGCCAAGCCCTACCACGCCAACCTTGATCTTTTTACTCATTTTCTACCTGCCTATTCTCTATATAATTGCCCTGTAATTTTTGCCTTAAATACGAAAATCTGATTTATCAGGAGCAAATATCTGCCTCCTGCCGTTAGTAAAGGACCGGCTCCTAGGCCCACCACATTTCTCCCACGTCTTCGTAAAGGAGAACATCCTTCAAAAATTGAACCGCTTTTTTCAATCCTTCATTTGCTGACATGAGAGGATCTTCATGCTCAATACTGATTACACCATCATACCCGGTAAGCCTTAAATTGCTGACAAAACTGTTCCACCAGAGTTTATCGTGCCCGTATCCGCATGTTCTGAATGTCCATGCCCTATTCGCCATATCGCCGTAGTGTTTCCAGTCATTAACTCCACGCCACTTTACAACCCCCTCATCGACCTTGCTGTCCTTAGCGTGAACATGAACGATTATATTACCCATCCTCTTTATCGCAACCAGCGGATCGATACCCTGCCAGAAAAGGTGGCTCGGGTCAAAATTACAGGATATCTCCTCACCCGCGGCATCTCTCAGCTTCAGCAGAGCTTCAGGGTTATAGATAACATCACCAGGATGCATCTCAAAACCAAACCTGACACCGGAATCTTTTGCCCGCTTTGCCATCTCTTTCCAGAAGGGGATCACCCTGTTTTTCCACTGCCAGTTCACCGATTCACCGAAATAGGTCGGCCAGGGGCAGGTAATCCAGTTAGGATATTTCGCATCCTCACCGGCCCCGGGACAGCCAGCAAAACAATTAACAACCTTTACTCCAATCTTTTCAGCCAATTTTACTGTATTTATAAGATCGTTTTTATGTTCATCTGACACATTTTTATCAGGGTGCAGAGGATTTCCATGAGCCGAGAGCGCGCTGATTTCAATGCCCTGAGATTTATACGCATCAATGAACTTACCTGCCGCGCTGTCATCCTTTAGCAATACTTCAGGATCACAGTGAGCCTTACCGACAAAACCGCCTGTACCGGGCTCTATTGCTTCAAGCCCTGCGGCTTTCGCGGCTTTTACCGCATCTTCCCACGATTTATCACCAAAACAGCTTGCCATAACACCTAATTTCATTTTTTCATTCTCCTCTACTGTAAATTATTAGGGCTTAATACAAGTTTTTAATTTGGACCTTTGCCTGATCACTTCATACCAGTTCTGCTTCTTCCTCGACTACTTCCTCTTCAAACGGATATTCTGGGATTAAGTTCATCGGGGGTAATTGACCAGTTCTGCTTCTTCCTCCACCACTTCCTCTTCAACCGGTGGTTTTACATGGGAAAAGAATATGTAAAGTGCAAGGCCAACCCCCGTTATAAGGAATCCCTTCCGATGGAGGATTAAAATCCACGGCTGGCACAGAGTAATTATACCGATAACGATGATAACCATGGATAAGGGTTCAAATAATTTATTACTGAGCTTTCTGAACATTTCCAGCCTCTCTATTTTCTTATTGCGCCGAATGTAACACCTCTTAACAGATGTTTTCGCAAAAGAAATGTAAAAACCACTACAGGGATGAGAAAAATCGACGCCCCCGCAGCAATAACACCCCAGTCAATCAGCCCGATACCAAGCTGAGATGGTATAAATGGAGGTGCAGTCTGCGCCTTTCTCGTTGTCATTATGAGGGCGAATACATATTCATTCCAGGCGAATATAAAACAGAAAACCATCGTTGCCGCGATACCGGTAGCAGCCTGAGGGATGACGATCTTTCGAAAAGCCTCAAAACGTGTATAGCCGTCAACCATGGCCGCTTCTTCATATTCCAAAGGTATTTCATCAATAAACCCTTTCATTACCCAGGTCGCGAATGAAAGATTGAAGCAGGTATAAAGCAGTATCAATCCAAAGCGTGTATCATTCAAACCTATAAAGCGGTACATCAGAAAAAGCGGGATTGTAACAACAACAGGTGGAAGCATCCTTGTACTCAAAATAAAAAAGAGCCAGTCTCCCTCCCCTTTGAACTTAAACCTGGAAAAGCCGTATGCTGTCAGAGTACCGAGGCTCACCGCCGCGATTGTACTGAGTATCGCGATAAAAAAACTGTTAAACAGCCTCGCAGGAAAAGGTGATATTCCTGTGATGGTCTGCCCCAATGCTAAAACCTTACTTTCATACCACTTCGCCGTTTCCCGACGCTCCTGGAGCTCTTCTTTACTTCGCACCAGAGACCGTTTAGTAAACAGTTTCACATAACTCGTAATTTCAGGTTTAAAAAGTACTTTTGGCGGAATGGCAGTCACGGATGTAAAAGGCTTAAACGATGTTGTGATAACCCAGTATATTGGTATCAGGTAGACGGTCGTAATTATAAGAACAATACTTATAACAATCCAGTGAACAGTGATAATCTTCTTTGATGTAACTGCGGACATATTACATTTCCTTTGCTCTGTTAAGATATCTTATATAAATATTGCTTATAGCTATTATCATGATCAGAATTATATAGGCAAAAGCTGAGGCTTTTCCTGTATTCCACTGCGCGAATGCCAGCCGGTATAGGTTTATGGCTATGACTTCCGTTGAGGTGCCCGGTCCGCCTCCGGTCATGACAAAGGCAATATCAAACATCTTGAATGCTTCCATTGTCCTGAAAATAAGCGCTATCAGAAGCAGCGGCGTTACAAGGGGAAGTGTGATTCGTCTAAATTTGAACCACCAGGATGCTCTGTCAATCTCTGCAGCTTCGTAAAGATAATCCGGAATCGCGGAAAGCCCCGCGAGGCTTAGAAGCATGGTAAATGGGGCCCACATCCAGACATCCGTAATGGCCACAGCTATGAGCGCGACTTTCGCATTCGCGAGCCACACGAAATCCTTCAATCCAAGCATATAGTTAATAATCCCCCATCCCGGGTTATATAACAGCCTCCAGAACAAACCTACAATCGCCATTGACATCATCATGGGGATGAGGATCAAGGTTGTAATAAGTCCCTTTGCCTTAAACTCTCTATTCAGAAGGAGAGCTAATCCAAACCCGACCAGAAATTCCCCTGCCACAGCCATAATTACATACTTTGCCGTGATTGTAAAATATTCCCAGATGTGTTTGTCAAGCAGTACTTCTTTATAATTTTGCCCGCCGATCCAGTTGGGGTTAATCCCTTCCACATGGGGCCTTACCGCGCTGTAGTCCGCAAAACTAAGTATCAGTGACCAGAACAATGGGAAGATATTAATACATATAAGTAGAATAATAGTAGGCAGGACAAAAAGCCTCTTTATCGCCACATCACCCAGTCCCCTCTGTTTTAAAACTACATTCCCTCTATTCAGTTCATTCATTTATCATATCCTGATATTGATAAAAAATATTCATTCTCAGCCGGTACGTTATACTCCCACCGGAAGAATAGGTTTCGACAATCTTCTATAACAATTTAAAACAGGAAGAAATCCATTATCCCCTGAAAAATCAAGAGGAAGGGGCCTGCCCCTGAGGCTCTCCCTTCCCCTGATACAATTCTTAACTTATTTATAGTAACCGAACTTCTCAAAAATTACTTCCCATTCCTCAGCAATGCCGTCCATTGCATCTTTCGCTGAAATTGTACCTGCAACAACACTCTCATGCCAGTACCTCTGACATGACTCCAGGAGTTCCGCGTACTCGGGAACCGCCCAGAAATCCTTTACCATCTGCATGGTTTCCATGAAGGACCTGTTGTAAGGTGTCATATTCAGAAACTTTTCTGAATTCAATGTCTTCAGGTCGCAGGTGTATCCCCCAAGCTCTCCCCAAGTTTCCTGGTTTTCAGGTTTGACAAACCATTCGAGCCATTTATAGGCAAGGTCATGCTTCTTTGAATAGGTGATGATGGAAGCTCCCTGGCCCCCCAGCGCAGCGTATCTTCCTTTTGGTCCCGCGGGCATTGCGAAAAAACCGGTTACATCCGCGTACTTGTTCATTTCAGGGTTGGTAAGGGCAGGAAAGAACGCATAGTAGTTCATTGACATGGCAGCCAGCCCTTCTGTTATCGCCATGTTGTTCTCCGGGAAGAACGCGTTACCCCAGTCCGGAGGACAGAACTTGTAGAGCTTTCCATAGAACTCCAGAGCTTCAACTCCACCTGGGCTGTTGAGAATACCTTTTACCCTGTAAGTGTCATAGTCTCCTAAATCCGCTCCGAAAGCCCAGAGTACATTCTCCACGCCCATTGTAATCGCGTCATAATCCTTCTGAGTGTAGATCGCCACACCATAGGATTTTTTATCCGGACGATAGAAGAACTCTGCAATGTCCAGCAGTTGAGCCCATGTTTCCGGTATATCGAGCTCATATCCGTACTTCCTCCTGAAAGCTTCCTTCTCCATGGGGTCTTCAAATAAGTCCTTCCTGTACGACCAACCGCACGCGTCACCTTCTACGGGAACCGCCCAGTATTTTCCGCTTCCTTTAGGATACTCAGAATATGCGGTAATTGTTGCCGGAGCCATACTCTTATCGACACCCCGTTTCTTTATCCAATCCGTGAGCTCAACATAATGCCCCTGGGTCGCTCCTCTACCGAGCCACTGTGAATCACCCACAATGATGTCGTAGGCGTCACCGCGAGCCGCGAACTCATTAAAAGTTTTGGTCTGAAAATCAGACCAGGGAGTTGTTTCTACATTCGCGACAATCCCCGTTTCCTCTGTGAAGATGTTGCAGAGCTCCTGAAGGTAATTCGCGGGGTCCCATTCAGCCCAGAAGATGGTAATAAACCCCTTATCCTCCTCCCTTTCTCCTTTCGGTCCCGCACCGATGAAAATCATCATCGATACTGTCAGTAAAACCAGCGGCAGAACAATGGAAATAAACACCCTTTTATTTTTTCTCATAGTACATCCTCCTTTAAATTTATTTTATTAAACCGCGAACCGCGGTATTACGCGATAGTGAGAATTATTTTTTGAATAAAAAGCCGCCCCAAAGAAATATCATTCTAAAAAAACGACAGCTCAAATATGAAAGCCGTAACATCACTCAGATGAAAAGATATTCTTCTTGAAAAGCCAGTAAATGCTACCATAATCTTAGCAGGTTGTCAATACCAAAACCCGCAGCGTTGGTCAAAATAATGCCATGCAGATATACCACGGCGTTGGTCAAAATAATGTCATGCAGATATGCCGCAGCGCCGGTTAAAACGATGCCATGCAGATGTACCGCAGCCAGACCTGCCGGCAATCACTCCTCTATTACTCGGATAATTTTACTTTTCCCCTCAACCTCTTTCAGTCTGTCAATTTCGTTGATCGCCTGTCTTACATCCGCTTCCAGAGCGTTGTGGGTCAGTATAACAAGCGGTACATGCTCAAACTCCTCCTCTGTTTCTTTCTGTATCACCGAGGCAATGCTGATATTATACCTGCCCAGTACGCCTGCGATTTTTGAGAGTATTCCCGGCCTGTCGAGCGCGTGAAATCTGAAATAGTACTTTGTCCTGCTCTCCTCAAAATCCATCTGATGAAGATTCCGGAAAAAGGTATAGCTGTTTTTATTATACTCCGTATTACTTTTTATCTTTAACGCGATATCGGTTATGTCGGCAATAATAGCACTGGCGGTCGGCCTTGCACCGGCTCCTTTTCCAGAATACATGGATTTACCGAGAAAATCTGAATATACCACAATCGCGTTGTCCTCCCAGCTGATAGCGGCAAGCGGGTTCTCCCGGTCAATAAGAGCGGGATGAACTTTTACCAGTACACCTCCTTCGAGCCTCTCCGCGATAGCCAGCAGTTTTAACACAAACCCGAGCTCGTCCGCGTACTGGATATCCTTCCTGTCAATGCCTTCGATCCCTTCCACATAGACCTTTGATATATCGACAGGCGTGTTATAAGCTAAAGACGACAGTATTGTGATCTTGTGGCGAGCGTCGCCTCCGGATATGTCGAGATACGGGTCAGCCTCCGCGAATCCAAGCTCCTGCGCAATCCTTAAGGCCTCTTCAAATTCCAATCCCTCTTTTGTCATCTTGGTGAGAATAAAATTTGTTGTGCCGTTTACAATGCCGACAACTTTGTTTATTAAATTCCCGACAAGGGCCTCCCTGACAGTTTTAATAATAGGGATCCCTCCCCCTACAGACCCTTCGTACCCCAGTTCTACCTGTTTATCAACCGCGGCCCTGAAAATTTCTTCTCCGTGTTCCGCGAGCAGTGCTTTATTAGCTGTTACAATATTCTTTTTATTATCAATGGCCTTTAACATGAGTTCTTTTGATACTGTTGTGCCGCCTATAAGTTCCACAACAATCTCAATATCAGGATCTGAAATTACATCATCCGCCGATTCAGTAAAGACTTTAGAAGGAATGTTCAACATCTCCTTTCTATCGATGTCCTTATCCGCCACCCTCTTTACCTCTACATCAATACCCGATTTCCTGGCGATAAGATCCCCATTCTTTTTCAGCAGCTCGTAAACACCGGCGCCAACAGTACCGGCACCGAGGATTCCGATTTTTACTTTCCTCATCCTTGTTCCCTACTGTTTTTCTGTGAGATAGAACTCCACACGCCTGTTCCGTGCTCTTCCGGATTCCGTATTATTATCATCTATGGGCCGTGTTTCTCCCTTTCCTTCTGTTGAGAGCATTTCTTTGTCCACATCATGTTCCATAAGGTATTTATATACTGAATACGCCCTCTTCTCTGAGAGCTTCTGGTTGTATTCATCCGAACCGATCCAGTCAGTATGTCCCACGACCTTTATTTTATAGTTTGGAAACTTTTCAAGAATTTGTATAAGTCTATCGAGAATATGGAAGCTCTGGGGCCTGAGATCGGCTTTATTGAACTCAAACTGTATAGCGTTTATCATAATCTTCAGGCCGAAAGGAGTTCTTATTACCAGTATGTCCGTCTCAAACTCCCGCCGGGCGTTTATCCTGTTATTATATATGTCAGACGCCTTCAGATCAACAACATAGTTACTCGCGGAATCCACAAGCACCGACCATCCGCCAGCCACCGATTTATAGGTAATATCATCGGGCGGCACAAAAGTGTAAGGCATACGCACGGGATCAGAATAGCCATCCCACCTCATCGTACCTTTATATTCTCCCTTCCTGGCAACTCTCATAAATGGAGCTTCTTTAAAAATTTTTCCATCCCATTTTCTGTAAATCCCGACTTCCCAGTCCGACACCCCATTTCTATCCTCAAGCTCTACCCTGATATAAAGTGTGTCCGCCTCACCATCACCATCCGGTGAAAAGAGTCTCGGAGAAACAACGAAATTTAAATCCGGCGCAGTGCTATCAACAATTACACTTTCTGATTCACTTGATGGATGATTCCCGCTTATGTATGTAAGGGCCATTGTATAAGAATACACTCCGTCAGGCACCAGGTCCCCGCTTTCTCCTGTTCCATCCCACGTTATCAGGGCGGGCGGCAAGCCCGGCCCGCTCATTGTCTTTATGATCTGGTCCTGATTGTTGTACACTTCAAGCTTCCATTCCTCAAGGCCTATTTCTGATGAGACACCGGGAATAAACTCTATTTCATCGAGAAAGCCGTCACCGTTAGGAGATATACCATGCTGGTTTGCCACCAAACTCACCTTCTCATAGGTTGTTGTAAGCTCAATATTCGAAATTCTGTTTTCAGAACTGTTTCCGGCGTCATCCTCTCCGGATATACTATAGTTATAAAGCCCTTCAGGGTGCGGATTCCCGTTTTCATCCCTCCCATCCCATACAATTTCTGACGGGGGTGTACCCTGCCATTTAAACTCCTTTACAACGTCGCCTCCGGAATCAACAATTTCCGCCCTGAACATGTCGTCTTCTTCACCCCGTATTCTTTGATAAATTGTAAGAGTCTCTTTGGCTCCATCGTCATTCGGGGAAATGTGTAAATCCTCCACATATATCTCGATGTCCGGCGACCTTGTGTCGATCTTTATATCCTTTGGTTTTGAAATCGGATTATTCCCGGAATCGTACAGTATGTTGATCACTGCGGAATAAATGTTATCTCCAGCCCCGGTACCAACATCTATATTTCCATCCCAAATAACCTCAAAAGGCAGGCCGGGACCCATATTTTTATTATTGAAGGACCGGATGGTTCTGCCCCCGCTGTCTTTTATTTCAAGTTTCCATTCAGCAATACCCTCTCTATTATCCGTGCTAATTTTAAAACCTATCGTATCTTTCCTGCCGTCCTCGTTTGGCGAAAATACATAATCGCTGGGCTCAATTGATATCTCCTCAAAACCTGTCACTAGCTTAACGGGGCCCACACTGTCCGTCACGCCGTTGGAGACACTGTCTATGCCGTTAATAATGTAGGTATAGACTCCCTCCACAGGCTGGGTATTATCATCACCCATTCCATCCCATACGACAACACCCGGAGGATTCTTTCCATAATTGAAGGTTTTAAATGTGGCTCCCGAGGCATCAATGATCTTTGCCTCAAATATGTCGCCCTCTCCAGCTTCTATCTCGTGTATAAAACTAATCGTATCCTTAACACCGTCGCCATTTGGAGAAAAAATCCTGATATTCGACGATACCTCAAGCCGCGGCGAAGTATTATCGATTTTGATAAACTTATAAAAGGACTCCGGATGATTGCCGCTTTCAAAGTACAGACGGAATCTCATACTGTAAAGCCCGTCTGTAAGAAGCCCTCCCTTTCCATCCTTGCCGTCAAAGCTGATAGTATCCGGAAAATCTTTTTCTCCGGCATAACCTCTGATCTCATTTTCATTCGTGTCAAGGATTTCAAGGTTCCATTCAATAAGGCCCTCTTTACTGCTTGAAAACAGCTTTATGCCGTTTATATCAAAGTATCCGTCACCATTAGGTGAAAATGTCCTCAATGCGGGGGAGGCAGAAACCCTTTCATACTCGGTTTTTACAATTATACCATCTACTTTTGAAGCAGTTTTATTTCCCGCCATGTCAGAGGCAGTAATCGTAAAAGCGTACAGGCCTTCCTGAACCTTAGCACCGTCTGTTTCCGTCCCATCCCATACGAACTTTTCAGGTACTTCTCCCCTGTACTCCTTTTCAAAAACGACATTACTGTCCCGGTCCGAAATCTGTAAAACAACCTGGTCATCAGCTTCAATGTTCGCACTTTTTATATCGAACGTTAACGTATCCTTCACCCCATCCGCATTCGGGGAAAAGAGGAGCATTTCAGATTTTGCTTCAATCATAGGCACAAGATTATCAACGATTATTTTCTTTTTTACGGTTATCGTCTGGTTTTCATTTTCATCCCACGCGTGAAGCGTGTAATAATAGGTTCCATCTTCAACTACATTACCCCTAAAATCCTCTCCATCCCATTCAATAGCCTTCGGTATTTTAACTTCTTCCTTTTTGGCAAATATCCGCTTCACATATTTCTGGAGGGTCATAAAGCGGATTTTTCTGACATCTTCAGCCACAAACGACTTTACCGGTCTCCCGCCCTCATCGTTTATGTCAAGTTTCCACCCGAATACCATTGTGTTGTCCTTTATATCGAGGTTATAAACGGCTATATCATTCACCCCGTCATGATTTGGTGAAAAATACAAACTTTCCGCCTCAACAGCGACTTTGGGAGGTTTTCTATCATAAGTGCCGAATCCAACGCTGATCCCCGCGTTATGGGTATACTGCTTTTCTCCATTGAAACTCACCGGGAGGAAAGAGTATGAGACCTGTATATCTGTATCTTCTAGCTCAAAATTAAGGTCGAGCCCGAAAGAATAGCGGGCTATATCTTCGACGCCGAAATTGAGCCCGAACTTTACATTCACCATGTCGAAAAAGATATTTTCCAGCCCGAATCCAACGAAGGGGTTAAAGGGGCGAAGATTAAAGGGAAGGGCAAAATGGCCCCCTATTCTGGATCTGTAAATCCCCGCCCTTATAAACTCCACGTTACCGCCTAAATCGATCTCCAGCGGCGGGAAGCTGTCCCAGCCGGAGTATGATATATTTTTTCCCATGTTTTTCAGGGCCCCGCCTATTGAATAATCAAAGATACCGATACCTGTCCCATCCACAGACTTCCTGTATATGGTACCAATGTCAAGGGAGGCATAAAAGTCCGTTTCAGGTCCTTTCGCATAACCTAAATTAATACCTGTGCCGAAGAGCCACTGATCACTGATCTCTTTGGAAAATGTTCCCTTTAAGCCATAGATATTGCCGGCAGTATCGGCGCCCGGAGACCTCAGCCCCAGTACATTGAACGTCATGACCCCGTAATTAGTCGGAAAACTCCCGCGGACATTGAACAGAAAATCATCACCGCCGGTACCTAAACCGCCAATGGATAAACCGGAAGTGATCCTTTTCGTGCCCGCGAAACTCGCCGGGTTATAGAGGTTGGAATCCATACTCATAAAATGGGAAACACCGCTTGAACCGAGTGGAAAGAAGGTAATTCCGTTTCCAAGATAATAATACTGTGAACCCGGGATTTGATCAGCTGAAAGGTTATACCCTGCACATAACACAAAAAAAACTAATATTGCATATTTTAACCTTTTCATAATCTTTCTCCGAATATTTAAATTTATCTTGATGTCTTACCAGTTTGCAAGCCGTTAATTACATCAGGAAACATAGCTCTATCTCATATTTAGTAATAATCATGATTAAATAGGATTTCAATTAGTGAATAAAGCCGCGCTATCCCACAGGAAGTACATGCCATAGGGTTTAACATTCTGATCACGGTCTAGTATATCCATGAATGATCCCGGCTTCACATTTAATACAGCCCAGCTTAAAATATCCCGTAAATTCCTCTCCCTCTCGTATTCAATGAGACCCGGTCTTTCTATCCCGGCTTTCTCAGAAAGCACGCGAACAGCGTCTTCAAAATATCCGATCTCATCTATCAATCCATTTGCCAGCGCATCTTTTGCAATATACACTCTCCCGTCAGCCAGTTTTCTAACTTCACTTATGGTGAGGTTTTTCCTGCCCTCTCCGATCACCTCGATGAACTTTTCAAGCATCTGGTCAACAATGCTCTGCATCCACATAAGCTCTTTTTCATCAATCCCTTTAAAAGGTGACAATATATCCTTATGATCACTTGATTTTATCGCGACATATTTAACCCCGTATTTATCCATCAACCCGTTAAAATTAAAATAATACATGATCACGCCTATATTTCCGGTAATTGTTGTTGGATAAGCAAGAATATAATCAGTCGCTGATGCCACATAATAAGCACCCGAGGCGGCAACCTGTTTCATAAGCGTTAATATAGGAAGGCCGGTTTCTTCCTTGAACTTAAGGATTTCCCGATATAGAATATCACTCGCTGTTATTCCGCCTCCGGGGCTGTCAATAACAAATAAAACACCTTTGATATTTTTGTCTTTTTTGATAATATCCAGCCGGTTTTTTACCGCACTTACCGGGTTTTCAGAATATTCAAAAAGGCCGGTGTTTGTGTCATAATCTGTAATGATTCCATTTATCCCGATAACCGCCAGCTCATTATCTCCCCATCTGGATGCTCCATAATCACTGTCCATGTAGACCTTTTTATACCCCGGTTTTTCAACA
>SDBS01001980.1_pt1 | contig 20615 bp, 17 predicted proteins | sample 2277091 | NCBI WGS metagenome assembly SDBS01 (sample SAMN10404972, study PRJNA504765) | marine sediment metagenome | isolation source: marine sediment core GS10_PC15, 163 cmbsf | place: Arctic Ocean: Southern Knipovich Ridge | collected 2010 | reverse complement strand
GATAAAATTAAACCTCTTTTAGAATCTGCATTTTATAAATTTGCGGAAACTCCTCCAAATCTCGAAGATGGAATGGGACGTGTTAAATATTCTCTAGTCTCGTTTCTTAGCTCGACTAAAACCGATAATGCAAAGCTTTATTATGCTGTAGAGAAATTTTTATTGGATGTAATTGATAAATTTAACCAACCAAATTTGATTGATTGGATTTTCGAAAAGATCATACCTAGTATTGAAAGTAAATTTCTCTATGAACTAGCTCTTTTAGAATTAGTTGAAGCAAGTTTAAAAAATAAGCGATGGGAAAAAGCGGAAATATACATCTTTCATGTACTTAAGAATATAGATGATTATTCTAAATCTGAAATGTATAATGTTATGAATAGTTTTAAACAATTAGTTAAGAAAGTAAAGAATGTTGAAAGATCTGATAAAATAGACATTCTCCTTAAAGAAAAATTAATGGAATATGGGGAAGGAGTGGAAGATACTGACTATAAAATTCAAATCGTTGAATTCTTGGAAGATCTTAATTACATTGAATTGGCATACGAACTTGCTAAAAAAATTCAATTAAATTTGTCTCCAGAGAGTATGAGATTAGAAGAGGTTCGAAGAATAGTTAGACGATTACATATTGCTCCCATTTCTGAGAATAAACCTCAATCAAGTATAGACTTTGATGAGAGAGAATTAGATGAAGAATAAGCTCATAGTTCATCTTTCTCATTTTCTTCTATTTCATCGAGTTTTTTTTCTACTCTTTTGATTTCTTGTCCTAAAATCTGTTGTTCTTTTTCTTGAATCTGCTTTTCTTTTATTTCTATCTCAACTTGAGCTAATTCTTTTTCTTTTTCTATAATCTCTTTCTTTTTTTGAAGGACTTTTTCTTTTTCTCTTAATTTGATTTCTTCTAGAGCCTTTTCTTCTTCTTCAAGTTCTAATTTCTTTTTTTTAAGTTCCAAATCTTTTTTCTTTAGCTCAAGTTCTTTATCCAAAATTTCGATCTTTTCTTTAGTGAAATCTTCGGGTTCCTCCTCTTTTTCAATTTGTCCTTCCAATTCTAATCTAAGCTCTTTTTCCTTTAGTTCTACTTCTTTTACCTGTAATTCTATCTCTTTTTCATTCAGTTGCTTTTCTTTTTCGATTTTATCAACATCAAAATCAGATAAGATTTCTTTAATTTCTAATACAGTTTCTTTAATTTCTAATTCTTTTTCTTTTTCATGTAGTTCAATTTCCTTATCTGCTAGTATTTTCTCCTTTTCCTCAACTTCTTCTTCTTCAATAATTTCTTCAATTTTATCTAATGATACTATAGATTTGAGAATTTCATCAATACTTTTCTTTAAATCTTCATTTTCAGAACACTCTTTCACATATTTTTTTAAAACTTTCGTAATTATCGAAGGATTTTTTTTTCCAATAGCCTTTAGCGTCTGAATTGCTTTTTCAATTACATAATCTTTATCGTCAGTTAACTTTTCTGAAATTGACTCTATTAATAACTCCTCTTCTATTCCTTTTTCACTTCCAGCAATAAATATTAATAGTTGAAGAAGTGCTTCACGAACATTAGGGTCCTCAGATTTTAATAATTCTTTACTATACGGAAGAAATAAATCGCTTTCTTCTTCAACTAATGGTTTTAGATGTAGTAAAAAGCTGTATCTTAACAGATTGTCTCGTTTGGAGATATTTTCTAATAATGATGGAATGTCAATAATCAAATTTTCTATAAGAAATCTGAATACTGTTTTACATCCGTGCAGGGGAATTACAATTTCTATAATATTGTCGAGTCTTTGTATATAATTTTCTTCAGTAGAGAGATTTAAGTAGTTGCCAATTATATCTACAGCAGCATCGAATTTGCCTTCCTTTATCGTTTCTTTAATCTTTTCCATAAGCTCGTCATCATTTTCTATTTCTGTCATTTTTATCAATTCTTATATTTTAATTTTGTTTTAAACTCTCTTCATAAATTATTTTAACCAAATTATGAAATAATCATTATACAATCGTTGGATAAAACTCAATAAAAACCTCAAGTCTCTAAACCTTAATGGTATTTGTCTTTTTTTATCAATAGAATTATTAGTTTTTAGATTAATGCGCAATTTTATTTCCAAATCATTATTCTTCTTCATTTTTATATTAATTTCTTTGCAGTATTGGGATATTGCGTCAAGATCTGTTGGAAAATTTTCCCAAAAATAATTATCTAGAGCTGAATTTTCACTAGGATCAGGAGTAGTTCTAACTTTAGAAATTATATCACTAGGTAAAATTGTGGTTACTTCAACACAATTGGATGGGATTAGATTCACTTTTACTTCGGGAAAGTATAGCTTTGAATAGAGAACACATATACCATGCAATAATTCGAGATCGAATATGTTTTCTCTATTTGTATTACATAAAACGTAATTTTCTTTCATGCAAATGACGTGGATTCTATCTTCGAATTTAAAGATCAGATAACTTTGATTGTCAGTTAAATAGTATTGGAAATTTTCGTTTCTATTATGAATTCGATCTTCAAATATCTTTATCGCATCATCCCATTTTTTAAAGGAGATGAATTTATTTAACTTTCTATAATCTCCATGAAAGAATATGTCTAAGAAATCAACTATATATAAGTATGCATCAAATGGCTTATATACAATCGTCTTGTTTCTATAATCTCTCATAACGATGTTTTTCTGAATACTATAACAATATTTAGGCAAATCATCTAAGCTTAAACCATTTTTTATTCTCAATTTCAACAAAAAGCGCCGTGTACAAAGAGGTGTCAATGTACATTGAATTCTATCGATCTGGCACTCATCAAAACATAATCGGTTTATTATTTTAATTAATAACTCAATCAGCTCTGAATTGAATTTGTCATTGAGAGGATCGTCCAAAAATTTTAATATGTGATCGTGTTCTATAGGCATTTTTGGGAGTTACTAATTTAAGGTTTTTAGAATTTACCTTCTTTATTTATCACAAGGTTTTGAAATCTATTATTTCTTATTATTTTAAAATTTCAAATTGATGAATGTAATGAAATTTTCGAATTCTATAAAATTTTTAAGGAAGACTTTTTTATGTTTTTCATAGTTAAGATAATAAATTAAAAATAAAATTCGATATGCTAAGACAAGTTTATATTTTCCATAATCAAAAAATGGTATTTCGTGAGTCTTTAACTTCCACTTTGGGAGAGGATGAATTAAATAATATTATAAAACTCATAGAATCATATATAACTAAGCCGATACCAGATCAAACCCATCATCGCTCAGTATCAAAATATCAAATCTTCCATCGGGGCGTAGAAAATATATACTTCTTATTAATAACTGATTTAATTGATGATATTGATTATTTTGATGAAGAAATAAAAAGAATAATCCAAAAATTTAGTGATCTCTTTACAAATCCAGAAGAAATAATAGAAACTAGTCTCTCAAAATATGAATTTAGAGAGTATCTATATGAGATTCACAAAAATTCACTAAATGAATCTAAAAAATTGGAAAAGGATGAAATTCTATCATCTACTATGGATCAAGAGGATGAATTGTTCAATATTTTAAGTGAATCACAGAAAAAGTTAGATGATCTTAAGGGCATTAAAGAAAAACAAATTATTATAGAAAAAAAAGCAGAAGAAAAAGAGAAACCTTCAGTATCGGGACAAATTCAGTTCACTAAAAAGATTATGGTAAAAGAACTTCCTAAAAATGTGTCTCCGAAACTTCCGATGTCCTATATTCCTAAAGATCCCCCAACATCAAGTGATCAAATTAAAACTCCACAAACTAGTTCTGTTCCTAAGGTTAAAAAGCTTACATTAAAGCCTCAGGATATTAAGTTGAATATCTTGTCAAATGTAGAAAAGGGAAATGAGATTGATAACTCAGTTAGGCCTTCAAAATTCCATATTAATAAAATTGAAATAAAAAATAAACTCGATTCACTCAAAATACCTGATCGATTAAAAGATATTTCAAACCAAGTTAAAAATTTAATTGGCTTTAAAGAAAAAATTGATCCCTCACAAAAATCCGATTTTCCAACTAAATTACAACAATTAATACAAGAAAGTGGACACAATTTAAGCACAGAATTATGTGCACAATTTATTGATGAATTGATTAAAGCTTTAGGAGAACCCTTCACACTTGAGGATATTAAAATAGCAGCGAATTATTTTTGCAACGTAGAACAAAATTTATAATTCTCTTTTTATAGAATATACCTTATTTTTGAACTTTCCTCAAGAATATAAAGATTTATTTATTTACAATTTTTTTTGTAAATATGAATATTGCAGTAATTTATTTTTCCGCAACGGGAAACACTGGCAAAATTGCTAAAACTATCAGTGAATATTTAAAATCACACGAAGATGTTAATATTGAAGAGATAGATATTACATCTTACTCATCAAGAGATAAAGAGATTAAATTGGATAAATATGAGGGAGTATTTTTTGGTTTTCCAATCTATGCTTTGCGAGCTCCAAAATTATTGAGAGATTGGCTTAAAACTTTAGAAGGAAAGAACAAAATGGAGAGAATTGTCCTACAAATGCTATGGATGCTGAATCAGGTGAAGCCAATCCAGAAAAGTGTATTGGTTGTTTAAAATGTGTAGATAATTGCCCTGATGTAGCTCTTAAGGTCGCTGACAGAAAAAAAATGTTTGCTCTAATGGAAAAAGCCCTTAATTTAACACCAGAAATATTGGCAAGCCGAAAAAGTAAATATTTTTTATAAAAAATCTTTATGATTTTTAATATATTAATAGTGGATCAATATGAATGCTATAAATGACCTCAAAGATCGTTTTGCAGATTTACTTAAGCTGAACTATATATCAAATTTATTAGGTTGGGATCAACAAGTGTACATTCCGCCTTCTGCAGATTCTACAAAGGGAAGGGCTGAGCAAATAGCTCTGATTCAGGCAGTAAGCCATAAAAAACTTGTTTCCAAAAAAACGGGAGACTTAATTAAGCAAGTGGAAAAAATACCTAATCTTAACTTATTTGATTCTGCCCTTCTAAGAGAAGCAAAAAGAAAATATGAAAAAGCGATAAAAATTCCTACGGAATTAGTAACTGAAATCGCTAAAACTGCTTCTCTTGGATATCAAGCATGGGAAAAAGCAAAATCTAAAAGTAATTTTGAACTATTTAAGCCTTATCTTGAAAAAATGGTTTCACTTCAAAGGGATTATGCCGATAGAATAAATATAGGTCCAACTTTGTATGATTCTCTTTTAGACATTTATGAACCAGGGGCCACATCAGATTGGATTTCAAAGATTTTTGGAAGTTTAAAATCCAAAATAACTGACATCTTAAATAAAATCAATGACTCTTCAGATAAACCCGACCAGTCTATTTTAAGAAAAACTTTCGATCCTCAAAAACAGTGGGATTTTAGTATTGAGATCTTAAAAGCACTTAAATTTGATTTTAGCATGGGTCGTCAAGATAAGTCTGTACATCCTTTCACAACCTCAATTTCATTTCGTGATACAAGAATAACTACTCGAATCTTGGAAAATCTCCTTCCAACATGCATCTTTGGAACAATTCATGAATGTGGTCATGCTTTGTATGAGATGGGATTTAAAGAGGATCTCAATGAGACATATTTAGCAGATGGTAGTAGTTTGGGTATTCACGAATCTCAATCGAGATTATGGGAAAATATTGTGGGTCGTAGCAAAGAATTTTGGAGTTACTGGTACCCAATTCTTAATAAATACTTCCCTGAAAATTTAAAAGATTATTCTAAAGATGAATTCTATCGTTCAATTAACGCTGTGAAACCTTCATACATTAGAGTAGAAGCGGATGAGGTTACATATGGTTTACACATCATTCTTAGATTTGAGATAGAAAAAGAGCTTATTAACAATAATTTTAATATCTCTGAAACTCCACAACTATGGAATGATAAAATGGAAGAATTATTAGGGATTGTTCCTTCTAATGATGCAGAAGGAGTTTTACAAGATATTCACTGGGCGGGAGGAGGATTTGGTTATTTCCCAACATATACTCTAGGGAATCTCTATGCATCACAGATCTATACCTATGCATTGAAAGAACACCCGAATTTGCCAGAAGAGTATAAAATTGGAAATTACAGTAATTTACTGAACTATCTAAGAGAAAATCTACATCAATATGGAAGAATATATAGACCTCTCGATTTATTGAAAAAAATTACGGGTGAAAAGCTAAACCCAGATTATTTCATAGATTATTTAGAGAAAAAATTTTATCCGATTTATAACGTATAACTTGGGAGAAACCTAAATCTGAATTAATTAGTGTTTATTGATTTCAGTAAATTTATTAGTAACTTATTTCACTAACTATTCAATTTTGAAAAAAATGGTTTAAAATAAATTTATTGATAATTCTTCTAAGAGATGTGCTAAATGCCAACAACTATTGAGCCAATTACTATTAAAATAGCTATTCTTGGGGACGGTAATGTAGGGAAAACATCATTAGTAAATCGTTTTTTAAAAGATACTTTTCCAAAAAAATACATCCCCACAATAGGGTCCATTATTCTTAAAAAGGACTATAAACTGAAAGATGTCGTTATAAAAGTTAATTTTTGGGATCTTGGTGGACAACGTTCATTCAATCCTTTAAATCCATCTTTCTATACCAATGTAGATGCTGCTTATTTAGTTTTCGACTTAACCAAACCAGAAGAAACATTAAATGATGTAAAAACTGTTTATCTTAAGAATTTGGAAAAATTCGCAAAAGATTGCCAAGTAATTTTAGCTGGAAATAAATTAGATTTAATCTCCATTGAAAAGGATTTGAAAGGAATTAAGAAATATTTAACAGAAGATGTCCCATTAGTTATAACCTCCGCGAAAAATGGAGAAAACGTAGCTGATACTTTTGAATTATTGATCTATAGTTATCTCGAAGAGTGGGAAAATAATCATGAAGGAAATAAGTTTGAAGGAATTGCTGAGAAATTCCTTGAGAGTATCGGTAAAGATGAAACTTATTTATTAAGTCAATTTGTAAATTTTGATGATATTAAGTCAATAGCTGTTCAAAAACCAGCTAAAAAAGCACCACCAAAGTCAAAACCAGCAGCAAAAGCAAGTACAACAAAAAAGAAACCTGCTGTTACTCAAAAACCAAGGGAATCAGTAATAGATTATTATATTCCGATTAAAGAAGAATTAGAGAAAAAAGATCTAGCTAATGATACGATTATAGAAGAATTTAATAATAATTTGACAAAAGTTGAGAATTTAGTTTTAAAATTAAAAACGGTGCCAATAGATTCATTAGTTCATTCAATTGATAACACCAAACAACAGATAACAAATATAAAAGAAAATTTTAATTTAACTCTGAAAACCTTTATGAAATCCCTAAATACCAGTAGGGAAGTAAAAAAAAAAAATTTAACCAAATAATAATAAGATTAGTTCTAAAGGTGTAGAAAATTTCAAAAAAAGAAGTCGAAACTCAAGAAAAAGATATTCAAAAAATAAATGAGCAAATTAAAAGCTTGGATCAAAAATTAAAAGATCAAGTTGCAAAGATTGATCAGAAGTTAGGTAGTCAAATAAATAACTTTGATCAAAAATTAGCAGATCAAATAGGAAATGTAAACAAGAAACTAAAGGATCAAGTAAGCAACCTAGACCAAAAATTAATTGATCAAGTCGCCACGCTTGAAAAAAAGATAAATGGTCAGGTTACTTCGCTGGATAATAAAATTAACACACAAATTACTAGTATAGAAAATAGAATTACCTCTCTAACAGAAGTAATTAAAGAATTAAGCAATGAATTGTCATTAAAAAATTCCCAAATTAAAGACGAAGTTGATACTCAAGAAGAAATCACAAGAGAAATGATGCAAAAGTTTGATGAGGACTATGAAAAAGATAAACAAAAAATAAACGCAGAATTTGAAGAACTTAAACAAGAACAAGATGTCCTTAAAATTTCATATACTGTAAATGATAAACAACTAATAGAAAAAATTAAAGCTATGATTTTTAGTGAAGTAAGAAACGCCTGTGGTGATAAAGAAAATGAAATTCTTATGAAAATATGGATAGACGAGTTAAAAGATATACTTTCTGATTTTGAAAAATTCAAAAAGATGCACGCTAAAAACTTTACTCTAAAACTTGAAGAAATTTCACATACAATTGATGCCTTTAAGCAAAAACTCGTAAAAGGCTGAAAAATTTAAGAATTTAAACCAGGGGTTCGATAAAAAGCGTTCTTCTCCCTTTTAACAAGTTTATTGCTCCTTCTGGACAAAAATGAGCGCATACTCCACAGCCTAAGCAAATATCCTTATTTACTTCAGCTTTATCACCATCTATCAGTGAGATCGAATTTATAGGGCATTTTTCAATACAAGTTTCACATCCTATGCATATTTCTTTATTAATTTCTGCTAAATGATTGGTTGAATTCATCATTGGAAGTACTCCTTCTCTCCAGAATTCAAAAGTTGCGCAACAATCAAAACAACAATTACATATACTTGTTTCGTCTTTAGTAAGGTCTTCGTGGACATGAAATGCTTTATGAACTAATCCAGCATCTTCAGAATCTTTCAATATTTTTAAAGCCTCTTCCCTAGATATAATTCTTCCGAAGCCTTGTTCAGTAATATAGTTAGCAGATTTTCCAAAAGTGAGACAATTTTCTCTAATGTTAGTTTGTTTACATGGTTCGCTTAACAAATCCTTATAATGTCTACAAAAACAATGTCCAACGGCAATCTTCTCAAATTTATTAATCAAATCTACAACATTCTGAGTTAATAAGATTTCCTCTTCGGGTGGATCGATTTCCATATTTATTGATATCTCTATTTCATTCCCTGCAACATTCTTATCTAAAATTGCTATTGTTCGGTCAATTGGAGGAAAGCTCTTAAAGACAGGTAGAATTGCATCATATTTACTATGAACCACTTCTTTTACTTCATCAAATAATTTTTTAAATAATACTGCGATTTCCTTTTCATCATCTGAGAACTTTAATGTCTTCATAAATGTATACTCGAAAGAACCTACCATTATTAGAGGTAACAGGCGATAGACCATTATTCCTTGGCGATTCGGTTGATTAAAGATTACTCCTTTTTTAGCTAAGGATTCAATTTTATACAAAATTTGCTCTTCTTCCATGCCGCTCCTTTTTTTTATTTCTGCAAGTGTTAAGGAGAATTTCCTTTTGTAGGTTTTAATGATGAAATCTAATTCATCCTCATCAATTAAAATCCTAAGAATTTCTAAGAGAGTGTTATTTATCGGAAATGGGAGGCGTCCCGCTTTCACTATTGATTGGGCAACTTTCTGATATTTTTCTTCTGACATTTCTAAGTAAAGTATTAGTTTTACTATATTTATTTCTAAAAACTTTTTTAAATAATCTTAATAAATCAAAAAGAAAAAAAATAATCTATTAATTTGTTATTTTTAGAGGAAGTATGCTTACTTTTCTGGGCCTCTCTTCCATAATAATCGCATTTTCAGGACAACTGACGGCACATATCCCGCATCCCATACAATCATCATTAACTCTCTCAGCTTTATTATCGTCATTCATTTCTAAGGCATTAAACTGACATTTCTCTATACACGTTCCACAAGACACACACTTATCCTGATTAATGGCGGAAATATAGCGAACCCAACTTCGAGTAGGAGTATTGATCCCCGCTTGTCCACAACAGCAGTTGCAACAATTACATACACTTGTCTCATCTTTATGTATATCGAAATGAGGATGGTATGCTTTATGAATTAATCCTGCTTCTTCGGCTTCCCGCATTATTTTCATTGCTTCCTCTTTTGAGACCATTCGTCCAAAACCATTTTCTGCTACATGATGTGCAGATTTTCCAAAGGTAAAGCAATTTTCTCTTGGACCGTCCATTTTGCATGGATCATCAGTCATATCTTTAAGATGTCTACAAAAACAATGTCCAACAGCAATATCATCGAATTTATTAATGATTTCCTCAATATCCTGTGAGGGAATAATCTTTTCTTCTGGTACATCAAGATCTTTGTTAATACTGATTTCTACATTTTCCCCTGTCTCTTTATTTTTTAATAAAGGAACTGTTCTATCTACAATCGGTTGATCTAACAGCATAGGTATTATTTTATCATAATTGTTTTGCACCATTCCAAATAGCTTATCGAACATATTAGAGTATAGTTCTGCTAACTTTATATTGTGCTCATTTCGCTCTAATGGTCCCATAAAGGTATATTCGAATAATCCTACATCTACAAAGGGCATTAGTTTATAGACCATTACACCACTACGATTCGGTTGATTAAACATTACGCCCTTTTTAGCTAAAGCAACAACTTTTTCTAAGAGTTCTTCTTCAGATCTTCCACTACTTTCTTTTAATTGTTCCATAGTTTGAGAAGCTTTTCGTCTGAAAGTCTTATTGATAAAATCTAAATCATCCTCTTCAGTTATAATTAATTTTAAAAGTCCTATTAAATTTTCATCAACAGGTACTGCCGTCCCCCCTGCTTTATTCATTCTAATGGCTGTTGTTTTGTATTTATCATCTAACATTTTTATTCAATCAAAAATTTGTATTTTTTATCAATTGAAATTATTGTTGTAAAGAATGGTGATTAAAATTTATATTTTGTTATACAGAGAATTAAGATCGGGAAGAGGTTGGCTCTTTTAAGTTATATCTAGACAAAATGAAATTGGTTAGATATAATTACTCATTAATAATTAATGTTTAAAATTCATTGAGATATAATTTAGATCATTAGATTAATTTTATTGTTGATTATATATGGTCAATTGTTTAATTGTGGGTCATGGAGCGAGGGAACATGCAATAGCAGAGGCATTAGTTAAAGGAGGTGGACAATTATTTGCTTTTATGAGTTCTAAGAATGCCGGATTGGAAGATTTAAGTAACGGTAGAATAAAAATCCATTCTGAGACAGATTTTAAAGAAATAATTGAATTTTGTAAAGAAAAAAAGATAGATTTTGCAATAATCGGGCCCGAAGCGCCTCTTTGCGTAGGAATCGTGGATGCCTTAGAAAAGGGAGGAATTCCATGTGCCAGCCCTAAGATAGAAGCTGCCCAATTAGAAGGTTCAAAAATCTTTATGAGGGAATTACTCACAAAGTTTAAGATTCAATCAAATATTATGAGCCGAAGGTTTACCTCCATGGATGGCGTAGAAAATTATATTGATGAAGTAGGAGAAGCAAATATTGTAGTAAAACCAGATGGTCTAACAGGTGGTAAAGGGGTTATGGTGTATGGAGATCATTTGTTTTCTAAGAGTGATATTTTGAACTATTGTCAGGAGATTGTTGATAATAGAAGTCCTTTCCTACTTGAAGAAAAATTAAATGGAGAAGAATTTACCCTTCAAACATTTATAGATGGCAAAAATGTGATCCCAACACCACTAGTTCAGGACCATAAGAGAGCTTATGAAAATGATGAAGGTCCAAATACCGGAGGAATGGGATCCTATTCCATGGAAGATCATCTTATGCCATTTATTACCCAAGAGGATGTTAATGATAGTTTAAAAGATATGAAAGACGTAATAGCCGCTTTAAAAGCTGAGACTGGCGTAGAATACAAGGGCCCCCTCTATGGACAATTTATGAAAACAAAAAAAGGAATCAAGTTGATTGAATTTAATGCAAGATTCGGGGATCCTGAAGCAATGAATGTTTTACCTTTACTAAAAACTAACTTTGTAGATATCTGTTGGGGAATAATAAATGGCAATTTAGATACAATTGATGTCAAATTTGAGAAAAAAGCAACAGTATGTAAATATTTAGCTCCTGAAGGATATCCTGTATCCCCTGTAAGAGATCAATTAGTAACAATTAATGACAGTAAATTAAAGGAAATCGGGGCTAAATATTATTATGCTTCAGTATACCGCAAAGATCAAAGTATCTATACGACTTCGTCGAGAGCAATGGGTGTTCTTGGTATAGCAAAAAATCTTGAGGAAGCCGAGAAAATAGCTGAAAGAGGAGTAAGCTGTATAGTAGGAAGACTTTTTCACAGAAAAGACGTGGGTACGTTAAATTTATTACAAAAAAGGATTGACCACATGAATTCCCTTTTAGAAAAGTGATTTATACCTTTTTAACTCTATTTTTGATTTTTTATTATTCATAAACATCACATTATAATAGCAGAACATATTAACTCTAAATGAGATGTACACATGACTTGGCATGAACAGAATAAAGAATATAATGAGATACTAAATCAATTATTTATTAAAGAAAGTTGGAAGAAAAGAGCAGAAGCAGCTCAAAAGCTCGGATTTATGAGAGATGGAAGATCGGTAAATCTCCTGTGCCGAGCACTTAGATCAGAAAAAGATAAAATGGTTCAAAATCGAATTATAGAAGCATTAGGCAAAATAGGTGATGGAAGAGCTACATTAAGAATTGTGGAAATTTTAGAAGAAGAATTAAAAAATGATACCATTGATAAATTCAGATTAATCTATATTATAGAGAGCCTAATGAATATTAAAGATAAGCGAGCATTAACATACATTGGTCAATTTTTAAACTCACAAGATGATGATTTGAGAAAGTTAACAGAAAAAGCATTTGATTTAATAGAACCTAAATGGCACGATATAGTGGAAAAAGAAAAGAAAAAATCAATAGAAGAGATATTTAAAGCTAAGAAGTAAATTTTTCCGTTTACAAGGATTTAATAATAAGATTATCTAAAATCTTAATACTCATTTTAATTTAAAATAATGGTTATACCTCTTAAAATTAATTAATAGAAATTTGCATGTAAAATCTATTGTTATAATGAACTTTAAAAGATATGAATCAAATTAAAAATTGAAGCGAAATACACGATGAAAAATTTATATAGTTACTAGATACAATATACATGTATTTAATAGATCCAGAAGAGAGGGGAGAAATTAAAAAAATTGTAAATAATATTAAGTTAAATAATTTATGAAATACTTAGGGGGACAAAAATGCTGAATTGGACACCTGTTGTTATTGCAGATTTTTTCTTAGGAACTCTTTTCTTAGTTGGAGGGCTATGGTCACTGAGAACATCAGAAAACATTAATTTAAAAACAATTAAATATCTCAAGGCAGTATGGTTTACCCTTGCAATTTATTTTTATCTTGAAGCTATTTCATTTCTATTTCTAGATCTTTTTTGGGGTCGAGTTTATGGAATCATAGGATTTTTAGCGTTGGCCTTTCTTTTTGTTGCTATAAGTTATAACTATAAAGATAGTTTTATTTCGATTTGGTTATTTATTGTTATTATTTTTGGAATTATCACTACATATTTAGCGTTTACACAACCTGATGCTGCTATAATTGAAAAAGTTGATGGCTACTACAAGATATCATGGACTGGTCCTTTTGACATTTTAGCTACAAATGTCATCTCTTTATTTGCTATCATATTCTTTATATGGGTTGTTATAACTTTACTTTATTCTCCATATATACTACGAAAATATACCTTTTACTATTTTATATCAGCATCTTTTACATCTATTGTTCCTGTATTTATTTATTACGTTATAGATTCTCTATTTTTAACACAATTTACATTGTGTTTTGGATTGCTATCTTGCAATTATATAATTCATAAAGAACCTGGAATTTTATATATCCTTCCATTCAAACCTTATCGGTTAACCGTTTTAAATAAAAAAAGTGAAATTTTAATTCAAAGTGTGTGGTCAAGAACATCATCGCTTGATAGAATTTACAGCCTTCTATTATCTACTAACTCTGAGAATCTAGAACAACTGAGAAGAGATTCATATTTATTTAAAAAATTGAATGTTGAATCATCGATAATATCAAGAGTCCTCCAAAAAATAAAGGAGATTAAAAATCCAAAGGGATTTAGATCCTTTCTTAGTAAACAAAAAAGTGAAAATTTTATTGTTGAAATGAAATTTCCTGAGATTTTATTGAGTGAGACTGAATTGCTCATTGTTAAATTTGAGTCCTCAAAAATCACAAAATTCCTGAGAGACCTAATTGATCAATTTTCAAGTGAATTCGAGAAGGAATTTAGAAATGAGTTAGAGAATTCCATTATAGAAAAAGAAATATATAGGACCGGATATAAATTAGTAAATAGATTTTTCTATATGTTTCCTTCTAGCATTATTACCAGCTCAAAAGATAGCTTTTTAATTTCCACTGAGTTATTTCAAATTGATGAAGAATTGGAGACGAAAATTAAGAAAATATTTCCCGAAGAGGAGGACTTTAATTTCGTAAAATGTGAAATACAGCGAGCTCCTGAAATAACAATAAATACTATTAATAAAATTTGGGAGGAAATGCAAAATGAACATAAAGATGTGCAAGAAAAGAATTATTAATTCTATGACTCGATAATGTAATCCGTATAAATATAAAAGAGTCTTAACACACAAATAAAAGCATTCTACAATGCAGATATCCATGTAAAAGAATTATAAATAATATCTTATTAACAATTAACAATAATAATAATTAATGCTAATTTCTCCCATAACGATATTATAATAACTATTATGAAAATATGACAAATATAGGTATATTTGATTTAGAGGGCCCTATTAGTGTTATTGATTTTGCAGCTGAAATTGGTAAAAAGCTTAGTAAAAAAACCGAATTAAATCTTCAAGATTATAACATGGGAGAGTTTTTTTTTATGATCTCTAATTATGATGATTACCTTATAGAAAATCCTGAGGTAAAACTAAATCTAAATATTCCTGAATATCAACCCGGTGACACCCTCAGATTAATGGCACCCCTATATGTTGCCTGTTTTTCTGATAGAGAATTAATCAATTTAGCTAAAGCTAATCTTGGTTTATTACCTGGTTGTAAAGATCTCTTTTCGAATTTACATAAAGAATGGGAAATATTTGTTATATCAACAAGTTACACCCAATTTGCTCACAATGTAACGAGTGCACTAAATATTAAAAAAGACCACGTGTATTGTACAGATTTAAATATAAAGCAATTAAAAAAAGGATTAACAAATATAGATGATACTGTAAATATTCTAGTGAAAAAAATCTTTCAAAAATATCTTGATAATAATAATATGCTTGATGTAGTTATTGATGATTTAAATGATTATTTCTGGAAAGGAAGGGAATCTGATTATATTAAAGTTATGAATCAAGTTGAAGTAAGAGGTGGAAAGAGAAAGGAGCTCGCCGTAGAAGATATTGCTAATAGGACTGGTGTTCCTATCTCTAATATGATTGCTTTAGGCGACTCAATAACTGATATTAATATGCTTCAAAGATTAAAAGATGAGAATGGTATCGCCATCTCATTTAACGGAAATAGATTCACAGCTGAGCGGTCTAATATTGCAGTAACCACTCCAAATAATTTAGGTGTATTACCTGTTTTTGAATCAAAAGATAATATTGAGGAGTTTCTAGACTTATGGGAATCTGAATTCAACACTTTCAAAAATGATCCAAAAAAAATTCCTAATGGATTAATTTCAAAAAAAATTAAAAATTATTTCATTAAATATGGCTTTATTCCTGAAATTGATAACTTAAGTAATAAGTCGAAAGAAAGTATAAAAGATATTATTTCTAAACAAAAAAAAATGCGCAAACTTGTACGAGGGTGGGCAGGTACATTAGGTTAAAATAAAAATTTTTGCCTAACTGTATTAGAAAATTGAATTCTAATATTGGACGAGATAAAAATTGAATAATAAAATCGAAAAATCATTTGAAATAGCACAACAAAAATATGAAGAATATAATATAGATTTAGATAAAATTTTGGATGAATTATTAAATATTTCTTTATCAATTCATTGCTGGCAAGGAGATGATGTAGGAGGATTCGAATCTCCCAATGCCATGTTAAGTGGGGGTGGAATACAAGCTACAGGTAATTTTCCTGGTAAAGCCCGTAACATAATTGAATTGCAACAAGATTTAGAGAAAGCTTTTTCATTAATTCCAGGAAATCATAGGGTAAACTTACATGCGATATATGGTGATTTTGGTGATAGAGCTGTAGAAAGAAACGAAATAACGTCTGAATTTTATTGCAGTTGGATTGATTGGGCCAGAGATCAGAATTTAAAAATAGATTTTAATTGTTCATTATTTTCTCATCCAAAAGCTAATGATGGCTTTACGTTGAGTAGTAAGTTAGATGACATTAGAGAATTTTGGATTGAACATATTAAGAGATGTCGTAAAATTAGTTCGGAGATTGGTAAAGAACTCGATGATATATGTATTCATAACATTTGGATCCCTGATGGTTCAAAAGATATCCCTATTGACCGTAAAGGACATAGAGCATTACTTAGAGATTCATTAGATGAAATTCTAAAAGAAAAATATACTCACATGCAAGATACATTAGAGGGGAAATTATTTGGTCTCGGAAGTGAAGCCTTTGTTGTAGGGAGTTATGATTTTTATCTAAGTTATGCTATTGCTAATAATATTATGCTTACCCTCGATACGGGTCATTTTCATCCTACTGAATCCGTAGGGGATAAATTAACCGCTATAATTCCTTTTTTAAAAGGGGTGCTTTTACATATAAGTCGTGGTATAAGATGGGATAGCGACCATGTTGTTATAATCAATGATGATCTTATTCAGCTAGCAGAAGAAATAGTAAGAAGCGGTGCAATGGATAAAATTTATCTTGGATTAGATTATTTCGATGCTTCAATTAATCGTATAGGTGCTTGGGTAATTGGAGCACATGCCACACAAAAAAGTATTCTGTACGCATTGCTTCAACCCATAGATTTATTGCAAGAATATGAAGACAATGGTCAATATTTTCAAAGATTAGCACTTTTAGAGGAGTGCAAAACCTTACCTTTTGGTTCAGTTTGGGATTACTTTTGTTTAAAAAACAATATTCCTATAGGTAAAGAATGGATAAGAGAAATTGAATCTTACGAGAATAGCATCTTAAATACTAGAAAGAAATCTTAAAATAAATCTCACTATTTTTTTGTTCTACCTAAAAAAGTGAAATAAGCCTCTTCCCATTTTTCATGATTTTCAGGTAAAAAGTTCTTGATTTTAAACGAATTTCTAACAATTTCTCTTAATTCAATTAAATCTTTTACTTCTCCTAAAGCTAGGGCTTGAACTAATATATTGCCTATTATTGTTGCCTCTGATGGTCCCGCTTTTACGGGAATATTTAATACATTTGCTGTAAATTGATTTAATAAATTATAATGACTACCTCCACCAATAATATAGAGGATCTTCAGTTTTTTTCCAATAATATTTTCAAGATTCTCAACAGCTTGCTTATAGCTAAACGTTATTGATTCAAAAATCGTTCTAGAGATTTCTCCAATGGTCTCTGGAACATTCTGATCGGTAGTTTTACAGAAATTTTGAATTGCTTGAACCATATTTGAGGGTGCTAAGAAGCTATGATCATCTGGATTTATAAAAGATTGAAAAGGATCTGCTTTCTTTGCTTCTATTGCAATCTTATCCCAGCTTAAATTCATGTTTTCTTTATCCCAAATCTTTTTACATTCCTGGATTAACCACAAGCCCGTGATATTTTTCAAAAATCGAATGGTTCCGTTAATCCCTCCCTCATTTGAATAATTATATCTAAGAGTTTTATCGTTAATTAAAGGTTCCTTTAACTCTACTCCTATAATGCTCCAAGTTCCAGAACTGAGAATCCCATATTCTCCCTCAAAATATTTATTCATATCCACTGGCACACTTGCATAAGCAGATCCCGTATCATGTGTAAGAGGAACAATGATTTTTGTCTTAGAACTAAGCCCAACTTCATCTGCTACATCCTTTTTAATAGGACCCAAAATGGTACCTCCATATATAACTTTAATAAACCATTCCGGGTTGAGCCCTAACCGTTTTATCAAATCATAAGCCCATTCCTTTTTCACAGGATTAAAGAGCTGAGTGGTTGTTGCGTCAGAAAACTCACAAGCTATAATTCCCGATAATAAATAATTAATATAATCAGGAAACATAATGATAGTTTTAGTCATAGGAAGACGAGGCGATTTATTATATACCATCGAAAAGAGCTGAGTTGAACTATTTAGCTCTAAAAATTGAATGCCTGTCTGCTTAAATATCTCCTCTTTAGAGATTACATTAAACATCTCCTCAAGCATTCCTACTGTCCTTTTGTCCCGGTAATGATACATCGGTCTTAAAAATCTATCATTCTTATCTAAAAGGATAAAATTTACACCCCAAGTATCAACACCTATAGAATTTAAATCAGATCCGTATTTATTAACATATTTAATCAAACTATTCTTTACTTCGTTGAATAAATATGGAACATCCCAATGTAATTCGTTATTGACTTGGATCCCTTCATTAGGAAAACGATATATCTCTTCAAGACTAAGTTTCTTGTTCGCGTTCAGAGTTCCAAGAATTGCTCTTCCAGAGCTAGCCCCAAGGTCAATAGCTAGTATTTTCACGATTTTTGTTTACCAAAAAATTTTAAAATCACTTAAAAATAATTCTGATTAATACAATATTAATATTTTTACTGATTCTTTATTTTTTAACGAATTTTAATATTTAAAGTAATTTTTTATTAAACAGTTAAGTCTCAAATAAAAGTAGTAAGATATGAATAATAAAATTTTAAATATTGACTTGGATTCAGAAAAGATTTCTGAAAAACCAATCGAAGAAGTGATTTTTAATGACTTTTTAGGAGGACGGGGCTTAGGGATTAAACTTCTTACCGATTATCTTCCAAAAGGTATCGATCCTTTATCAAAAGAGAATCCTTTGATTTTTTCTGTTGGCCCCCTTACTGGAACTATTGCACCAACGAGTGGAAGATTTTCTTTAGTAACGAAATCTCCTCTCACTAATACAATATTTCATTCAAATTCAGGTGGATTTTGGGGACCGTATTTCAAAAGATGTGGGTATGACTGTCTGTCTATTCAAGGAACGCTTTCTTCAGATAATAAAGGATATATTTTAATAGATGGATACGATAACGTTGAAATTAAAGATGCTGAAAATTTATGGGGTCTTAAGACATCTGAAACTTTAGAAGAGGTTCAGAAACAAGAGGGAAAAAATTGTCAAGTATTATGTATTGGACCAGCTGGTGAGAATTTAGTAAAAATTTCTTCTATTATGAATCAAGCCCATAGAGCCTTTGGTAGAGGTGGAGTTGGGGCTGTAATGGGTTCTAAAAACATAAAAGCTATTGTCGTGAAAAATGGTAAACAAAAATTTCCTGTCAAAAATAATGAATATATGAAAAAATTAGCTATTATGGCCAGAGATAAAATAAAAGTCGTACCCATAACATCCCAAGGTATGGCTTTATTTGGAACTGCAGCTTTAGTTAAGGTTATCAATTTATTTGGAATGTTTCCCGTAAAAAATTATCAATATGCGTATGTAGAGCCTGAAAAGATAGATTTAGTGAGTGGAGAACGATTAAGGGAGAGATTTTTAGAAAAAAGCGAAGGATGTTATAATTGCATAATAAGATGTGGTAGAATGACAAATACTGGAGAGATGCGTGGAAAAGGTCCAGAATACGAATCTCTTTGGGCCTTAGGCCCATTGACAGGAATATTTGACTTAAAAACAATCACTCATGCAAATTATTTATGTAATGATTATGGTTTAGATACAATGTCTACAGGAGCAACCATTGCGTGTGCTATGGAACTACAACAAAATGGTTTAATAGGACATGATTCTCTAACCTTTGGAAATAAAAATGATTTATGTAACCTAATTGAACAGATTTCTCTGAGAAAAGGCATAGGAGAAGAATTGGCAGAGGGATCTCTAAGATTTTCTCGGAAATATAATGGTCAAGATTATGCAATGCAGGTAAAAGGAATGGAAATGGCTGCGTACGATCCTAGAGGCGCCTTTGGTCAGGCTCTAAATTATGCTATAAGTTCAAGAGGAGCTTGTCATTTAACAGGATTTCTAGTAGCTTTAGAAGTACTAGGGGCTCCAAAAAAAATTGATCGATTTTCAATTAGGGGAAAGTCAGATTTATTAGTTCTAAAACAAAATCAGAGTGTAGTGGAAGATTCTCTTATAGTATGTAAATTTGTGGGCTACGCATTAGGACTTGAGTTTCAAGTACGATTTTTAAGAACTATTTTAGAAAAAGAGATTTCCATCAATGATTTGTTAATAATAGGCGAGAGGATTTATAATTTAGAAAGACTTTTTAACATAAGGGAAGGATTTTCAAGAAAAGATGATAATTTGCCAAAGAGGTTTTTGGAAACTCCATTAAAAGATGGTCCTTCGAAGGGGAAAGTGGTCCCTCTTAATGATCTAATTGATGAGTATTATAAAGTAAGAAATTGGGATGAAAATGGAATCCCTACTGACAATTTATTAGAAAAATTATCATTAAAAAGATTAATGTAAATTTAAAATATAAAATATAAGGTGATAAATTATGATTGATCCAGAAACTTTTAAACAATTTAAAATAGTAGGCAAGGTGTTAACAGA
>SDBS01001979.1_pt1 | contig 20615 bp, 14 predicted proteins | sample 2277091 | NCBI WGS metagenome assembly SDBS01 (sample SAMN10404972, study PRJNA504765) | marine sediment metagenome | isolation source: marine sediment core GS10_PC15, 163 cmbsf | place: Arctic Ocean: Southern Knipovich Ridge | collected 2010 | reverse complement strand
ATTTATTGTCTCCTGGTATGTCCTCTGGACACCCTTCTTGAGTGTTGTCAAAGCGATATCAACAATGGCCGAATCCGCATAGTCAACAACGGTGACTCCATCGGTATCCAGGAAAGACAGCACAAGCGAGTCAATGTTTCCAGTCAACAACCTGTTCCTATCCAACCGGGAAGACACACCATCTTTTCCGTCGACAATCCTCAGCAGTTCCAAGGGATTATTTGGATTCACGAGGTAAACCATATAGTCAAAATCGTTGTCGATGTCGATAATAAGTCCGTCAACATCTACGGATGGAACTTTGAGTACGATACAGTTGGCTGAGGTGGAATAGTTTGTCCCCCCCACATCAAATGGACCGGGCACAACCTGAACGGCCTCTTTGATGTCCCGGCTGAGCATAGTCAAAGTCAACCGGATGTCATTGAGAATATCCACATGGGCATCCTGATTGACAAAATATTTCTGCCCGGTACTGAAAAGGGAAAAGAGCGCCAGAACCACAATGGACATGATCACCATCCCGATTAATATCTCAATCAGAGAGAGACCCCTCGTATGTCTACTCTTTTTAACAGTTTCTTGAGGGAGCCTTTTGGTATGGGCTACATTAATCACTTCTTATTCACTCCCTCTCTGGTGATAAAGGTCACGACATCCTTTCTCATGTTGGTTCCCCGATAGACCCATGTTACAGAAACAGTCAACTTTTTAATATCATCGCCCGGTCCACTTTCGATGGACAGTGCTCCAGCTCCACTGACAAGTTCTGACAGGCTTTCATGGTTATATGTAGATCCCAACAAAAGGATATCGTCATAACTCAAATTCCGGACCAGTTCCACTTCTTCTTGGGCAATTTGAGTGGCCAGGATGACCTGCCTTGTTTTAAAGACAACGTTAAATCCGTAAATAAACACACTGATAAGAGTAATCGACACAATCCCCAGGATAAAAATAGCAATCAATACTTCAATCAGAGAAAATCCTTTCTGTGGATTTTTCTGGTTCTGAAATGTCTTCCCAAAGTTCAAATCGCACTTCTCCTAAATAACGGATCTCTCAAACAGAGAGCTATCCACATATAGACTATTATTCTGCTGCGGGTTTGTAGAGTCTATACCCCTCACGGATGATTAAACAGGTGATCTTTTCTACTCCTCCCTCCCCCATCTACGCAAATATCCTCACCCCTCACGACTAATCCCTCTCAGAATAAATTTCTGTTCTGAAGGGATAAAGATAACTATGAACTGAAAATTGTGTCCATTTTTAGGTCATTTTTTTTGTTGATAAAAATTTTTTTGTATGATAATGTCGCTTCTGTATTATTTCCAAAATTATCATTTAAGCAAAATGCGTTTGCAAACCGACAAAACAGAAAGATGTTCTGTTGTCTTTTTAGAGGCGTAAGAGAAGAGGTGTTAATGGTCGAATTGATTTGGCCGGTGGTTTCAAATGAATAGACGGGAATTTCTTTTGCTTGCCGGAAGTGCTGTGCTGGCCTCTTCTTCAGGAATGCTCGCACAGAAATTGGATACAAGAGAAGATTTTTTGGATCATGAGTCACTCCCTACTCGGATTATTGCACCCAGCAAAAACATTGAAATCCTTTCTCCCCATTACACATGGTACACAGAAGAACGATGGTTCACCGGACCGGAGTATGCGTTCACGACACCGTTAAGGGGGTATTACAGCTCTGGAAATCCTGATATTGAAGCCGCCCATAATATTGAAAAAGAGTCGTATGGTGTTGGAGTTGACCTAGTATCCTGGTGGGGGCCGGGAGATATATCCTACGATTTATTCAAACAGGGATACTTGAAGGCAAGCAACTTTGGAAATAGACCATTTTGTTTTCTCTACGAAATAATCGGCCGACTCTCTGTCACAGGATATGGAGATATTAATTTTAATGATCCTAGAAATGTGAAGGGATTTCTTGACGATATTGAATACCTGGAGAAGAACTATTTCTGGTATCCCAATTATTACAGAATGCACGGCAAACCGGTTATTTATATATGGTGGAAAGGCCTGAAGAACTTCGATTATGTCAGCTGGAAAATCAAAGACAGGGTCTCCCTAATAGGCAGTGTTGATATGCTTTGGCCTCCCGATGAACATGAAACTGAAAAGATCAATGCCCTCAATTGGTTTGACGCGATCAGCCAATATGGTATCAGCCCTATTTATGTGGCCAAGGAATACGGAAAAATTACAAATAAATTTATCCAAAGATACACAGATACTATCCTCTATTGGGGAACTCTCATTAAAAAACACTGCCCTCACCTGGAATTGATTCTTCCCATCCAATATGCTTATCAAGACCATAGAGGATGGGTGGATCAAAAAGACGGAAAAAACAGGACGCTTAATCATGATCCTGTTCAGTCGGAGAAATTTACGAAAGTGACACGTTTCCTTGCGGAGCAACTGGACTGCGTCAAGAGAGCAATGCTGGTCAGCTATAATGAACACTGGGAAGGACATGGAGCCGAACCAAGCTACCAGTATGGGGATATGTGGTTATCACTTATCAAAAGATTTTTTAAACACAATGAGCCGTTTTATATGCCGTCTACACATCTTCAAGATCAAAAACGAACGAGAAAGTACAAGAAGCAGGAATCTAAGATAATTAAATAATCTAATTCCTCTTTTCAAGAAAAAGATTTCTAACCCTTGAATTCGTCACAAAAAGACCAGTGATCCTGCCGAGGTTGTCTCTTTCGACAGTAATTTTTCTTATGAATGACGTGCGGCACAGATATTCATCTTTCCTGAAGTTTTCTATTCTAAATTCGCCATGCCGTGTATGGTAGCCAACGAGTTGATCGTCTTTTACACTGAACGTGTACACGGTGTGCAATTCAGGAGACCAGTATTGTCCAGAAATTTCACGAAGCTCTTTTTCTGTTGGCACGTACTTGACTATTTTCGATCCGGTATACTCACGCCCCCTCTGGTTCATTGTATACGTATTCTTATCTGTATCATTAAAGATAATTTTAATCTGCTGTTTGTTATTAAAAAACGTGGAAAAATTGGCAGCCAATAACCGTACGTTCCCCTGGCCGGTTGACTTACAGAAGTAAACATCGTCTTTTCTAAAAAATTCGATTTGCCTGTCGGGATCTTCATTCACCGTATAGGTGCCGGCATATTTATCAAATACTGAAGGATCAATATTTACTTCCTGCATTTCAATTCTAGTGACTTCTTCAACAGGTTTATCGAGCAAAATATTTGTTATCGAATTCACTTTTCCTCCAACTGAAGAGGAAGAAAAGTTCGTTAGGATCACAATTTCAAGTTTTCTGTCCGGGTAAGTGCAGGCACACGCACGAAAGCCGCCGATTGATCCGCTGTGAGAAATCCTTTTTTCACCCCAGACGGACTCAACCCGCACTCCAAAGGCATAATCATTGGGTTGACCATTATTGAGATCATCAACCGTCAGCATCATCGAAAATGCGTCTTTCCAATCCTCCTGAGGTTGGTAGTAATTCCTGTACCATTTGAGCAGGTCAAGAGTCGTGGAATGAACATTTCCCGATCCCGTGTATCCCCAGTATTCAACCTCTCGCACAAATCCTCTCTCTTTTGAGCCATTATAGGATGTGGCATTATTAGGGATAACCCTGTTATATCTGTCCTCAACATAGGTGTCATAAAGGCCCAATGTTTCAAATATATTTTTCTTCATCCATGTACTGAACTTTTCTCCGCTTATCCTCTCAATCAACACCGCCATCTTATATGTTACAGTTAATTGAAAGTCAAGATGAGGAACCAAAAGGACTGAAAGCCACCTTGGAACATGTCGTTTTGATTGTGATACACTAGTCCTCATGAGGAGAATACCATGAAAATCTGCAGTTTTAACGTCAACTCTATAAGAGCCAGGAAGGATCTCATCCTGGCATGGCTGGATCACAGGAATAACGACATCGATGTCCTGTGCTTTCAGGAACTGAAAACAGTCGATGAGGGTTTCCCCATTGAAGATTTCAAAAAACTCGGCTATCACTGCCTGGTTTACGGTCAGAAGGCGTACAATGGAGTGGCCATCTGCACAAAAATAGCACCTGATGACTCCAGCAAAGGTTTCGGTATAAAAAACTTGGACGAACAGAAGAGGATCATTTCTGCAAAAATCAAGGGAATACATCTCATCAACATCTACGCACCGCGTGGAGGCCAGCAAGGGGAAGACAAATTCAATTATAAACAAGAGTGGTATAAACATTTTATCGAATATCTTAATGCCCGATATTCTCCTGAAGATCCCATCGTCATCCTTGGAGATTTTAATGTTGCCCATAAAGATATCGATGTCTATTCTCAAGACGAACTGGCGGGAACTATCGGTGCTTTACCTGAAGAAAGGGATGCCTTCAAAAGACTCCTGGATTGGAACCTGATCGATGCCTTCAGGTATCTCTATCCTGACAAAATTCAATTCACCTGGTGGGATTATATCGGTGGTGCCATCTGGAAGGACCATGGTCTGCGCATCGATTATATCCTGGGTACAAGGACACTGCTGATGAAGCTGAAATATATCGAAGTCGACCTCTGGCCAAGAAAACGGCGCAAACCCACACCTTCCGATCACGCCCCGCTTATTGCAGAATTGGAATAATACAATTTACTAACAAGTTGTCGGCAGTTTTATGAATAATTCAGGTTAACTTGGATAATTCACGAGCCGAGGTTGCTGCAGATGCGAGGCATCTACCCATGAAGCTGTGGTTATCCACCGCAAACCGTCCCAACCTAACCCGGGTAGTAACGAAGCAGATGTGGTAAGATCGGTTCGCCCCCCTGGGGGTAAAAATGCCGACATTTGTTATAAACTGTCCAACACACAAAGTGATTTTCAAGGTATTGCTAAATTGTAAACAGAGAAGTGGATATCATTGAAGATAAATGAAGGTGTCGGCAGTTTTATGAATTACAGCCAGCGCTTGATCCAGGAGGTAATACCTCCTGAGGCTTTAACGATAATCATGGGCTTACTGCACTTTTGCGCTACGGAATGGCAAAGGGTGTCTTTCGTGATGTTCCGGATAAGAGGATCCCTGGTAAAACCCATGACGATCAGGTCATACTCTTCACTTTCTTCAAGAATTGCATCTAGAGGATTGCTGGCTTTTACGAATTTTATTTTGACACGGTCAGGATTGATGTGTGGATTTTCGGTGATAGTTTCCGACAATTTATCCGAATCCACTTTGCTTTTTTTGTCTCTAACCGCAAATGAAATGATTTCCGCATCGTCCTTTTCGGCTAAAATCCCGGCAATTTCCAATGCGAGTGCGCTGTTCGGGCCTCCTCTTGTGGGCACAAGGATGCGCTTAAATTCTTGATTGCCTAGGCCCTTGAGGATAACAACATTGCAGGAAGCTCTTTCCAGAATAAAATCGATTGTGCTGCCCAATCTGAAGAGATGCCCTTTGGGTTTTCCATGCCAGCCCATAATCAGCATGTCTGTTTTATTTTCTTTCACAGCGCCTAAAATGCCTCTGGCAATATTCCGGCAGTAGCGAATAGTCGTTGTGACAGGGAATCTTATAATAAGGCATAGCATGGCCTCAACAATCCCCTCCTTCCCCTCCATCATGAATTTCTCAGCATCACTCAACGGTGTCTGTTCTGGAACAGGGACCATGTGAAGGAGTCTAACTTTTGCATTTTTGGCTTCACTGATGAAGTACGTGGTCCGGGTCATCTCCAGAGCATTTGACGGATTGGCCACACCCAGCGTGATACTGTACTGCTCTCCTTCAGGAACGATCTGCTCTTCTTCCAAAATCAGGATTTCATCGGCCGTGGTCACGGTGCGTGATCTGGAGTAAAAATAGTAGATGGCGATTCCTGCGATAATCCACAAAGGAGCAATAATCCACGCTAAGAGACTCATATTGACAAGCCACACAGCCAGGACGGCTTGACAGATGATGGCGACAATAGGGGGCCAGGGAAACATGGGCATAAGAAAACCGTAAGACAGTTCATCTCCCATATTGAGACGAATTTTGATTACGCTCAGATTGACGAGAAAAAAGAGGAAGAGAAACATGATGCTCGCACTAGAGGCCACATCCATAGTCGGAAGAAGAACGGCGACAACAATGACGAGGACTCCTGTGAACATCAGGGCTGCCCATGGAGTTCTGTGCTTCCGAGAAATGCTGGCAAAAAATTTTGGCAGCATGCGGTCTCGGCCGAGTGCATATGAGGCGCGTGTGGCCGAAAAAATCGTGGCATTCAGAGCAGAGATTGAAGCGAAGATAACCGCTAGAGTCAAGAAGAAATTCCCGAAGGGAACCAGTTGGGAAACGGCCTCACCGAATCCTCTTTCTTTAAAAGAACCGATCCATTCCCAAACAGCTCCTTCAACCCCCGGCGAACCCGCTTTAACCGCGACAATCGCAGCAAAGCCGACAAACACATAGGTAAATGTGACGATCCCTACAGAATAGAGCATGGCTTTGGGGAGATTCCGTTTAGGATCGATGGCTTCGTCGCCGGCCTGGGCAATCACCTCAAAGCCTTCGAAAGCCACATATGTAAAACCCATCGTGACAAGAATTTTTGACCACCCAAGGGGAAGGAATGGAGTAAGATTTTGGAGACGGGAAGGATCTTTGATAACAACAAACAAACCCGCTGCTCCGATAAAAACCAGAAAAAGCGTTTGGCCGAGTGTAAATATCGCCCCAATCCTCCCGGTTTCGGAGGCTCCTCTATAATTGATATAGAGGAAAAAGAGGGCCACAAGGAGGGCCACAATTTTTTCGGCAACCCTGGTCGAAAACGGAATCCAATTGAGAAGATCCAATCCTTCAAAATACCGCACCGTGTAGATGGCAAAAACCACGGCATAGAGGCTGCCTGCGACACTGGAAGCAAACCACTCCATCCAGCCTCCTGTGAAACTCGTTGCCCGCCCGAAGGCAAGCCGGGCAAAATTGTACGCGCCACCGGCTTTTGGGATGGCCGAACTGAGTTCTGCATAGGACAGGGCAGTGAAAATCGCAATCATTCCGTTCAAGGAAAAAGTCAGGAGAAGACCTCCTGGCCCCGCCACGGCAATGGCATTCCCAATGCCGATAAAAACTCCGGCACCGATCATCATTCCCAAACCCATCATCGTGATATGGAAGAGATTGAGTTCGCGGGAGAGTTCGGCAGATATATGCGTCTTATTTTCGTCCATCAATATCCTGAATAATTTCGCGGGCAGACTGTTGTTTTTTCTTTCTGATTCTTTCGATGGTCTTCCGGCTCCACAGAACAATAATGAATATATACACCAGTGAACTACATATAATAGCCATTCCGAGAATCAGATCTTTAGACATAAAACTTTTGCTTTAATTCAACATTTAAATACAAAATTCATTTCTTTTCAAGCGTCCGAGTATAGTCCTATTAAAAGATTTTGTCTATCTTAGGCATTCCTTTATGGGCTTTGATTATTCACTCAGTTTTATCCCTGCGGATCATACGGATTCCGTACACCGATGCCACAGAACTCCCCTCCGCAGCTTCAAAGCGCACTGTGACTTTCTCTTTGCCCTTGATGATGCTTGCCTCGATGGCATACTCGATATTAAAAAATCGTTGAGGATAGCTTCTGGTCACTTTCTGATGGCTGATAGGCCGGCCATCCACAAGGATATCGAATGAGGCGCTAAGGCTCCTCTCACCACTGTAGTAGGTTACGACCAGGGACATGGGAAGCTCGGGCTCCACGGGTAAATCAAAAGAAAACCAGCCTATGATCCTGCGTCCGGGACGGCCCATCACCTGTGTGATGCGTGCATCCTCGGCGCCCTGAAAATTGTAATCCCGCTCCGGCTGCATTTCTCCGGGTTGAGCAAAGGCTACGGTGGCTCTTTCGAGTGCACGCTGCCGTTCTTGTTCAGCGACATACTCGGCTTTTTTCACCACCCACCCGGATTCGGAAAAGAAGTCGAAATAGACAGCGTAGGCACGACGGTGCAAACGGTAGAACGGCATCAAATTGACTTCGATCTCGAGATCGGCACCAAGATTATCACGGCCAACCTCAGTAATGCGAAAATGTCCCGGTTCGTTCGGAACGGATTGCACCCATTGGTCAATTGGCTTCTCAGATGCCACAAACACAGGAATGAGCGGTTCATGACTGACGTCTCTACCGCGTCCTCTCTCACGTTCCGGCCCTAAGTCTGCAGCCAATACCAGAGGGCCCCACATGATTGCAGCAACCTGAGGATTGTCCGGCGTGGATTCCAAACGAAGTGTCTTGGGGAGATTCAGCTTGACGGTATCGCCGGTTTTCCAGATCCGTTTCAGTTCAACATATGCTCCCGAGTTATCCACTCCAACACGGCCGGCAACTGGGCGACCCGACTCTGGGACATCTCGGTAGGGATTGATGATGTCTTCTGAGACGGCTTCACCATTGACATTAACGGAAAATCCATCACCAGCCCAGTAGGGACGGCGGAGAGCCAGAGTCAATTCTTTAGGGGACTGGAGCGTTATTTTTATTGTCACGGACTCCCCTTCCGGGAAATCCGTATCCACCTTCAAATTGACACCTGCCGCAGTCCACTCTGCTGTGGACGGTGTATAGAGATTGACCCAGAGCTTATTTTCCCCTTGATAATAGATTCCGTCTCCATGAAGAGCATGACTCTCCATGCCCGATCCCACGCAGCAGGTGAAACTGCGGAACATCCCCTGATATTCATGCTGGACTCCTCTCCCAACCGGCACCATATAGCAGGTCCGGCCGTCCTCTGGATCAATAGAGGCCAAAATATGGTTAAAAAGAGCCCTCTCATGAAAATCGGTGTAATGGGCGTCGGGCCGGATCGCAAAAAGCCGGCGGGTCAATTTGACCATGTTGTAAACGTTACATGTCTCGGCAGTCCGCCCGTCCACACGGTCACTCAGCATACCGGGCTCACCAAAATATTCGTCATGGCCATGACCACCCGTAGCATAGCTGTGTTGCTGGACAACTTGATCCCAGAAAAAACTTGCAGCCAAAATATCTTCTACGCGGCCCGTATAGGCATAGCGGTCGGCTGAACCGATGAGCTTGGGCACCTGCGTATTGCCGTGTTTTCCCTCAAGGATGTCCTGGTGGCGTTTAAGAGGTTCAATGAAGGAACGGTGTTCGAATTTATAGGAAAGGTCCAGCCAACGTTTGTCCCCTGTGTCGGCATAGAGATCGACCATAATTTCGTTCATGCCGCCAAACTCAGTGTTCAGCATTCGCTGTATCTGTCCTGCATCGAGAGGTTCTAAAATGCGTTCTGCCCATTCCGCAAACTTGATTTCGAGTTCCAAGGCCATCTTATTGCCCGTATAACGAAAGGCGTCCCTTAAGTCGGCGTAAGTTTTATGGAAGGTGTACCACGGTGACCACAGGCCATTAAGATCGAAACCAGCGGATTTGATTTCTCCCTGTGACAAGCGGATGAAAAGTTCATGTGCATCAATTCCGTCTCTATTGACAATGGCCCCAAGGTAGCCGTTGCCCCGCTTGTCCTGAACTTCTTTGAATTCCGCGACAATATAATCCGCTCGTCGCTTGAATTCTTCATTACCGGTAGCCGCGTACATTAAGCAAATAGCCGAAAGATAATGCCCGGCAATGTGGCCCGTCAGCTGGCGGCTGTCCACAGCGTCCCAACCTCCGTATCCCTCGGCTTTTGGTTCCAGGCCAGCACGGATACGGTAGCCGGCCAGCATGCAATTGGGTTCCAGTTGAAGCAAATATTCTTCTGTCACATCCTGGGCTTGTTTGAGAGGCCCGCCGGTCAATCGGACCTTGTTTAAGGGAAGGGGCCGTGCTTTAAGGATCTTTTCCTCAAAAGCCCTCACAACAGGATCCTGCCCTTCTGCCGTCGGGAGTTTGGTCATACTGTCCATATTCATTAAGACCGTAAGCCCAACCGGACTACACGCAGTCGAGACAAAAATCAAAAAATAAATGGACAATAACAATATGACGTATGGAATTTTTTTCTTATGTAGTGCCATAATTCCTCCATTCAGACAGTGAATCTATTTTGTTTTTATAAATTATCTAATCAGACGAAAATGAAAGATTCAACAAAATTAGTGACAAAATTCAACAAGCTCTACCAAAAAATCGTTTCACTACCAGCCATCGGGGAATGTTAAGCAGCCGCTCCACAGTTCGGGTATCCAGAACACAACTGACGGGAAGGCCTTGAATCTTTTGCATCAACCAATCGGGAGCAGGACCTTATTTCAGGAATGCTCATCCACTTCCAAATCCTGCAGTAGTCCGATCCCAAAGGATCAAGGATTTTTTTTAATAGGCAATCTGTGGTATTCTGAGTAAACTTTAATGAATTATTACGGAGGTGACAGAGGATGACTCTGACACGGGACGATATATTAAATATTTTCAAGGAAACTGAAGCCCTCCTGGAGGGTCATTTTATCCTGACTTCTGGACTGCACAGCGCGTCCTATTTCCAGTGCGCCAGGGTCTTCCAATACCCCTGGCATGCCGAGGCGCTCTGCCGGGACACCGCCGATCACTTCAAGGACGAGAAGATCGATGTGGTTGTTTCTCCGGCCGTGGGAGGCATCGTATTCGGCCAGGAAGTAGGCCGGCTGCTCAATGTCCGAGCCGTTTTCTCAGAGAGGGTTAACGGGAAGATGACTCTGCGGCGCGGCTTCAATATCTCTCCTGAAGAGCGGGTTCTCCTCGCCGAAGATGTCACAACGACCGGGGGATCGGTCAAGGAGGTCATTGAACTCCTCAATGAAAGCATGGCTGAGATCGTGGCTGTAACCGCGGTCGTGGACCGGAGCAGCGGCAAAGCCCAGTTCGGTGTCCCCTATTTTTCCCTCTTCCAGATGGAAGTCATAAACTACAAACCAGATAACTGCACCCTATGCACCGAGGGAAGTCATGCCGTGAAGCCGGGAAGCCGCGGGCTCAAGTAGTGTCATTCAACCCAACCAGCCCCTTCTTCGCGTCCTCAACTTCAGGAATACCGGGATCGAGGTTTTGTCATAGAATGGTGCTTTCTCAGGGAATGGTTGAACTCATCAGAGAAAAGCGATAAAACTGCAGCCGTTTTTTCGATTTGTATGGTGATGTCTATTCTGTGTTGCTGAGGTTTCTTCTCTCTTTTACTATATTTCTGTACCAAAATGAAGTGCGATATGGAAAACCATAACAGACAATATCCCGATAATTCCTTATCCTGGTTAAATATGGGTCGAATTTACTCTTGAGAAAAATTTATTCTTATCCTCTTCTCTTGAGCTGTTTGATCTTGGGAGTATTCTCTTCCGATTCCGTATGAAGCCGTGATCCCGTTTGGTGGCGCCCTTCACTGCACGACGTTGGATGTGTATCGAGAGGGGACTTGTGAGGACTATTTCCCGAAACAGATTTCGGGCTATTAACAAGATTATCTCTCAACTAATCTGGATAATTCACGAGTGTCGAAAAAAACTGACTGGGTTTTCAAAACACTCTAATTGATTAATTTCCTCTGCAGTGATATATAGAAGCTTCATATTCATATGAACAGAAAAGGCGGCAATAAAAAATTTTCACCTAATCTTGAGGGGAGCACACAATGACCTTCTTAGGGCGAGATATCGTTTCGATTAGAGATTTTTCCAAAGAGGATTTGCTCCATGTCTTGAAAGTTTCAAAAGAGATGGAGGGGGATAAACCTAAACTGCTTTCGGGAAAAATATTGGCGTCCTTGTTTTTTGAACCCTCCACACGAACTCGATTAAGCTTTGAGAGCGCGATGTGCCGATTGGGTGGTAAAGTCATAGGATTTTCAGATGAAAAGGTTTCTTCGGTTAAAAAGGGAGAAACAATTTGGGATACGGCCAAGATGGCAGAACGGTATAGTGATGTTATTGTCATAAGAAGTCCTATAGAGGGATCCGCAAGGTTGGCTGCAGAAGCGACGTCTGTACCGGTCATCAATGGCGGTGATGGCGCAAACCAGCATCCTACTCAGACACTCCTAGATTTATACACGATTCAGAAAGCGAAAAAAAAAATAGATGGCTTGAAGATCGGATTTTTGGGGGACCTAAAATATGGGCGAACAGTCCACAGCTTGGCCATAGCTTTGAGTCATTGGAAGGTGGATCTGTATTTCATTGCCCCAGACGCGCTGCAAATGCCAGATCATTACATGAAGGATCTTCAGGAGGTGGGAATCAAGTGTCGTCAGACAAGCGATGTGTTTTTCTTTAGTAAAAACCTGGATATCCTTTATGTCACCAGGATCCAACAAGAGAGATTTCCAGATCCAATGGAATATGAAAAATACAAAAATGCCTACCGATTGGATCGGTCATTGATGAGCCATATAAAGGATGATTTGAAAATCATGCATCCCTTGCCTAGGGTAGGCGAGATAAGTCCTGAATTGGATGATACAAAACATGCGATTTATTTCGATCAGGCAGGCAATGGAGTCACGGTGAGGAAGGCTTTGCTGGCACTGGTTTTGGGAAAGGTGGAGTGAAAAATTGACGGCTTTTTTATATATTATTACTTCAATGAAAACCAGAGGGTGAAAAAATATGAAGAAAATGGAGAGAAAAATTCCGGCCATAAAAGATGGTTCTGTGATCGACCACATTCCCAGTCGAGAGACATTTAGAATCATCAGAATTTTAGACCCGCAGGAATTTATTCATCCAATAACAGTGACCTTAAATTTGAATAGCAAGAAAATGGGTAAAAAAGGTGTGATAAAGATTGATAACCGGTTCTTAACAAAAAAAGAAGTGAATAAGATTGCCATACTTGCTCCCAATGCAACTGTGAGTATCATTAAGAACTATAAAATCGAGGAGAAAATTGCTGTAAAAATTCCCAAAGAAATAAGAAATATAATCAACTGCTCGAATCCTATGTGTATAACGAATAGAGAAAAAGTGAGCACGAAATTCAAAGTCATAAGAGATGATCCATTAGAGGCAAAGTGCCTTTATTGTGAAAGAGTGTATGGAAAGGATGAGCTTGAAATTAAAAGAAAGTGAAAAAGGATCAAGAGATAGAAATACAGAACCGGCTTCATAAGACATTTCACCATGAGTCACGGTGGAGCCGTCCTCGATGACCAGAACTTTCCATGTTTCTTCCGGACATCTCGGAGGAAGTCACCGTGGAGGGGAATTCTGTTAGGTTTTTGGTGATTCATTGTTGCTTTCTATTCTTAACATCCAAGAATCTCTCACTCCTAAGGTCAACATAATTTTAACTATACATAAAAGACGATTTAAATTATTATTTTAAGAAATAGAAAATGATGAAAAAAATTTTTATCAATGAACAAATCCAGTCGATTCCTGAGGGTATGACTGCGGGGGAACTCCGAAACAAAGAAAAGTCCGGGGCCGATGTGATCATTGTCAATGGGTATCCCTGTAAAGAAGATTATGTATTAAAAGAAGAAGATCAAGTTGTTTTAATCAGCAGAGGAGAGATTCCCAAAAATAAGGAATTGGAAGCTCTGATGATTGCCCGGCATACCCCAGGAGTTCATGAGCGCATGAAAACGGCCATTGTCGGAGTTGCTGGCCTGGGCGGCCTTGGGTCCTCTGTATCTATCGCTTTAGCCAGAATGGGTATAGGAACATTGATACTTGTTGATCATGATGTCGTGGAACCAAGCAATCTGAATCGTCAGCAATATTTTATCGATCAAATCGGATTGGCGAAGACAGAGGCGATGACAAAAATTATGGCTAATGTAAATCCGTATGTTAAAATTATCACCCATAACATCATTCTCAACGAGTTTAATATTCCAAAGATCTTCAAAGTGGCTGACATAATCGTAGAATGTTTTGATAGCGCTAAAGCAAAAACGATGATACTAGAGACTGCAGCAGAATTTATGCCGGATTCTTATATAATCGGAGCATCTGGTCTGGCTGGATATGGTGACAGCAACAGCATTCAGACACGAAGGATCGGCGAAAAGATCTTTATCATTGGGGATATGGAGAAGGCCGCCGGCCCCGGGCAAGGATTGATGGCCCCCAGGGTAGGAGTAGCCGCTCACCATCAGGCTAATCTTGTGGTGAGTTTATTGATCGATCCCAATCAGACTATCTCACAAATTCCGGATTTTATGGAATAGATGCCCTAACCTGGATTATTCACAGGCTAACCTGCCAGTGCTTTTGTTGCCTTCAAAAACAGATCGATTTCTTCGGGTGTGTTGTAATGACAAGCCGATAAGCGGACAGCATCCGGCCATCCCAGAGCATCGAGCGTAACCGAGGAATAGGCATCCCTGATTCTTGCTGCCAGACGGATACCATGTTCCTGGTTATATTGTGACATTGCTGTCGAAGAGTCCATTCCACCCAACCGGAACAGAACTTGTTTTCTTGGAAAGCTTGGCTACCCGCCACTCCTTTCCTGTACTTTTGGCAAAATAATTGGTAGCCCCTAACACGGAGGGATGTTCGAGTTCCGTCGTGACAATACTTGTGCCTGGAATATTTGCGGTAATCGTGTTTATCGCACGGCATATAGAAAAAATATTCTAAAACAAAGTGGTGATTGGGTGGGAGTGGTATATCCCACGCCCCGTCGGACCATAAGAACTAATCCTGGGCCCAAAATAATTCTCCTCCCGCCTCTCAAGCGCTCCTTTTTTCATGCCATGGCAGTCGATGCTAACGTGTGTTTTTTTTGTAGGCGAGAACGATAACGGTTTGCACTGATTAAAGCTGAAGAAACAAATGCAGAAAAAACCCACTTTCGCCCACTGTTAGCTCTACATGGACGAAAGGGTAGTCTTGTCGGTCATAGAAGCTGAGTCATTTTCGTGGGGATTTTCTATTTCGAAAGGATCCCTATTTGACAGGAAATGTTTGTTCTATATAGTATTGGCAATGAAGAAGATAAAAGTGCCTAAATTAAGCAAAATGAATCGAAATCAAAACCACACAAAAAAGCAAATTTTTATGTTTCTGACCAGGATTTTTGATATCATCGCCGTGCCCGGCAACCCGCTGGAGAATATCCGAGTTCTCGAGGACCTCCGGTTCGTGATGAATGGTGGAGAGATCCACTGCCTCTCTTCAGTGGAGGCGCGGAGATGAAGTCGTCTTTTCGCAAGCAGCCGCCGTTTTCTTCGCCGTTATCCTCTGCTCCTCAGTTTCGGTTGGCCATTCGACGGTGCGGCGGAAACGATGGTCGGTCGGGACGGCCACCAGATCGTCGCCTTGCCACACGATCGCGTCAGGGAGCCCTACGCGAGTACAATTGGAAGGAAAATTACTAGAAAATACAGTTTCTTAGTTTCTAAGACTATATATTCTTATAAGGAGATCGGCCATGAAAAAAGCAGCTCTGGTATTTATGATAAGTTTATTCATTATTACCTCTATTACTTGGGGTGACGAGATAAGACCGACCCATACCTATTCCATAGTTGCCTATGATAAGGTCACCGGCCAACTTGGAGCCGCAGTGCAATCCCATTGGTTTTCTGTGGGCTCAATTGTTCCTTGGGCAGAATCAGGAGTCGGTGCAGTTGTAACCCAATCATTTGTCGAAGTTTCCTATGGGCCATTGGGATTAAATCTTTTAAGAGCCGGCAAGAGCGCCCAGGAAGCTTTAACCGCGCTTGTGACAATAGACAAGAATGAAGCGGTCAGACAGGTAGCGATGGTCGATGCCCAAGGCCGAGCAGCAGCTCATACCGGAAAAGGCTGCATTCCCGAAGCGGGCCAATATGTGGGAGAAGGATTCTCATGCCAGGCTAACATGATGTTGAAAAACACGGTTTGGAACGCAATGGCCCAGGCGTTTGAAAACACCCAGGGAGAATTAGCGGATAAGCTCGTGGCAGCCCTGGAGGCAGCGCAGCAAGAGGGAGGAGATATTCGGGGAAAACAGTCAGCCGCTCTGATTGTCGTTTCCGGAAAAAGCTCAGGAGTATGGTGGAAGGATAGGGTGTATGATTTGAGAGTAGAAGATCACTCTGAGCCGGTGCAAGAACTCAAACGGCTTTTGAAACTGAACAAGGCCTATCTCCACATGAACAAGGGAGATGAATTTTTAACCAATAATAAAATCCCGGAGGCTATGCAGGCCTATTCCCAAGCCATGAAAATGTTTCCGGGCAATGCTGAAATGATATTCTGGCCGGCTGTAACCCTGGCAGCCTCCGGCCGCATCGAGGAAAGCCTGCCATTATTTAAAAAAGTATTCGCCATGGATATCAATTGGGCGATCCTGCTCCAGCGCCTTCCTCAGGTTGGACAGTTTCCAAAAGACAAAAAGTTCATGCAAACCATCCTCGCCGTCGCCCCTCGAAAAAAGAAATAACTATACAAAATTCTGGGAAATCTTAATATTTATTTGTTTTCTGCTTTAGCAATCGTACGTAAAGCTAGGCGATTCTAGTTAAAACTCGTGACAAATTGATGACAAGGGGAATCAGTCTGTTTGCTGGAGGGGAGTCGCAGGATTGTTTCACTGTTGGATGGTCCAGAAATAATCTTTAACTTCAGTGACATCTATGGTGATAGAGGCGGCGACATCGTCGTTGCTTTTTATAGCATCTAATCTGTGCTCTCCAAAGGTTACTTTCGAAATTCCCTCGCTGTATGTGTCATCCAGATCACCTAAATAACTTCCATTTACCATAATTCTTAAGGTTTCTCCGTATTTGTTCGTCACAATGATTCTGGAAGGACCGTAAATCTCCCACCAATAATCGTCGCTGGTAGAAATGTCAATGGCCTCATCTGCAACCAGCATGTTCGTTCCTGCTTTAAAGGCTTCCAGTAAATGCGATCCTTTGACAATATTATCGATGACTTGTTCGAATCCATTTGCTATTGTGAATATTAAATTATCATCCATATAAATTTCCACAGTCGCACCACATAAATTAGAGACAGTGATCGTGGCTATAAAATTAGAATCAATCCCGTTCGGGCTTTTGCAGCTTGTGAGGGAAAACAGCAAGATTCCTATTAAAAAAATAATTCCAATGCTTCGATTAATTTTTTGTTTTATTTGTTTTACCATGAATTTTACTTTTTTAAATTATGATTATATTCTTTTAGACTTTAAAAAACTAGATTGTCTTCTGTGTCCGCGCTAAAATCGTCCGGCCAAAATCCATGCAAACTTCTCTTGTACTTAACTTGTTTGGAAATAATAGCTTTCTGGGCATTTTTGATCAACTAACAACACTTCCCTGAGGAAGCACTGCTTTTCGAAATCTCTGCCCTTGAAATTGAAAATAGTGTATAAAGTAAAAGTGAATCTCACTTAGGCTGAAATGGAGAAATATCATGAACAATAGAAATAATCCCACACTCCGCGTAACACTGCTGCCTAGAGATACGAACAAGCACGGCTCTATTTTCGGGGGTGTGATCATGAGTCATATCGACCTTGCAGGTTCCATTGAGGCCCGGAAAGCATGCGGCTCTTTCAATTTCGTAACCGTTGCCATGGACAAGGTCGTCTTCCATAAGCCGGTATTTGTCGGGGATGTGGTAAGTTTCTATACCGAGACTGTCAGGCGAGGCCGGACCTCGGTCTCAACAAAGGTCATTGTTGAGGTGACACGGACTGAAAACCAAGAAACCGTCCGGGTTACAGAGGCTGAAGTCATTTTTGTGGCCGTCGACGATAATTGGAAGCCAGTTCCTTTTGTTCCTTAATAAAATCTTCATGGTGGAGAAGAAACCAAGAAGAGACGGATTGGTTGATTGGCGAATAGTGGAATTATGAATAGTGAAAAGCTAGAAATATCGCTGCCCCTTGAGCTAGCTTGACATCAAAAATTGTAAATTATTTTGTTCGATTATTGATTTTGTCATTTGGGATGTGAACTCTCATTTCAGGATGTCCTTGGATGGATATTAGGAAAACAATGTTCGGCTACAGACCTCTAAAAAATTCAGGTTTTAAGAGAATTTTTCCACTGAGGGCCTGATCGATAACTTCGACAAGTTTTCTTTTGTCTCTCGACAGGATGCCTTCAAGCGCCAAGTAATTCGAAGCATGATTGGTTCGAAAAATGGTTCTCTCGGTCTCGATATTTTCGATAATGGCCCTCATTTCCTTTAAAAGCCCTTTTTCATCGGGGAGGATAAATTTCTTGGCTTCAAAATCCTTGTACAGGGGCGTTCCCTTGACAAGCATGAGGGTCAAGAGGCTGAAATATCGAGGCTTCATTGCGGAAACGGCGGAGGCGATTTTCTTCGCATGCTCTTCGGAGTACTCGTTTCCACCTAGACCGAGTAAGCCGATCACCGAGATTTTCATCCCGTTTTCTTGGGCCTTTAAAACAGCCTCGATTATCTCCTTGGGCGTGACTCCCTTGTGGACTTTTTCAAGAATCCGTTCCGATCCGCTTTCCAAACCGATGTAGCCGATAGTCAGTTTTCTCTGGACAAGCCGTTGGATTTCGTCATCGCTTTTGGAAAGAATATTCCGGGCATTGAAGTAAATTCCTATTCTGTTCAAATCAGGGAAAGTCACATTCAGCAGATCCAAAATCGGCATAAGCCTGTCCGTCGATAAGACGAGCCCGTCTCCGTCACAGAGAAAGACTCTTCTCACATCGGGGTAGGCCTCCCTTGCCAAAAGAATATCCTGTTCGACTTCGTCAATGGGTCGGATTTTAAACGGTTTATCCAGATAGGCTGGACAGAAAGTACATCTATTCCAAGAGCAGCCGTAAGTGATCTGCAGCAGATAGCTTTTAGCCTCGCTGGGAGGTCTGATCACTTGACCCGTATATCTCATTGCCGGTCTCTGAGAGTTTCTCTTCTCCTGTATATCTTAGTTTAATGGACTTTCACTTAAAGATCCAGAGGTAAAAAAGGATTTTCAGTGCAGGAAAGATTTCTCGAAAGCTGAGAGTTGTTTTGACATCGGCGCCCCAAATAGACACAACTCTGTCGGATAGTAAGATTAAGTCGCTCTAAGAATGATGTGTTTTGTGGAGGAATCCTCGGATTTAAAAATGAATGCGAAGATGGCAGCGGGGGTTGGATTTGAACCAACGACCTCCGGGTTATGAGCCCGTTTGATTGAGAGTTACATTGGCCTGTCCAAAAGGAATTCCTGATGGCGGCCGAGGAGAGGGGGGAGTATTTCTAAGGGTGGAAAATGGGGGAAATGGTGAGAGATCCATTCGAACCGATCAGGAGAAATTTTATCAACTGTTGACATACACGGATGATGTGGATATAAATGAAAAATTAGCAAAGTGGTAACGATTCTATAACAATGTATGATATTCAATGATGAAGGAGGATAGATGTTAGAAACGAGGAGACCAAAGCTGGACATGCTGTCCGAATCGTTCATTGATCAGATTGTTTCTGAAGCATTGGATGTTCTGGGAAAAACGGGCGTGCTTGTAGAGAACGATGAAGCCTTACGGCTTCTAGCAGACGCAGGATGCGAATGTAAAGGGAAAACTGTGTCTTTCAAGGAAAATCTTGTCGAAGAGTCCCTGAAAACCACGCCTCATTCCATCAAAGTGTATGACCGCAGCGGCGATCTGGCGATGAATCTGGAAGGTGATGCGATTTACTTTGATCCGGGCTCCGGGGCTTTGACGATTTTGGATCCGGTTACATTGGAAGAAAGAAATCCGGTAACCAAGGATCTCATCCGTTTTGCGACATTGACCGATGCCCTCCCCAACCTTGCGGCACAGAGTACAGAGATGATTTCCACCGATGTCCCTGAAGCCATGCAGGACAGGTATCGGTTATACATCGGACTGCAGTTTAGCAAGAAACCGGTCGTGACTGGTACTTTTGCTGTGGAGAGTTTTGAGATCATGAAAGCTATGCTGATCGCAGTACGGGGGAGTGAAAGAGCGTTGAGAGAGAAACCTCTGGCAATTTTTGACTGCTGCCCCTCACCGCCCTTGAAATGGAGCAACTTGACCTGTCAGAATCTCATCGATGCATCCAAGGCGGGGATTCCCGCCGAACTGATTTCTATGCCTATGACCGGAGCCACGTCTCCTGTAACGCTGGCCGGCGCATTGGTGCAATTGACTGCCGAAAACTTGAGTGGCATTGTCATTCACCAATTAGCCCACCCGGGATCGCCCATCATTTTTGGGGGTTCTCCCGCGGCGTTTGATATGCGGAAAGGAACGACACCCATGGGAGCCGTTGAGACAATGATGATCGGTGCTGCTTATATTCAGATCGGGAAGCATCTAGGGCTTCCCACGCATGCCTACCAGGGACTTTCTGACGCTAAAATTGTCGACGGACAGGCGGGGCTGGAGACTGGAATGGGAGCACTTACTGCAGCTCTAGCGGGTGCGAACGTCATTTCCGGTCCGGGTATGCTGGATTTCGAGAGCTGTCAGAGTCTGGAAAAACTCGTTCTGGATAACGAGATCTGTGGCATGGCTCTCCGACTGGTCAGAGGTATCGAAGCCCGGGGAGATCGATTGGGTGGCGATCTGTACGGGGATATTTACCATGGTGAACATTTTTTGACTTCGGCAGAGACGCTTCGATGGTTTCGTGAGGAACTGGATCAGGCCGGTTCGGTG
>SDBS01001977.1_pt1 | contig 20635 bp, 15 predicted proteins | sample 2277091 | NCBI WGS metagenome assembly SDBS01 (sample SAMN10404972, study PRJNA504765) | marine sediment metagenome | isolation source: marine sediment core GS10_PC15, 163 cmbsf | place: Arctic Ocean: Southern Knipovich Ridge | collected 2010 | reverse complement strand
ATCTTTTTACTTTTATCTTTTATCATTATTTATCCTCCTGATCTTGATATTAAAGGCGGCCATGAAAATACTCATAAAGGGACTTATGATATTGAAGAAAGCAAAAGGAGCATAGGTGAATGTAGAAACACCAAGTACACCGGCCTGTGTGGCGCCACAGGTATTCCACGGAATCAATACAGAAGTAACGGTTCCTGAATCTTCCAGGGCCCTGCTTAATACCTCAGGCTTCAGGTTCTGATCTTTATAGGCTTTAGCATACATTCTTCCCGGTACAACAATGGCAATGTACTGATCAGAAGCCGTGATGTTGAAGAACAAACAGGTGGCAACGGTTGAAGATACCAGGGCAAATGTTGATTTCACATACCTGATCACACTATTGGTGATTCTTATCAACATTCCTGACGATTCCATTACACCTCCAAAAACCATGGCTGCAATGATAAGCCAGATGGTGTTGAGCATACCGGCCATTCCCCTGGTAGTCAATAATTCATTTACAGAATCCATACTGGTTACCACGCTTACCGGTCCATACATCGACTTTATAACTGCAATGTATGATGCTTTCAGGTAATTGTCTGAGATTCCCGATACAGATTTAATGATCTCCGGCTGAAAAATAATTGCGAATATCCCTCCCAGCACAGCTGCTGCTAATAGAGCCGGAACCGGTGAAACCTTTTTTACAATGATGAAGATAAGAAAAACTGGAACCAGGAACAGAATAGGATTAATATTGAAATTTTGTTCGAGAACAAGCAATACTTCTTCAACTTTTGTAGAATTTCCGTCTATATTAAGAGTAAATCCCATAACCAGAAATATGATAAGAGTGATTACAATGGATGGGAGGGTGGTATAAACCATGTAACGGATATGGGTAAACAGGTCGGTGCCGGCCATTGCAGGTGCGAGGTTGGTGGTGTCTGACATAGGAGACATCTTATCACCAAAATAAGCTCCGGATATAATAGCACCGGCAACAATTCCCTCATCAATGCCGATAGCCTTCCCAATACCCAGCAATGCTATACCAATAGTGGCAACGGTTGACCATGAACTTCCTGTGGCAAGAGATATCAGGGCACTGATAATAACGGAGGCAAATAAAAAGATCGTAGGATTTAAAAGTTTCAGCCCATAATAGATCAGGCTGGGAACAACTCCGCTGATCATCCAGGTGCCTGCCAGTGATCCTATTAAGAATAAGATCAATATTGATGGCATGGCAGAACCGATGCTTTTCACAATTCCATCCCTGAGTTTCACCCATTTAAATCCATGAAAACCTGCAATAATAGCAGCAAGAGCCGCGGCAAAGATCAGGGCCATCTGGTTTGAACCCGCTAGGGTGTCATCTCCAAAGAACTTAACATTAAAAGAAAGGAGAATTATCAGGAATACTAGTGGAATGAGTGATGGAATAAGTCCCAGTTCTTTTCTTTTCATCAATCTGTTTATTTTCTGTAAGAGGAGATTTTATTATCAAGGATGCTAATATCAGGATTTACGACTACGAAAAAGCTTTGAAAGTACTCTGCGTGGAAGATTCTTATCCTCATCGTCTCCGTAATAGCCCTGGCCGTAACCATATCCATAACCATATCCATATCCATAACCGTATCCATACCCGTATCCGTAGCCATAGCCATAATACCTTCTCATTTTGATATCGTTTACCAGAATTCCCAGTTTTTTCATCTTCAGTTTCTGTTGTAAATCGTCAAGTAATTGTCCTACATTCTTATTTGTATAGTTCTGACGGACCACAAAAATATTGGTATCAGCAAATTTACTGATAAGTATAGGATCGGTAACGATGGCAACAGGAGGAGAATCGAGTACGATAAAATCAAAATCCCGTCTTGCCTGTTTCATAAAATCCTCCATTCTACTGTTTCCAAGAAGTTCAGCGGGATTTGGAGGAACAGGTCCGGATGTGGCAATGGAAAGATTTTCGATGTAAGAGACCTGGATTATTTCCTTATATGAATTCCTGGAAATCAGAAATGTGCTGATACCAATATCATTATTCAGGTCAAAATCTTTATGGAGTTTAGGTTTTCTCATATCCAGACCCACCAGGAGTGTTTTCTTACCAGACATGGCAGTAATTGAGGCCAGGTTACTGGCACAAAAGGTTTTTCCTTCCCCACTTATGGTTGAGGACACCAGGACTACTTTGGTTTCCTCCTCTGGAAGAACATACTGCATGTTGGTCCTGAGTGATCGGAATGATTCTGCAATTGAAGACTTTGGGCTGGAATATACAGGGACTTCACTCTCGGTATTGTTATGACCAATGCCTCCTAAAACCGGAACTTTTGTCATATTTTCAATATCCTTCTTATCAATGATCTTGTTATTGAAGAAATCCATGAGAAGGATTATAATGATGGGAATCATGACTCCCAGAACAAGGGATACCATATAATTCAATGAGTTCTTTGGACTTACCCTGGTGGCATTTTCCGCCCTTGCAAGATCCAGCAACCTGTTGTCGGGGATATTGGCGGCTTTAGCAATGCCTGATTCAGCCCTTTTTTCAAGTAAATAATTGTAAATCTGGTTGTTCAGGTTGAATAATCTTTGTATCTGGATCAGTTCCCTTTCTGTGACAGGCAGGATTTTAAGTTGTTCCTCAACCTGCTTGATATTGATATTTATTTCATCAAGGGTAATATTGGTGGACATGATCAAACTATTGATATTCTCTATAAGTTCGTTCTTTGCAGCATTGATTTGCGTATTCAGAAGTTCAATAGAAGGACTTGATTCAGTCACTGTAAACTCCAGGTTTGTTTTGTCTGTGTTTAACTGACTTAGTTTGACAAGGGTTGCAGTAAGTATAGGATCATTAACACCCATGATGGATGGAGCTACAATATCGGAAAAATTGCTTTTCCCCTTTATATATTCAAGCAGGTAGGCATAATATTTAAGACTGATATCCAGGTTGTTCTTTCGGGCCTGGAAAGTTTCAAATTTCTCAAAGATCATCTGTCCCTCCTTAGAGATATCGATTACCTGGTTCTCAGTTCTGAATTCCTGCAAATTATTTTCGGCAATTTGTAATTCATGAGCAATATCCTGCAGCTGGGAGTCAATGAACTCGATGGTATTCTCCGCCGTTTTGTTTTTCTCTTCAAGCCCTGAAAGGATATATATCTCACCAAGCTTGTTTAAAAAATCTGCCTCCTGTTGGGCCACATAACCCTGGGTTGTGAGAATGAGAATGGAGCCTTTTTTATCATTTACAGTAATGCCAAGTTTTCCCTTATATGCGTTTGTAAGGGAATTAAAATCATTAATGATAAAATAGTATTTATTTGAGGCTTTTTCCCTGGTCTCAAAATGGTCAGGGTCTCTCAGCTCTAAATTAAAATTAAAGGCTTCATGAATAAACTGTTCGCCATATTTCATTTCCCGGTGAACATCCAACTCTTCATCAATTTCGAGGAGATATCTTTCATTGGACAGGAGGGTGACATATACAGGATAAGCTCTTCTCTGCATAAATGAAGTATCGATATTTACAACAAAGGGAGAACGATTGTAAAGTTTGGATTCTTTGATCCCTCTTCTTCCCACATTGATATAAGTGATCTCAAAATATTCAAGATCCTTCAAGGTCCGGTTGGTAAGGGCATAAGATTGAAGGATGCCCATTTCATTGTATATATTCTTACGACTTCTGAACATTTCCATTCCCTCAAGCATTTGTTCAGCTCCGGAAAGACCTTTCCCCTTTGTATCATCCCTGACGATAATTGTGGAAGTAACGCTATAGATAGGTTCAGAGTAGCGGTTTACCAGGTAGGCAACGGTAATGGTAACAAAGAGGGAAATGGCAAACCAGTACCAGTTTCCCAGGATACGCATCAGGAACTTTTTAATGTCAATATTCTCTTCCTGAAAATATATATTTTCACTGTTTTCCATCAAATCTTATTTTATAAAACTAAGCACCAGGATCAGGGTAGAAATGCTTGTTAAAGCAAGTGTCAAAGTAGGAATATTTATCCTGAATGACTTACTTTTTATAGGTTGAACATAAACTACATCATTGGGTAACAGGAAAAAGGCTTCAGAACTCAAAAGGCTTTTATCCGTAAGGTCAACCCGGAAGGTTTTTGTATAATCTTTGGTTGGCCTTACTACCAATACCTCAAACCGGTTTCCATAGTCTGTGATGTCGCCTGCCATACTCAAGGCTTCAAGAATGGTAAGCTGGTTGTTGTAATTCTTATATATACCTGGCCGGGATACTTCTCCTAATACAGAAAATTTAAAGCTTACAAGTTTTACTATTACCGTAGCATTTCGAACAGATATGTCTACCTTTTCTTTAATGGTCTGTTTGGCTTGCTCCAGAGTCAATCCCATTACATTGACGTTCCCGATATAAGGAATATCTACATAACCAGAGTCATTCACAGAATAGCCATAAAGATAAAGGCTGATCTCATTTTGGAACTGATTCATATTGGTCTGGCTTGAGAAAGTATTGATCATTGTATTGATCTCATCATTCAGGCTTATCACCCTGATATAGAGTATATCTTCATTTTGAATCCGATATTCAACAGGTTGTTTGTAATAAACTGTGCCTGATGGCAGGGAATCTACATTTTGAAGATATGTTAACTGTTTATGTGTTGTGCAGGACGAAAATGCCAGGAGAAGGGCAAAACTTAATAAAACAATAAATTGTCTGGTCATATTCGAATAATTTGTTCAAATGTACGAATTTATTGGAAGAATGGAAGAATGGAATATTGGAAGAAAAAAGAAGAGGCCACGAAGCTTTAGTTCATAGCCTGCCCCTAACTTGATTCGGGAAGCAGGTTTTTGGGATGGCCTGTGTGAGCGAAGTAACTTTCTCAACAATAAAGGAGATATAAGCTAAACCACCTCAACTCTTCAACTAATATTTCCAATCCAAACACTTCAAGCTACTACAGACCCTAAAGGCAAAAAAATCATTTCCACTTTGGTGAATCAAATAAAAGTCACTTGAATTTCGTTATAATATCAGGAGGGATTATTATTTTTCTTTTCTATTGTTTATCTTTAATTTGTAATCAGATACTTTTTTCAATGAGTCTGGATTTTGATTTTTTTTCTATAGACCCAAAGTTCTCAAAACCAAAAAGGGGAAGGATACTGATATCCGAGCCATTCCTTGGAGATAAGTATTTTAAACGCTCTGTTGTGTTTCTTACCGAGCACAATAAGGAGGGTTCAGTTGGTTTTGTCCTGAATAAGCCTGTAAACATGGAGATGAAAGAGATGGTTAAGGATTTTCCTGATGTTGATTCTCCTGTTTCAATAGGAGGACCGGTAGGTACCGATACGGTACATTACATTCATACCCTCGGAGATATGATACCGGAGAGTATTCGTGTGTATAAAAATATTTACTGGGGTGGAGATTTTACTTCAGTCAAGGATCTATTGGCCTCGGGCCTAATCAGCAATGATAAGATCAGATTTTTTGTAGGTTATTCAGGCTGGGCTCCAAAGCAACTGGCAAGTGAGATCTCTATAAATTCATGGGTGATTGCGGATATGGAAGCCGACAGGATCATGGGGATACGTTCGGAAAGTATCTGGCAGGAGGCCCTGTCGAGACTGGGAAAAAAATATAAGTTATGGACCAGTTTTCCTGAAAATCCGGATATGAATTGAAATATACCACCCCGTCTCTCGGGTACTCGAGCCAGAGGGTGTCCAAAAAGTTACTATAATGCGTATCGTCATCCTGAACTTGATTATTCCCTTCGGTCATGAGATCGCTTCGCTAAGTTCAGGATCTGTTTATAATCAATAACTTAAGATTCTGATCCGCCGAATGGCGGACAGAATGACTCACTAATATCCTTTTTGGACACCCTCAATTTAAGACTATCTTTAATTATACTTGGAGGGGATTCTTAAAAAAACAACCTTAAGTATATTAAAAGATATTCAACTGGCTGAAGAACGACTTTATTAAAGACGGATCAACAAAAAGAGGGTAAATAAATCCAAAGATTGCCCCTGCAAAATGAGCATCATGATTGATGTGGTCGCGCTTTCTTTTTGACATATAATGTGAATATACAAGGTATAATACACCAAATACAATACCCGGAATGGGAATAAAGTAAAGGTAGAGGATATGAAGAGGTGCAAAAAAGATACTTGCAAACACTACCGCCGACACACCACCTGAAGCCCCAACGGAGTTGAACCATTCATGATTCCTTTGTTTCAGGATAGAAGGGATAGAAGAAATAATTATACCGCCAAGGTAAAGCAACAAGAAATTAAGGATAGGGAAAGACATGTAACCGGCTACACCTAATTTATTGAAATAATATTCTACAGCTCTTCCAAAAGAGTAGAGTACAAACATATTTATAGCAAGGTGCACCCAGTCAGCATGAATAAAGCCATGACTTAGAATGCGTGTCCATTCCTTTTTGTAATAGAAGCTGTAGGGATTGAGCTTTAGTTTGTTAAACCACACCCGGTTTTGGAATGAAACAATACTTACCAGGACTGTGATGATGATGATGGGAAGAGTCATGAATCAATGTAAAATTTTATAGATCAGTTCTCTTAATAATTCGCAATCCGACATTGTAGCATTCCCAACCCCTTTTGACCGAAGATCATAATCTCTTAAAAGGCTGATAATGTTTGTCAGTTTTCGAGGGGAATAACTTCTGGCCCCAAGCTGATACTCCTGAACAAAAAATGGGTTTACCTTTAGGATGGATGCAACATGGGTTCTGGTTTTGTCTTTTGTAAAATGATAAAGCAGTACCTTGCTAAAGAATATATAGAGTGAGACAAGGGTAAGGGTCAATGGGTTATTTCCCGGGTTGTTGCAGAAATACAGAATGATCCGGTTTGCTTTCAGTGAATTTTTTCTGGTTAGGGCTCTTTGAAGCTCGAAATTGTTAAAATCTTTGCTGATGCCAATATTTTTTTCTACCAAAACCGCCGTTATCTTCCTGTTTCCTTCAGGTAATACTATTATGAGTTTTTCCAGTTCATTGACAATTTTACTTAAATCATTTCCAAGAAAATCTGTCAATGACTGTCCAACACCGGGCTCCAGTTCATAGTTTCTTTTTCTGAGATAATCATGAATCCAGGCAGGGATCTTATCATCGTAGAGTTTTGAGGATTCAAAAAACACTGCATTCTTTTGAAGTGCTTTGTACAATTTTGTTCTCTTATCCAGTTTCTTGTACTTATAGGCGATTACCAAAAGGGTAGATTTCAGCGGGTTTTCAACATAGTGTACCAGTTTCTCAATTTCCTTGATATTTTGCGCTTCCTTGAGCATAACGACCTGCTGATTTGACATCATTGGAAATCGGCGGGCAGTATTTATCAGGTTGGTAATATCTGTGTCTTTTCCATAATGAACCAGTTGATTAAATATTTTTTCTGGCTCTGGAAGAACATTCTTCTCAATGAAATCGGAGATTTTATCAATGTAATATGGTTCTTCACCACTTAAAAAATATACGGGGTGATAGATCTTATTCTTAAGCTCCGTGATTATTTGATCAAAGTTCATTAGGGCCTTTAAAATTTCAGGTGTTTTACGGAAAGTCCCAGTTTTTTAAGTTCTTTCAAAGAATCTATGCCAATTCGTACATGGTCTTCAACGAACTGATCTGTCACTTTCCTGTCACTTTCTGCAGTTTTTATTCCTGTCGAGATCATGGGTTGATCTGAAACCAGTAACAAGGCTCCCGTAGGAATCCCATTTGCAAAGCCAACAGTAAAAATGGTTGCAGTTTCCATGTCTATTGCCATAGCACGGGTTTTCTGCAGGTATTTTTTGAAACGGCCATCGTATTCCCAAACTCTACGGTTTGTGGTATAAACAGTTCCGGTCCAATAATCTCTGTTATGGCTTTTGATGGAATCAGAAATGGTTTTTTGCAGGTTAAAAGATGGTAATGCCGGTACTTCCGCTGGCAGATAATCATTTGAGGTGCCATCACTTCGAATGGCAGCAATGGGCAGGATCAGGTCTCCTAGCTTGTTTTTCTTTTTTAAACCGCCACACTTACCCAGGAAAAGAACAGCTTTTGGTTTAATTGCACTTAGCAGATCCATGATGGTAGCAGCATTCGGACTTCCCATTCCGAAATCAATTATAGTGATGTCTTTGTGGGTGGCATTTGGCATATTGGTTTCCATTCCATTAACCTCTATATTATTCCATTTGGCAAAGAGTTCAACGTAATGAAAAAAATTTGTAAGTAGAATATATTTCCCGAAGCTTTCAAGATCGTTTCCTGTATATCTTGGTAACCAGTTTCTTGCTATTTCATTTTTTGTCTTCATAATCTAATCTATATGCTTTGCATAAAGTTATCATCAATTATACCTTTCAGGAGTACAATTAAATTGACTTATTATTACATTTGCGAAGATACTAAATTGTATTGTCTAAAATGGAAAGATTGAATCTTCCTGAATACTATTTTAAGATCAGGGACAGGGGAGGAAAGAATTTTATTTTTGATCCTTTCAGAAAAAAAGAATTTGTACTTACTCCGGAAGAGTGGGTCAGGCAGAATTTTCTTCAGTATATGGTAAGGGAGAAGGATTTCCCTGCTTCACTGATTCGGGTAGAAATGGGATTCCGCTTGAATAAGCTTGTGAAGAGGGTAGATATTATGGCTTTTGGAAGAGATGGAGCGCCTTTGTTATTGGTGGAATGCAAGGCTAGTTCAGTGAATATTTCGCAGACTACCTTCGATCAGATTGCCAGATATAATATGAGTTTGAAACTTGACTATTTGATTGTCACCAATGGGCTTCATCATTTTTGCTGTAAGATGGATTTTGAGAACAAAAGCTATGATTTTCTGGAAAGAATTCCTTCTTTTAATCAGATTGCCGGGTGGAATTGAAGCAGAACCACCCCGTCATGAGCAAGCTCAGTCCACCCGTTATTCAGGCTACTTATGCAGTCTTCATGCTGTTTTACTCCGTAAAATGGAGAAAACAGGAAACTCTTAAGTAAATATTTCATCCCCGGGGAGGAGTGGCTTGCACTGTAGAGCGACTCTCCAGAGTCGCTTCAAATCCTGAAAGGATTTTTCTTAAGTGCTCTGACGAGCACAAACGACTTTGGAAAGTCGTTCTACATTGCCTTTTGACTCAGAAGTTTTCGATAGCTGGACATCTTGTTGGTTTTTGTTGACCCCTTTACAGGGATCTCCTATTGGGGTCGCTTTTAACCGCCCCTTTCCGGGACGGTTATTCAAATTTTGCCACGAAGTGGCAAAATATTCCCACTATTTCTATTTTTGTTGCTCCATCTATCCTTATTTTGTAACATGCACTTTATGAGTCTATTAGATAATAATTCTTAACATTTCAGGATGACCCAAATGGCGAAAACAGGAGTCCACCAGTTATTCAGACTGCTTATGCAGTCTTCATGCTGTTTTGCTCCGCAAAACGGTCTAAATCAGGAAGGGAACTTAAGACTATTTTTAATTCTTGCTTAATCATTAATCATTAAAAAATAATCATTTCTTATAAGTTGTAACAAAAACTCACTTTGCCAAGCTTCATTTTCATAGATCCATTCTTTTTTTTCACCTGAAACTTCAAAACCGTGTTTCCTGAACAAAGCAAGACTGGAGATGTTTTTTTCGGAGATATTGCAATAAAGTTGATGAAGCTCAAGGATATTAAAACTATAATCGATTAAAATTGCAAGGGCAGAGCTGGCATAGCCTTTTTCTCTTTTATTTGAGTCTTTGATTAAGATACCAATTCCTGCTCTTCTGTTTAGTGGATCAAAATCAAAAAGGTCAATGGTTCCAATTGTTTCAGATTTAGCTTTTGAAACAAGATCAATCATCCATCTTACCTGCCTGGATTGGTAAATATCGGTATGGGCATTTTTCACAAACTGTTCAATGGAATGCCTGGAGAAGGGAGTTAGCGTATTGCTAAGCTTCCAGATGCCGGGGTCATTTTCCCAGGTGTAAAGAAGGTCAATATCTACGGGTTCAGGAGCTCTCAGCCTGATTCCGTCTTTTTCAAAAGCTATTGAAGGATTCAAAGATTATTGTTTCTTATCCTTAAACTCGAATTCAAGATTACCGGTTTTAACGAAGTACGAAAGTTTTCCTGTTTCTTTATTGAAATGTATGGTTCCAATCACCTGTTTGCTATAGGCATCAATGATATGAATGTCAAAACTTGTATTAAAATTCAGGTCCAGACCTTTTGTATCAATCAGCCCTTCAACCGGCATCAGTTCAGTTTTTTCTTCCGGGAATATTTCAATGTAATAGATATCCTCTTTTCCTTTCCCTTCCGCCAGGATCTTAGGCATATAGGCAATGGAACCATTACCAACAGGTGCATAACAGATATCGTCGCTGGTGGTGTTAATTGGGTATCCAATATTTACCGGGGTATTCCAAACACCATCCAGATTAATAGTGCTGTAAAACACATCAAAGCCCCCCATATTATAATGACTCTGTGAGCTGAAGTAAAGTATTTTCCCATCCTGACTGATATTGGGATAGTCTTCCGCATATTCAGTATTAATGACAGCTCCAAGATTCTCTGCCTGTCCCCAGAATCCATTGGCCCCACGCTTTGACTTGTATATATCAAAATCACCCATGCCTCCACGCCGGTTGCTGGCAAAGTAAAGTGTTTTTCCATCAGCAGATAAGGAAGCATGGCTCTCAGCTCGTACAGAATTGATATTTGCATTGAGTGGTTCCATTTTCGTCCAGAAGGTTCCATTAAATCTGCTTATATAAATGTCCCGGTCATCATCTTCCCCCTTTACCAGGTATATTTCTTTTTTGTCATTGGAAACAGCACATGGTACAACATCTCCGTCAGATCCAACCTGGGGATTGATATTCTCCGGCTCAGTCCAGACACCATTTTCTTTTCGTGAAATAAAAATACCGTTATAGAATTTCAATTCACTCATAAAAACCAGCATATTCCCATCCGCACTTGTTGCCGGGTGGTAGTTTGCAACTCCTGAATTTACAGGTTTGTTGAGATTCGTTATTTTTACATGAATAGGTATATCCTGAATAATCTTGGCTTTTTCGCAGGATCTTATTTCATTATCTACGATTTTCTGGTTGAATTTATTTTCAAAATCAGGAATTTCTAAAAATTTATTGTATGTATCGAGGGCCTTGTCAAGATTATTATTAATGCGATATGCATTTCCCAGGTAAAAGAGGGCATATTCCGGTGCTTTTTCCTCTTTGGCAGACCGTTTCTTATATTTTGCCGTGGTATTTTGTGAAGCTTCCTCCAGAAAAGGAATGGCTTTATATTCTTCCCCCAATATATTCAGGTAGCAGACACCTATTTTAAACTGAATATTGCTATTGATCAAATCAGTACCTACCAGTTTTTGATAATGAAATACAGCTTCGGTATAATCTTCAGCATAATAGAAAAAATCTCCGTCTTCCAGTGCTTCGTTCAGGGTGGAGAGGTCCTGAGAAAAAGCAATAAGAGGGAGAAGGGACAATGCGATTATGATGGTGATTAAATTCTTCATCTTGCAGGTAAAATTGATCGCCAATCAAAATTAGCAATTGTATTGGATAATTAAAATAAATAAATGGAATTTTATTTCAATTCCAGGCCTTCAGGAATGGCAGGAGGGGTGGTTAGTATCTGTTCAATGCCGGAGCCTTCAAAGTTAAAAGCCACACGCCGGTTATATTTGCGCCCTTCCGGACAATCTGAGTTATCTACATTCCTGTTAATAGCAACCGGGTTGTTTTCCCCGTAAAAGTATATGGATATTCTTTTGGGAAGAATCCTCTTATTTTTAAGATACTCAGCAGCTGAATTTGCCCTTTTTGAAGATAGCTTTTGATTGTATTCGTATGGTCCTACAGAGTCTGTATAGCCATTTAATGAAATATGTATTTCCGGAAATATTTTCATTATTCTGGCAATCAGATCCAATTCATTTTTTGAATTTTCAGTAAGTCCGGAACTGTCAAATTCAAAAAGGATTGAATTGATTGTATAGCTTTTTTCGAGCGGCAATGATTCAGCAGCTTCAAGCTTGAACATATAGGTTTCAGTCCTGGCATTTTGCTCAACAAAGATTTTCTCTTCCAGATCTTTAATGTTTTTACCTTTTGCAGAGATAAGGTACAGCCCCGGGGAAAGATTCAGCATAAAACCTCCTTTTTCATCAGTGCTAAGGGGATGTATTGCTCCATTTTCATTCTGTATGCTAATTGTCAGCTCATTTTTTTCCGGGTCATAGTTTTCCGGAAAAAGGAAAGTGCCGGCCAGTTTTATTTTTCTGGGATTGGATTCTGAATAAAACTCCCAGTGTAATGTTGATTGAATTGATCCGGGGATGGAATCAAAACTTGCCATGGTCCCGGAAAATCTTTTCTTGCCAGGCACGAAAAACAGATCATCATCTGTAGTGTTCAGCGGGGCCCCATAATTCTCAGGAGAGGTCCATTGTCCGTTTTGACCCATGTCTGAAAAGAAAATATCGTATCCTCCCATGTTCTCATGGCCATTGGAGCTAAAACTAAGGCTTTTTCCTTTATCAGAAAAGAAAGGTGTAGTTTCGTCCAGTGAAGTGTTAATTGCAGAGCCAATGTTTTCAGCCATTTCCCAGGATCCATTTTCCAGGGCACGGGACCGGTATATATCAAATCCCCCATAACCTCCTTTTTTATCACTTACAAAATAGAGGGACATATCCTGAGGAGAAAGAACCGCGTGTACCTCGTTGGCTGGAGTATTGATTGATTCTCCCAGTTTAACGGCTTTTGACCACCTGCCATTTCTATATTGACTTTGATATAAATCGTAGTCTGTTGAGTTGAAATAAACAAGGAAGAGGGTAAGTCCATCCGGAGATAATGAGGAAACCTGATATCTGCCATCGGATTCTACTTCGGCAGTAATATTTACTGGTTCTGACCATTTTCCAGTCTTCATTTTTGAAAAAAAGATTGCCTCATAATATTTCCTTTTTCTCATAAATACCATTGATTTACCGTCTTCCGAAAAAACGGCCCGGTAATTTGAAACCCCAGGATCGGACAAGTTCAGTCGAAAGCTTTCTACATCAAAAGCTTTCTCTATGAAATTTTTTGCAAACTCACAGCTTACAATTTTCCGGTTTACCCGATCGGTATTTAGTTTCTTATTGTCAAGAAGTTTTTTGTATTTAAAGTAATACTCGAGGGCCAGGTCCAGCTGGTTGTTGACTTGATATGCCTCTCCCAGAAGCATAATGCATTCCGCCGGGGCTCTTTTTTCCTTGAAAGATGCTTCTTTCCTGTATTTCAAGGAAGCAGACTTGAATGCTTGTTCCAGGTAAGGAATTGCCCTGGTTTTTTGACCGGCTATATGGAGATAGGCATTAGCTGTTTTGTATTGAACATTTGCATTTACAAAACCATTTTCAATAAGTTCCAGATACAGGGGAAGAGCTTCCTCATATCTCTGGTATAACTCCAGAAATTCGGCATCATAATAAGTCTTTTCGGCATCAAATTTATCCTGACAATAAACAATAGAGCCAAGTAAAGAAAATAGAATAAATAGATTTAGTCTGTTTAATTTGGGCACGATTGCTTTTTTTAATCAGAAAGGGGAATATCTACATTCAAATTTTACCTGTTAATTTTGAGCCTGTCAGGAATTTCAGCCTTTTCTCCAGTAATGGCAGTAATGGAAGTTTTAATGACCAGGAATTCAACCCTGCGATTGAATTCTCTTCCTTCCGGAGCATCCGATCCGTTTGCATGCTCATTAATGGCAATAAAGTGGGATTCCCCATAAGCAATTGCTTTTATGCGCTGCTTTTCAATACCGTTTTTCAGGAGGAAATCAACAACCGCGTTTGCACGTCTGCCAGATAGTTGTTTGTTATAGGCATTAGAACCTTTTGCATCTGTATGGCCGGCAACTTCAAGAATAAGGTCGGGATTTTCATTTAGAACTGCCAGAACTATTATTATTTTTTTCAACTCATTTGCACTGAGAGCAGCGCTGTTATATTCAAAGTAAACATTTCCCAAAACAAGGGGCTCTGCCTTAACCGGGACTGCTTTTAAACGCATATTAATAACAATTTCATCAACAGAATAATTGTCAGGTATAACAAAGGGCTTAGTTTCTGCTATATAACCATCGGCTTCTACAAGTATACGGTAGTTTCCCGGTATGTTGGAAATTGCAGAATAATTTCCATCCGGTGCCTGTGCAAAGAATATTTGGCTTGTTCCCTGTTTATCGGACCCAATCCATATCTTCACCTGATCTTTTTCAATTCTGGTTTTTGATTCCAGGCTAATACTTCCTTTTAGTTCAACCGGTCTGGGATTCTTGTCAGAGAATATTTCTATAAAATATATATCAGTATTGCCCAGGTTATCTTCAAAATCAGCCCGTGAAATATATCCATTTTTTCCACCCTGTACAGGTACAAAAAACATGTCATCGTCAGATGTATTGATTGGGTAGCCAATATTTTCTGCCTCTGTAAAAGTTCCATCTTCATTGAATTGAGAACTAAAAATATCAAATCCTCCCATTCCTGAATGTCCCTGGGAGGCAAAATAGAGTTTTTCGTTACCGGTACAAACAAATGGAGTTTCCTCATTGAACTGGGTATTGATATTGGGCCCAAGATTTTCGGGTGTGCCCCATTCTCCGGTCTCAGAATTCTTAATGGTTTGGTATATATCCAGTCCGCCATATCCACCGGGCCGGTTGCTGACAAAATAAATTGTATTGCCATCGTTTGAGAAAGAAGCATGAGATTCCCAGAATTTTGAATTGATAGGTTTTTTCATCTTCTCAGCAGGAGTCCATTTCCCATCAATGTACTGACTTATGAAAATATCACTGTTAAATTTATCATTCCAGGTAAGAAGTAATATTTTTCCATCATATGATAAGCCGGTAGGATAATGATCTCCATCAGACTTAATATCCGGTGTAATATTTATTTTGCTTCCCCAAACCCCATTTCGGTTTTTAGAATAAAACAAGCCATCATAAAATTTCTGTTTGGAAACATAAACTATAGATGAGCCATCCCTTGAAATAACTGCATCAAATTCATTGCTATCGGTATTTATCTTGTTTCCAAGGTTTTTTGCAACAAAATAGATCCTGTTTTGTATAAATCCATCTGCATTATCACATGCTGTAATTTGCTGATTTACGAAATTAACATTTGCAGTATCTGCAGGTTCCAGGAAGTTTAGGTAATTGGTGTATTCAACCCTGGCCTTATTGAATTGATTTTGGATGTGATAAGCTGTAGCAAGGAAGAAAACTGCTTCCTGAGGGGCCCTTACTTCCTTAAAATTCCCTTCTTTATAATCTTTCGATATATTCGTCAGGGCTTTTTCCAGATAAGGAATAGATTTTCCTTTCTGACCGGCAATATTTAAGTAACAAAGACCTATTTTAAAATTAATATTGGCATTATTTTGGTCCTGATTGTAGACTTTTTGATAAAATGGCAGGGCATCAACATAGGCTTCATAAGCCAGAAAATATTCTCCATCCAGGAAAGCCTCCTTAATTTCTTTTGAATCCTGACCCAATACAGATAGAGTGAAAATTGCCAGAGTGGTTAAAAAGATAATCCTTTTCATAGGTGTATAGTTTATTTCAAAAGCCGAATGAAATTTCAAAAAGAACACAGGCAAATTCATAATAATTCCAGTAAAACTATTGCCTTCTATAAGATATAATTCTTGTAATATAACAAATTTAATAAATATATTGAAAGTAAAGTTATTGTATGCGACAATTTAACCCGAATTATTTATGAAAGTATCATGAATAATAAAAAAAATTCTATGAATCTCAAATGTATATATGCTTGAGAAAAAGCCGATTTAAAAACCGGCTTTCAATTAAAATATTTTTAAGAATTTAATTTTTATTCTTTTTCCTTTTTCTTTCGTTTCCACACCAGGAATATAATAGTGGAAGTTGCAAATGCGATAAGAACAAAGATTCCAAGTTTCCCTGCTGTGCTCATGCCTGTGTCTTCCTCTTCTTGTATCAATTCTTTAACCTTGCTCAGATCAATATCCGTTTCAGAGATAATATCAATGAGCAGGTTCATCAGATCTGCACTGGAAAATCCAAGTTCTTCTTTATGGTCAAGCAGATACTGAATGAGGTCAGAGATACTGTTTATTTTTTCCTTTTTGAGGTCCAGAATCTCAAGAGCAGATTTAAGATTCCCGTCTTGTGCTGATGCAAGCATGCGGCTAAGGAACATTTCAACATCAGGATTTCCGTTTCCTGCAAGTTTTGCTAACAGCAATGCCAGTTCTTCTTCGGTGTATCCAAGTATGGCTGCATTTTCTATCAGGAATGAGATAAGTTCGTAAGTGGAGTAAATCTTTTCTTTTTCTGGTTCAAGTTCCTGAAGAACTTCTTTCAGATCACCTTGTGCCAAAGAGTCCAGATTTCTTCTCATCGCTGCAAGTTTCTGATCTTCCTCAGCTGCCATTTTAGAAAGAGCATCCTGAAGTTCTTTATCAGAAATAATTCCGGCTTCTAATGCAGCTAAATAATTATTCAGGTCATTGATATTTGTAATATTGTGTTGATCCAGTTGAAGAGTATCCAGCAATGTTTTAAGCTCTCCTGAGGAATTGTCCTTAAAGTTTTTGTGGAAATAATGCAGATTTCTGTTGTTGCGTGCAGCAGTCAGAAACAATAGATTATGAACATCTTCTTTGGTATAATCGTGCTGGTCTGCCTGGTCCAGTAAAGTAGCAACAAACATATCTGTACTGGAAATTTCATTTTCGGCAAGATCTATTTCATCAATAGTGGTTTTTAAATCACCATCTGCATAGTGACTCAGGCGATTTCTGAACGCAATTACTTCCTCACCTGGCATGAAAGTCGTAAGCATATCTTTTTGCTCCTTTTCTTCTATTACAGCCAGGATTGGTACGGAAACAGGAACAAAGAAATCAAGAGATCTGGTTTCAGTGTTTCCGTATTTATCGGTAAGTGTAAATTGAAGTCTGTTTTCTCCTTCAATAGTTTTATATCTGTATGTATAGAGAGAATCTTTCATCAGGAACTCTTGTGATAAGCTAAGGCTTGTATCCTGAAAAGATTCAACTAAAAGGGTAGCACCTGGCTCCACCCGAAGGGCTATGTCAATAGTGTCATCTTCAAAAGTATAAATACTGTCCATCAATTGAAGATCTGCTGATACATCCAGAAGAGTCAGAAAGGTTTCGGATAGTACCACCACAGAATCTTCTAAATACAGAGGTAATGAAATATGCTGAATGGTGGTTTCAAATCCTTCTCCTTCGAAAGATAAATCGTATTCTCCGGCATCAACAAGAATACTGTATTCTCCCTGAGAGTTCGGATTCAGAACTGCAGTAGTATCTTTCCTGATGCTTTCGATAACATGAATATTCACTCCGGTAAGAAGATCAACAGGTACAGCTCCAAGAGAAACAATACCTCTAATTAAGAACTTTCTGGGATGTTCTGCTGTGTAGATTGCCAAACGGAATATATCCATATCCCCGAATCCTGATTCTGAAAACATAGAATAATATGCATAATTACCCTCTCCAACAGGTTGGTAGAACAGATCGTTGTCAGGAGTGTTAATTGGGTAACCCATGTTCAGAGGCGTACTCCACTCATTGTTTTCAAATAAAGAAGAATAAAAAATATCGTAGCCTCCGATATTGAAGTGACCATAGGAACTAAAATAAAGGGTTTTTCCATCTTCACTAATAAAAGGAGTTTCCTCATTGTATTCGGTGTTGATGTTAGGACCAAGATTCATAGCCGCACCCCACTGGCCAAGACTATCTTTTACAGATTTATAAATATCAAGACCTCCATGCCCGTCCTTCCTGTTACTGGTAAAATAAAGGCTTTTACCATCTTTTGTCTCACAGGCATGTGATTCCCAGTACTTGGTATTAATATTATCATTTAATTTTTCAACTGGTTGCCAGCGTCCTTCCACGTATTTACTAGTGTAAATATTCCCGTCATAATCATCATTCTTGTAGAGGTACAAGGTTTTTCCGTCATACGAAAGGGAAGAGGAATAAAAATCCTGATCAATATGAAAATCAGGTGTCAGGTTGATTGGGTTTGTCCATTTACCATTCACTTTTTCGGAAAAGAAAACAGCATCGTAAAAGGCTAACTTCTGGGTATAAACCAGGGTTTGTTCATCCCCTGAAACAACAGGAAGAATATCGGAACGACGGGTGTTTATTGTCCCTCCAAGATTAGTATAACTTATGTATAAAGGTGTTTTCTGGAGCTTTATAGCATTATGGCAGGTGCGGATCTCGTGTTCTACAATGTGTATTTCATATACTTTTTCATCCAGGTTCTCTTTGAAATAAGTATAGGTTTCAATGGCCTTTTCCAACTTGTTGTTTACCCTGTAGGCATTTCCTAAATAAAAATAGGCATCCATTGGAGCCCCGGTTTCTTTAATTGATCTTTCTTTGTATTTCGGGTTGATGTCTGTAATTGCTTTTTCGAGGTAGTTGATTGAAAGTTCTTTCTGTCCGGGAGTATTTAAATAACAAATACCAATTCTATAATTCAGTTTGTTGTTGTTGGGGAACAATCTAAGCAAATCCTGGTAAATAGGTAAGGCCTCGTTATATTCTTCAAAAAGAAAATAAGATTCCGCTTCGGAAAAAAGTTCCTTTATCTCTGCTTTGCTCTGAGCAAAAAGGGGTGTAAAAATGAGCAAAATGAAAATGGAGAAGGTGAGGTAAATACTTTTCATATATTGACCATTATGCATACGAAAATAGAAATTAAATCGAAAGATATGAAATTAATATGATGAAATTGTTTTTTCAGGTGCTAAGTCATTGTTTTTAATACTCAAAAGTTAAAATGCAGGCTCAAATTGTTCTGCCGGTATCGAACTGTTCAAGATAATCTGCTACTCTTTTCAGGAACATCCCTCCCAGGGCGCCATCCACTACACGATGGTCATAGGACAAACAGAGAATCATTTTGTGCCGGATGCCAATGCTGTCTCCTGAAGGAGTCTCAATGACTGCTGGTTTTTTAACTATTGCTCCAACTCCTAATATAGCTGCTTCTGGCTGATTGATGATAGGGGTGCCGGTAAGATTTTGAAAAGTGCCAAAGTTGGTGATGGTAAAGGTTCCTCCGGTAATCTCATCAGGATTGAGCTTATTTCCCCGTGCACGATTTGCCAAATCATTTACTGATTTTACCAGACCAAGAAGGTTTTTTTCATCTGCATTCCTTATCACCGGAACAATCAGGTTCCCTGATGGCAATGCTGTAGCCATACCAATATTGATATTCTTTTTAATGATAATATTAGAACCTTTTACTGAAACATTTACCATGGGGAAGTCCCTGAGGGCTTTTGAAGCAGCTTCAATAAACAAAGGGGTGAAGGTGATTTTTTGTTTTTCTTTGCTTAAGAACTCATCTTTTACCTTATTCCTCCAGGCCACAAGATTGGTAACATCGGCTTCCGCAAAAGAAGTAACATGCGGAGATACTTTCTTGGAATTCACCATATGTTCAGCAATGAGTTTTCTCATTCTGTCCATCTCCACAATTTCTTCATCAGGTGCTGCCGATACCGGTTTCTGACTTATACCTGATGCAGGTTCAGCTTTCTTTTCTTCCCGGGTAGATTTAAGAGCTGGCCCGGCGATAGCGTCTTTTGCAGAAGGTTCAGAACCTTTCTCATCCAGAAGTTGCAGAATATCGATTTTGGTAATCCTGCCATTTGATCCGCTTCCCTCTATCTTTTCCAGTTTATCTATGGAAATTCCTTCTTCCTGAATCATTTTACGGACCAGAGGAGACAAGAATTTTCCGGATGGCGTACGATTACCAATGTCGGAAGTTATTTGTTCTATTTCCTTCTCAGCTGCTACTTCAGTAAGAGGTTCGGAACTTACTCTTTCAACTTCTTTCATTACTTCCGGGCGATTTGGTTCTGGTTCCTCTCCTTCGGTTTCCAGGATGAGCAACAATTCGCCAACTTTAGGGATATCTCCCTCTTTAAGTATGAGCTCTTTGACTCTTCCTGCTTCCGGAGCAGGAATTTCCGAATCTACTTTATCGGTTGCTACTTCTACAAGAGAATCATCTTCTTCCACCTGATCGCCAACATTCACAAGCCATTTTGTGATCGTTGCTTCTATTACGCCTTCCCCCATGGATGGAAGGAGAATCTCCATTTTTGCCATCTTAATATATTTTTATTTAGTCTAAATAATCCGTAAAAATACAAAATATTTGTGAATTTTATATTAATTCCTCAATCCTTTCCCAATTCTTTCAAACCACAATATATAAGATGCAGATCTGTATATATTTTATAATCCCTGGCATAATTCATATTTATTTTTTCAATTTCCTGGTCTGAGACTTGAACTGATTTTGTCTTCAATACCGTGGAAAGAACCGCTTTTTTTATTTTAGGCAATGAATTTGAAATATCGTGGTATCCCACCCAGCTAAGTTTTCCAAGAAAAACCCGCAGGATATTTCTGAAGAAATTTCCTGGTTTTTT
>SDBS01001976.1_pt1 | contig 20638 bp, 14 predicted proteins | sample 2277091 | NCBI WGS metagenome assembly SDBS01 (sample SAMN10404972, study PRJNA504765) | marine sediment metagenome | isolation source: marine sediment core GS10_PC15, 163 cmbsf | place: Arctic Ocean: Southern Knipovich Ridge | collected 2010 | reverse complement strand
TATTCGAAAAGAAGCCTGATTGCTTCGCTGAGGCTGGTTTTTCCGGCTTCATTCGGTCCTTCCACGATGGTTATTCCTTTAGGGCCGAATCGCACCTCAGACTCATCGATTCCCCGGTAATTGGCCAGCCGGAGGCGCAGGAGTCTCATCGTTCCCTCCCTGCCAGCCTGACTAGGAGAGCAAGTGCATCGCGTGAAGTGATCGAATCGGTACCTGATTCCTCAACATTGGACCGCAGCCGTTCAACAGCACAACTGGCAAAGCCGGAAAAACCAAGATCCATGAAATCGGCGTCCTCCGGAATGACGGTGAGATTGTTCATACGCGTTTCAACCGCGCCCAGAATCTCCTGAACATGGGAAAGAAGTTCTTCAAGGTCGCGAAGGAGCGACAGCGAGAGTGCGCCGACCAGGCGCAATTTGACAACGGTTCGTTCTTTATCTGCAAGATTTTCGAGCCAACCGTGAAGCGCCTCGATGTCTTCCTTGGTATTGAGGTCTACCTGTTCACGCTCGATGAACATCCATCTTCCGACCTTCACCGCTTTCGTAGTTACACCCTCTTCGTCTATGGTGGCGACCAGGGCAAAGCCGGGCTTCACTTCGTTGTAGTCAGTTGGTGCGGGAGTGCCGGCATACCATATACGGCCGCTGTCACCAACCTCAGTGAGAGAGTGTCGATCTCCCAGAGCCAGGTAATGAATCTTGTTCTGGGATATCGCGTTCTCAGCTGCATGAAGGGAAATAAGCGCTGGATCATCGGGATTGGGAGAGAGGCTGTCCACCGTCCCATGGGCCACACAAACACGCAGCGCATCGACAATGGGTTCAAGTTTCCCGGTCGTCAAAGCGACCAGATCCTGCAGGGGACGTCTCGATGTCCAGGGTATCCCTACCATCTCAATACCCTCGTCAACACGAATGGGAGTCGTGTCCTCAATCACATGGACGTGATCCGGTTTTCGCTCCAGAAAGGTCGTGCTGCGGTAAACGGATGCCGCATTGAGCGGGTCATGGTTGCCGGGGAGCAGGTATACAGGAACCGGCACATCCTTCAAAGCCTCGAGGGCACGCGAGACGGTCTTTCGGTCAACCAGGTTTGACTCGAATACATCCCCGCAGACCACCATGAACCGGCAATCTTCTTCTTCGGCAATGTGCCCAAGCTCACGGATGGCATCAAATCGGGATTGGGCGAATCTCTCCTGAACCCCTTCAGAGAAGAAGTGCCGGGTCATGCCCAACTGCCAGTCGCCGGTGTGGAGGAAGCGTATCATGTGTTCATTCCTTGTAGTGTTCTATAAAGAGATCCAGTCCTTTTACCATTGCAGCCCCTGTATCATTTCTTCAAGAGCTGCTTCAACCCGCTCATACTGACTTTCTTTGAGCGAAAGGAACGCGGCCGTCTTCAAATCATTATTACTGCACGCTAACATATTAATAGTTACCGTGCACGCCAAGAGTTACTATATTTCTTGATGTCGCTTGCCTCTTCATCCAAGATTTTCCAGTGCTTTCCAGTAGTAGAATGCCTCAATACTAACTGCCTTCAGCCGATTCAAAACGGGCCATTTCTCGATTTTTACGTCGCGCAATTCTTCGACACGGCTTTGATTAAAACGAATGTTCTCAATAGCCTGATAAATCGTATCTTGTTTCAGTATGGCGGCGAGATATGCGGCTTTGGATGCAGAGACTCTCGCATGGTCGATATGATAGGGCCCGCCGATAAGATGGTTTGCGATTTGGGATATTCCGTTCTGTATGAGTCTCGCGCGGTCATCGGCAATGCCGCCTTTCAGTTTCATCTGGCAGATCAACGCGGCGGCGGCGATGGTATCGTCAAGGGCTTGATCCAAAGAGAACTGGAAGTCCCGGTAACCGTTCTCGGCGGCAAAGATGGCGGCATGCGTTCTCTTCACCATTTCCAGATTCTCGACAACGTTGAACAATTCGCCTACATCAAAAACCTGTTTGGCAACCTGCATGCTGGAGTTCGGCTTGAGAGGGACACCTACGGTATTGGGAGCAAATGCTGTCAGTTTGTCGCCGGTCATACAGTCAATGGTGGGAACTCGGACCTTGACATCTCGCTCCACTTCAATGAAGGGAGTACGAATGGGAAGTACCTGCGTTTCCGGAAAGTGGTTCTCTTCTTCGATGATGTCGAGAAGTACATAATCTTCCCTCTGCGAGTAGATCGAATTGTAGAAGAACTTGAAGTGCCGGCGTTTGGGGAGACGGTCAGCGCCCCGGTTATCTTCTTCAAATCTGATGAATGGAGACGTCCGCCCAATCCTCTCACACACGGGCTTGTATTCAGCAGGCGCAGCAGTACTTACAATGTCGATATCAATAGAAAGCCGGCGAAGGTTCGCCAGCAATAGAATCAGGCTAGTCCCACCCTTGAAAACAAAGTCGAAACCACCCTCCTCGGACAATCGTCCAAGCAATTGTAGAGCGTGGATACACTTCTCCAGCAGGCCGGGATCCGTCACCCGAAGGTCTTTTCGCTTCCCATCTATCCACTCTTTTGTAAAGCATTGTTCATGAATCATTTGCGGAGCCTATAAAAGGTCTGTTCGTTTTGCGAATCTATTAGCTCCTCTCTTGCGCGATAGTGGATATAATAGATTCTGGATCCCGAAACAATCTCTTCCAGTCCAATTTGCGACGCTTTGAATAACTCATAAGTGATGACATATCAATGCGTTGCAATGTAACAATCCGCTGGGACATCTCCTGAAATTCACCTATGTCCATCAGGAGTAAGGACTCCAGTTCCACACGGAGGTCCACAAGGATCTTCTCAATCCTGGCCAGATGGCCGTCAACGGGGGCTTTGGTGACATTTGGACGGACAACCACCGTTTTTTCCCCCACAGAGAAACTCTTCTGCGCCTCACGCCTGGTGGGATTCAGATAAGCGTCATACTCGGCATCCCTAAGGAAATCGAACACGCTTGTCATCAAATCCCGGTCAACATGGATAAAGGTGACGAACTTTGCCAGAAGATGATGCATAAAAGAATTTATCTGCAGGGTGGACCAACAGGAAAAATCCAATAGCGGAAATTGCTTCTCTAAAGTCGAAATGATTTCAGCCACCGGGTCGCTGTTAAGTAGGAATTTCTGCTCAATAGCCGAGTAAAAGCTGCGACCTGCGTTGTAGATTTGTGATTTACTTCTCAGTTCGTATACATAGCGGCTCAATGTCTCTCGTTCAACATGAACATCCTTTTCCGTTAGCAGGCGCTTGATGCTGGCAACGTCGAAATACGGACTGCGTTCACACAACGCGGGAATCACTTCTTCTCGCAAACATTGTTTTGCATTTTTGATATTCACTTGCCCTCCACGATTGCGCTTTCATCCGGGGTGACGTCATAGAGGTTGTAGATAAGCTGGTCGATTGTCGCCTCGATCTTGGATATGTCTGCAGCTGGATCATCGGGATTTGGAGAGAAGTTATCTATTATCCCATGGACAACACAAACATACCGCGTATCGACAATAGGTTCAAGCTTTCCAGTAGTTAAAGCGACCAGATCTTGCATGAGCCGTCAATCTTCTTCTTCGGCAATGCGCCCAAGCTCACGGATGGCATCAAATCGGGATTGTGCGAATCTCTCCTGAACCCCTTCAGAGAAGAAGTGCCGGGTCTTGCCCAACTGCCAGTCGCTGGTGTGGAGGAAGCGTATCACGTGTTCATTCCTTTCCATGGCCATCTGTCCCCTGCACCTTTGATAGATGGGTACACCTGGCCGCCATGCCGGACAAGCTCATTTGTTCAGATATCTGGTCATGAGGGATCAAGAGATAGGCCCAGGGTTTTCCACCATTTGCTTTTGCATGACTCGTAGCATTTTCACACCACATCACTGCTGCATCCGCCTTAGCAATTACCTTCTCGTTAGTCACTTCGCTAGCCCTTTTAGGCTCACAAAGGAACTTGCAGGTTTTGGTTTCAACCACAAAATCCGGTTCATACGATTCATCGTGGCTGTAGTGAATCTGGAAATCCCCCTTGGCAGGCTTGAACCACTTGAGTACATCCTCGTCGTTCTCGAGGATCACCGCAAAACGCCGCTCCGGATCGGAGTCAAACTTCTGTACTGAATACAAGCATTTCTGAAATCCACCGAAGAGCATCGAAGCGATCCGGTTTTTCTCGCCTTCCGGGATCGGCGTCCTGAAGTCACGAACAGCTTGGTCCGCTCCAGCCGTGTAGTTATTAGGACGCAAAGTTCGAAATCCCTTGGTAACATGCGCCTCATAAGACACAGCCGTCTCTGTGAAATGGTTCTGCATTTGGGAGTGAATCAGGTTTACAAGAGATTGCTGGTGATATTGCAGCACATTCACCACGTCATCTTCTTCGCTCAGGTAGGATTGCAAATGTGCGACGACCTGGCCAGCCAGCTTGTAGAGCAACGCCGCGTGATCGTCATAGCTGACGTCATTGAAATCGATCAGGCCTCGCACGAGGTAATCTTCCGGCCGTTTCTCCTCGACCACGCCTGATCCATCGCGTAGCTTATATCGCTGCATATCATGCAGGTGCTGAATGAGAATGTCCTGCGCCACCGGCTGCAGATTGATGTTCCTTGCATCCAAATCGAAATTTTCATATCCGGCGACCACCTCGCCTTTCGGTACTACTACGATTTTCGGAATGTCGATGGAAAGATTTTGATACAGCTTCGTGGTCTCCTTCACGACCTTTTTGACCACATCTTCGCCAAGGCCATCATATAGAAGTCCAAGCTTGGGCCGTGCGATCTCCTCAACCTTCTTGACAATTTCCTTCTGTACCTCCTCCTGCTGAAGTTGGCCGCTTCCACGCAGGCGTTCATACTGCTGTATGACTTGAAAAGTAGCCTTCGCCACTTCTTGCTCTTCCGGTTTTTCAAAGAGGCTGCGGCTTTCCGGGGAGCGTTCCTTTTCTCCAGCCTTCGGTAGGGGCGATGAGATTATCTTCTCAAACTCGGATTCAACGATCACCGCTTTCTTTCCTGCCTCGGGGATATCCTTTCCAATGACCACGCCGGTGCGGATGATCGAGTTCGGATCATTAGCGTGATCGATGATCTCCTGAAACCTGTCATGCGATACGATGGTCAGGCGATCCACGGCCGGGACTCCCACCCGCTTGCCGTAGGGCAGGCGCAGCCCTCGGCCTATGGACTGCTCCACCAGGGTACGGGAGTTTGCTGCCCGCAGGGGAACGATAGTATAGAGATTTGTAACGTCCCATCCCTCTTTGAGCATGTTGACGTGGATGACGACCTCGACCGGATTTGCCGGGTTTTCAACGGTCAGCAACTGCTCGACGACCTCGTCTTTCTCTTCTCCGCGCACGTTCGAGTGGACAGTAATCGCCTTGCCTTTGTAGCGCCCCTCGAAGAACCCATCGTCCTCCATGACCTCTTGCAGCGCATCGGCATGTGCCGTATCCTGGGCAACGACCAGCATGAACGGTTTTATCATCGGCTGATCATTGTTCCGAGCGTACACCTCCAGCTCGACTTTCGTATTCTCATGAATCCGAACACCGTCTTCGAGCTTGACCTTTTCCAGTCCCTCGACCGAGTAGTTCGCGGCATCGAAGTTCTCTCGCGTCGCCACCGCCGGTTCCTTCACGAAGCCGTCGGTCATCGCGCTGCTCAAGGGATAGCTGTAAATCACGTTCTTAAAAAGCTCGGCGCGTTGGCCCCGCTCCACCTGTGGTGTGGCGGTAAGTTCCAGCCCAAGGATGGGATTCAACTCGTTGATCGCCCGCACTCCGGCGCTGGCCCGGTAGCGGTGCGATTCATCCATCAGCATCACTAGGTCGTCCAGTCCGGCGAGGTAATCGAAATAACTTTGCCCGATATATTCGCTCAGACGCTTAATTCTCGGGCTTTTACCGCCGCGCACCTCACTGTTGATCTTCGAGATGTTGAAAATGTTGACGTGGACCTCACTCATATCGAACAGCCTGCCGCCACGAATGCCGCGTCCGCTCTCGTAGTTGTCTCCCGTGATGATCTCCGGCGGATTTACTGCTAGCTCGGAGATGCCCTGGAAGACATATTTCGGCGTATTCGGCGTGAAATCGGCGATCAACTTGTTGTAGATCGTCAGGTTCGGCGCGAGCACAAAAAAATGACGAATACCCTCGCTCAAGTACAGGTAGCTAATGAAAGCACCCATCAGCCGCGTCTTGCCGACGCCTGTGGCCAAGGCAAAACAGAGCGATGGGAAATCCCGTTCAAAGTCCTCGACGGTCGGGAACTCGGTCCTGATCGTCTCCAGAGCCCGGACGGTATCGCCGTTCTTCTCTAGGGAGATGATCTCGCACACGCGGGCCAGAATCTCCAGCGAATCCCGCTGCGGGGGACGCAGGCTCAGGCGATTGCTGATGGCGTTTACATGTTGAATTCTCATTGGTCACCTACCATGTCGAACAGCGTCGCCTGGGCCGTTTTGTCCTTGCCAAACTTCCGTCGAGGCTTCGCGGGTGCGTCTTTCGTCTGCTCTTCCGATTCCGGCGGAGCCTTGGGGAGGTTTTTGATTTCCAAACTGTAGTCGTCGTGGCCCCACTCGCATTTCCTCAAGACCGCCTTGGGTATCTTCTTGATGGTCAGGTTGGGGAACTGGCCCGGATCGCACCGGAAAGCGGAGCAGCAAATCAGAAGACTGCGCTCCGGCCCGACCTCGTCGCTGAGTCGGGTCAGCATTTCCTTGCTCATGAACTGCGTGGTCACGTAGAGGAAATCCGTCTCCGTGCTCTTGCCATGAATCCAGTAGACCTCTTCACTGGGAGCATACTCGAATCCTTCCAGTTTGCACATAGCTTCTGCCAACATGGCGGCGTTGAATTCGGAGTTGATGACAGGATTGCCCCATTCGTCCTCGACAATCAGTGACGGCCCCAGCCGGTAATAGCGGAAACCGCCGCCGCCTTTCCAGTTCACGGCTTTTGTGATGCCGCCAGGATCTTCTCCGTCGATGACCTTATTAAGGCGGGGAATGATGTGAGTATGGCAGTGTTCTCCCAGTTCCACCATGATCCAGCGGCGGCCCATCTTATGGGCTACGGCGCCAGTCGTGCCAGAACCGGCGAAGGAGTCGAGGATATAATCGTCGTCATTTGTTGATAGTGCAACAATACGCTGCAACAACCGCTCAGGCTTCGGAGTTGCAAATGCCTTGTCCGCCCCGAATAGTTGATTGCTTTCCTTCTTGGCTTCTTGATTATGACCCACGTCTTGATTTGTCCACCAAGTCCAGCTGCTTACGCCTTCAGCGTCTGATAGGTAATTCTTGACACGAGGGCGCCCCTTCCCGTTTTTCCCAAACCAGATACGGTTCTCACCCTTTAGACGCAAGAACTCAGGTTCTACATTTGCCCAGCACCGCCCCTTGGGTGGTTCATAGGATGTGCCGCCGGGAGTTTTTATCGTATACATTTGATTTGGACGCCACCCTTGCGCCGTAAAGTCTGTTGACGACCATGGCCCACTTGGGTCATCATCCGGATTCTTGAAACCTTTACGCTGCTCGACAGTCAAAGGCTGCTTATTGAATGTGACCTTATCACGTTCACATGCGTACACGAGAATATGATCATGTGCCCCGCCTAAATGGATACGCGCGTCCGGCGATGTTCGCTTTTGCCAAAGTACGTTAGCAACGAAGTTCGGGCGACCAAATACTTCATCCATCAATACTTTTGCATAGTGTCCCTCGTTATCGTCGAGATTTATCCATATCGATCCGTCCTCTCGTAGCAGACGCCTCAGAATCTCCAATCGATCTCGCATTAATGAAAGCCAAAGAGAATGCTCCACACCGTCGTCATATTGAGTAAACGCTGAACCAGTGTTATATGGCGGATCAATATAGATACATTTTATCTTACCCGTGAACTCCTGCTCCAGCGCCTTCAGTGCAAGCAGGTTGTCACCAAAGATCAGCCGGTTGTCGAAGATGTCGTTTTCGCTAATTCGGTGCCTGGCGTGGTAGGACTTTGCGGGATCTTCGATCAGGATTCTCGGCTCCAGCTTGGGCCGGTTCTCCTTCCCGATCCACGTCAGTTCGAGTTTTGCTTTCTTGTTATCCATGTATCCTCACGATCGCAGTAATTTCTACCATCTTCCCTCGCTACCCAGATCTTCTAATGCTGCCGCTTTGTTCTGTGATTTCCTTCTTGTCTTGATGGTTTCCACGACGGCCTTGAGAGCCGCGATGTCTCTACCCAACTGCTTAGCACTTGGCACTGAAGTATCTTTTGCTGATGAAGGATCATGGGCGTCAATCACATCGCAACATAGCTTATTTAGTCGGGCGATTTTTTTGTACTCCGCCTCAGTGAAACCCACTACATCTTTAAGCCGTGGAACTTTTATCCAATCCCTGTAGCGTTGCACAACACCGTTAAAGACGACATCTTGAATAACCCGCTCGATTGTCGCACGCAAGAAGTTGTATTCCCTGCGCATCTTTGCGCGATCTTTCTCGTTCGGGTAGGGTGGCCATGTTTTGTCTAGCATTCGCTGCGCTTTTTCGAGCTTGTCTAAACGGTCCCTATAGGATTTGTGCTCCCAAGGGAGTCCCTTGTTGACATAGCCGGCGGACTTATCCGTCCGATCGAGATGTTGTATCAGGTGTTCGCGTTGTTGTTGTTCAAACTGATCGCCCAGTTCACTCAGGAAAACTGTATCATGCGTAAAAACTATTACCTGTCTATTTTTGGCTTCTTCAACGAGGCGAAGAGCTACATTCCTGCGCCAGTGATGGTCAAGTGATGAAACAGGGTCATCGAACACAATCCCACCTTGATGATGGGCTTGACGTATCTCGGCTAAGAACGCGCCAATGGCAATAGCGCGCTGTTCGCCTTCGCTCAATATTTCCTTAAGATTATTCTTTGACGGTAGATCAAGCACGAGTTTGTGCTTCATCCTGCCGTGCTCTACACGTTCGTTAAGTATCGTCTTTATGTAGCCAACCCCCAACGCCATAAATTCGTTGTCGAGTGCCGTTTTCAGTGCATTGGTTACTGCTTTACTTGCGAGTTCCTTAGCCTTATTGGAAATTGCTCTCGTTTTAAGGTCATCTTTGCACTTTGTAAGCTTTGCTTTCTTCTCCAATCGCTGGACGAGTCCCAGCACGGCCGAAATTCGTTTTGATAAAATCTCCCGCGCCTTCAGTTCCTCATATTCGGCTTTAAGGGCCTTCTTTTTCTCCCGGTCATCGATCTTATCGAGATCATCTGCTTGAGTAATAGATTTTTCCGAAAGGTCAGTCAATCCCGGACGCGGGTCAGCGCCAAGTGACGGGGTTGCATCCCAAATGTGCGTTTCTAGTGCTTTCAACAGCCATCTTCTACGGGCCTCGACTCTCATCTCAAAGTCTTGTGTAACCTGAAGTATACTGGTGTCCATTTGATTGAGTTCTTCCGTCAATGCCGTTTTCAGCCCGAAACAGAGAATAGCTTTCTCGATATCCTGCGTAGCCTTCTGGCGCTTTTCACATTTCTTGACCGCAACCTTGGCTGTATCTTGCTTCACGAAGTTCTCGAACCGCTGCATGCGCTCCGCCGCATCCTGATCCAAAGGCTGTTGGCACAACAGACACTTCGCGTCAGGGGCTACGAATGGAAAAGGCTTACCCGGATAGGCACTATTAGTCGCAAAGCGCCGTGCTGCCTCGAAAAGGTTTTTCCACACGTGCTCGCCAGTGCCCGGGAGTAATGTTTCACCGGCTTGGAATTCCTTTGCTGCAATGGCCTCCGCCTTGGAGGCAGTTTCAGCCTCAGTGTCGCAGGCCTTGATTCTCTCTACAGCGGCGTCGTTTACCAAAGCGATTGCAGTATCGATGCTGTCAACCAGTTCCTTGATACGCTGCGCCGAAATCCGCAGAGCTTTGGCCTTAGCTTTAGGATCACTCTCCGTCAAAGTTTTTCCGAGTAAAGTAAGTCGGCTCAATTCGTCAGTGGTCATCGTGGCAAGGGATGTCACCTTCTCAGGATCAGTATCTGCACTGAGAGAGGCGATCATTTTGCCTACAGCTGTTTCGCCCTGCAAATCAGCAAAAGGTGCAGTATCGATATTTATCGCATCAATCTCCGCATTCAATTTGTCAGTTAATTTGGGCAGAGCGTCTTGTCCCAAGTTTTCTATTATATCAAGTCCGTAAGGAAGATAGGCTACGTCGTTTTCATCATCAAGATAGACTCGAGCGCAACGACTATCGAACACAGCGATGGTGGAGAGTTTATTTGGAGGCGTTGCGTCTCGATTCCAGTTGAGCGAAGTAAGTTTCTCCCCGACTTTGATATCGAAGGTTGCTTCAGGAAGATTTTTTGCGCTATTGGGATTAAAAGCGTCTGGAAGAATGGGTTCCGAAATATCACGGGCACGGCATGCCCGTTTCAATACACGTGAATAGCCGGATTTTCCAGAGGCATTGCCTCCGTAGACCACCGTCATCCCCTTATGCGCAAACTCAAGTTTCTGTCCAGGAGCAATCCGGTTAACGTTCTTAAGATCCCGTAACGCGCGAAGAATAACAGGCGTGGAGTTGTCCCCTTGGACAGAAAGATGTTCTTGGGAAAGAGGAACGGGCTGTCGTCTTTTAGGATCAGATAATCCTTTCGCAGACTTCATCATTGCATATAGGTCATCGTAGTCTTGAGGCTCGAGATTCTCATTTTGAAAGAGACGGCGCAAAGCATCGCGCTGCCATAGTGTAAGGCCTGTTGTAGACCATGCTAAAATATCGTCGAGCAAGCTCATATCAATCCCCCCTTAGCCACCATATAAAGCGGCACGTCCGCCCTCCTCCATGTCATTAATAAGGTGTCGCTGCTCCATCGATGAATTGCCAGGAGGCTTTCATGCTTCATCGTTTGGCATTGTGCGGTCTCCGATCATACGATGGTCCACCGAATGCAAAACAGCGGCTGCACGCTCCGCCGTTGGTTGAGGCGCTCGGACCAGCGCTCCAGCTTGGGCCGGTTTTCCTTCCCGATCCACGTCAGTTCAAGTTTTGTTTTCTGTTTTGCCATGTTTATCCTTCGATGTCCTGTATCAGTTCATTAACAAAGTCCTTTACGTGAACAAGATCATCGGCAATGATGCCTGCCTTAACGACTTCGTAAACCGCAGGTTTGAATTTGTTGTTGTAGTCATCGGGAGAAACCGTCCATGTGCCACTCTGCGTTCTCCCAAGAATATTGCAATTTGAATTGGCCTTATTAACAATTCGGTCTGTCATATGGCGTTCGATGCCTTTGAATTTCTCATTCAAAGCGGGATTAAAGCTACTGTCGGGCCAGGAAAAAACTTTGTAGCACGTACTATCACCGCAATATTTTTTGAATTCCTTCACCTTATTTATTGAATCCCAGTCCAGAAGAACAATGATAGGAGCTCCGGCCAATCGCATGGATAATAATTGTCGGTGTGATTTAAGATATTTTTGAAGATTGCTATCTCCCCCCGTTGCTCCATTTGTATTGTCCAATTCTTCAAGAAACGAAACACGAATATCTCGAGAAGGAGCAAGAAGCCGAATGGCCTGCTCCAGAAAAGCATGATCGTATTTCCCTTCAACAAGTATTAACGGACAAAGTGGTTCTGCCAAAAGAGGATGTGTAAACCGTGAAACCCCTCCTTTTGCTGCTTCAGTCAATCCTGTTCGCTTATCAACTGTATTACACTTCGTTCGCCCTTTATCCGTGTTAACCATGACAATTGAATCAGCTGATTGGAGCATCAGATCAGAATGGGTTGTCCCTATTATCTGCAACCGTCCCTTAGATACGGTTGCAAGTTGCGCAAGGAAGGATGCAACATGTGCTTCAAGGGAAGTATGCATTGACGATTCCGGTTCTTCTATAGCCCAAAGGGATGCCTGTTTCCAGCCAAACTGTTGATAGTAATCTTTGTCAATAAGTGCTAACGTTTGGAGCATTAGGAGGCTTTGGACACCTGATCCCTGAACAGAGTCATCAACCTCTATCCCGCCGTACGCCAGTTTGTATCCAAAAGTAAAAACAAAATCTTGCCAGGAAGACGGCATATCCAGTCTAACGCCATCTACATTAGCAACATTTATTAAATCCTTGTTCATTCCTTCAACAAGAGCCTCCGACGTTTCCTTCAGTTTCACAAACAGTTCATCTTGCTTACCAAGACGCCGCCTATGTCTCCGGACAATTGCATCGCGAAGCGCAGAATGTTCGTTGCGTATTATATCCAAAGGGAGAACGCGATTGGGAATATAACGAAAGTTAATCAGTGCTAAAAACTGATCAACTTTTGTCCTGTCTTCCAAAATAAGCTCTTTATCATTTAGGAGATACTTTGGCGTTGTGCTGTTGCGGGACCAAGCTTTCGTAATACGGAAGTTGTTGCTTAATAAGTCTTTGGTGGGCTCAAGCCCTGTCCGGAAATTGAATTGCCCGGGTAAATCAAATGTGACAGTGACACGAATATCTTTTGCTCTCTTTTTGCTCTTCAAGTCGTGTAGATTGTAATCCTTTGCGAAATCAAAATTGACGGAAGGTTCTGTATTTCCAGTAAAAAAAAGATGCAACGCACGTAGCATGTTCGATTTTCCGGAATTATTTAGTCCGGCAATGGCGGTAAAATGACCCATTTCCACTTTTTGCGGGGTTTGAATTGAGCGAAAATGGTCTACTTCTACTGATTTGATTAGTTGCATGTCACTTCACCTCCCACCGAATACGAAACAGTGTCTGTACACTACGCCGCTGCTTCAGCTGTTTCTCTATGTTCTTAATCAACTCCTCGCGCTGCACGTCGATGGCGTCCTGGGCATCGAACAATTCGCGGCGTTTGGTGTTGCGCATCTTCTCCAGTGCCTTGATGACCTTCTGCTCCGTCAGCGCTTCTCATCCATTTATCGATCTTTACCTTCCTCGAGGTTTCCACAGATGGCCGATCTTGTACGCAGCCATATTTTTTTCCTTGCCCATCTGTAAACGGTATCGCCTTTAATGTCGAGATAAGCCGCAATATCGTCTACGGAGAGCCATCGACCTTCCATCATTTGTCTCCACTCACACCTGGCCCCATAGGTTGTTTCGCAACGGCCTTCTGCTATCGGTTCATGCTTAGGTTTGCCATGGACCTGACTTCCGGGTCTTTCATCCAGACAAACCGGAATTAACAAGTATAAAATATATCAGACTAAGGCCCATTTTCAAGCGCTATTTCCGATTGTAATATGGGTTTTATCGGCATAGATCGATTGAATTGTTGATGGCTAACTGGAATTGCTGGTTGGGGATATCCGGCTTTCAAGAAGCCGACCTCCAACACAGAGCCAGGCTAAAGCATTGCCTTTCATTGAATCCGTCTTGACCGGATCGCACGAGGACATGTTCGAGGCGCTAACCAAAGGTGCTAATAAGGGTTGATTCCACTTCCGGCATCTTATCCCACGTTCTGCCGTCAAGGATGCGTCCTGTTCTCTTCTTGATGACTCCCCCCCATTGTTTGAAGAAAAACGGCACCTCAGACGACATGCAATGGTTCCGTATTTCCCTCACCCATTCAGGGTCCGCCGGCCGCGCTTTGGGACCTGACTCCCCACCGACAATGACCCAATCAATGCCTTCCAGATCCAGATCGTGAATCGGGCCGAGCAGGGGCTCAAATGACACGAACTTGATCTTGGCATCGGTTTGCCTCAGGTGCTCGATGCGGAATAGATAGTCAGAATTCTCGACGCTGACCCCCATCCATATATTGGGCGACCAAGTCAGTTTCGGGCTCAGCTCCAGCAGACGATTCGACCGCTTTGTAAGAACTTGAAACCGATGGTGCGATGCACGGGCCATTACATCGTATATCTTCGATACGAACTCGAACGGTACGCCTTTATGGAACAGGTCGCTCATCGAGTTCACGAAGATGGTCTGGGGACGCTTCCAACGTAAAGGCATCTCAAGCACATGCTCATGGATAGTCAGTCGAAATCCGTTGACATAGTTGGGCTGTCCCATTGCCTTGAGACGGATGGACATCCGTTCGGCATAGCAGTGTTTGCAGCCCGGACTTATCTTCGTGCAGCCCGTAATTGGGTTCCATGTGGATTCAGTCCACTCGATGGCTGACTTTGCCATTATTGCGCTCCCCGCTTCTCGTATTTCGAGAATATGTCTTTTACTATTTTGATCGCGACCGACTGTTGACTGGCGAAGAACAAGTAGTATACCACTGCCCCCACCGAATTCCACCTCGGCATGGGTTGCGGCACATACTTGAACTCGGCCTTCTCACAGAGCCGGTTGCGGTCTCGACGACAAAATCCGTTTCATACGATTCATCGTGGCTGTAGTTAATCTGGAAATCCTCCTTGGCGGATTTGATCTTCGAGATTCTGGTCTCATTGCTACCCATTTCATTACCCATTTCATTGGGTATTACCCAATTGCCACTCGCTTGTCTTGCGCCACTGGGCGTTTTGCCCGCGACCCAGGCATTCCATCTGTTTCTTTGTCCGCAAGTTTTTCAAAACCCTGCGAATCATGTCTACACTCACGTTCGGGCATTCCTTCCGAAGCTCGGCTATGCGAAAAGGGCCTTGCATCCTATCAATGGCCCGAAGTACAATGCCCGTCTTTTCTCCTCTGGGGCTTTTCACCTGCTCGAAACGATCTTCAAATTCCCCATACGCCGTCTTGAGTATGAAAAGGATGTAATTGATATACGGCCAGGGGTCGTGTTTTCCTTCGTGCCAACCGTGAGAGCATTGTTCCAGGGTTTCATAATATCGCTCCTTGTTCTGCTCGATCAGACGCTCCTGACTGATGTATCGCCCGACCTCAAACCCAAGATGGTAACATTGCAGTAGCAGAAGAAGCCGGGAGACACGTCCGTTTCCGTCACGGAAGGGATGGATACAGAGAAAATCGAGATTAAAAGCCGCCATGAGCGCAGCATGTGGAATCAATCGATCCTTGATAGCGTCATTATAGAAGTCCACCAATTCCCTTACGAAGTTCGCAGTGGCTGCCGCGGGAACCGTCTTGAAACGGATTCCCGAACGACCATCTGGATACTTCTCGATGATATCGCCGTCTTTTTCCTTGTACTTGCCGCCATCCCAGATTTCACCGCGTGTCAACCTATGCAGCGTCAGAATGGTTTCTTCTGCAATCGGAAGCTTCGCCCCCAGCTTGTGGATCAAATCCAGAGCCTCCAGGTACCCCCGCACCTCTTCTTCATCACGATCACGCAGAAGGGGATTGCCAAAGACAATAGTGGCGATGCGGGATTTGTCGACTTCCACGCCTTCAATTCGATTCGAAGAAATAGCGCTTTCAACAAGAGCATGTTCCCGAAGTGCCTTGAGACGTTGCGGAGACTGCCGTGTAAACAGCTCCTGCCTGCCTCGAGCCTCCCCCAGATCAGTCAAATACCAAGCGGTAGATAAGGGGATGGAGGGCGGTTTCTCGGATAAGAAGCGAAGAGTCATCACGTTGCGTCTCCTCTATACGGCGTGTCGTTCTCCTTCATCTGCATCGGCCGGTTCATTGATTGGTTCCTGACGCGCTTGACGGACATTCATCCGGATAAACCAGAATGAACTGATTCATATTATATGAAATTCCGCCTGTGTGGCAAATGGTTTTTCCGAGTTTCACCGAATACTACAACCGAGCGCACTGTGTAATGATTTTTCTCGCAATATGTCGTCCCGTAAACGCTTTTCTGGGATGGCAACTATTTTACTAAACATTTCCGGATCTTCTCATCGCGACATGGGTATTTGGCTATGATATACTCACAATTTATATCATGATATTACGATTTTTACATAAACCCTATCCGCTTCGGCTTGAGCCGGGATATGTGATCAAGACGTCCCTGGTGGATAGTTTGTTTGTGTTTTTCTTTCTGCTGGTGTTTGAACCCTTTGGAATCGATGCCAATGAGTCAGCACTGAAATATTTGATCATGGCTGGTTTTTCAAGCATATGCTTCCTGATGTTGCTGTTCAATCAACTCGTCATTCCAAAAATTTATAAGAATACATTCAGAGAAGAAGACTGGACGATTTTAAAACGAATTCTCTGGATTTTATGGATTGTAGTTTCAATCGCCATTGTGAATTATATTTTTGCCATCATGGTAAATTCATATTATCACCTGTGGCGCCTTGGATTTGATGAGTTCACAATGTTGTTAAGCTGGACATTTTTTGTTTCACTCCTCATTATTTTCACCCACACTGTTCTAAATCAAAATTATTTGCTGAGAAAAAATCTCAGAGATGTGAGAGAAATTACATACGGGCTTCAGAACAAAACATCAATCAGAAGTGCGAGGTCCAGCCAGTCGGAAAAGGTAACCCTCGTTTCTGAGAATGGGAAGGAAAGATGGGAATACCAAGCAGAAGATCTGCTTTTAATTTCATCTGAGGGGAATTATGTACAAGTGATTTCCACACAAACACAAAACAGGAGTATTCTGATTCGAAACAGTCTAAAGAATATTGAAGCACAATGCCGCGCATTCCCCTTTCTTTTCCGATGCCACAGGAGATACATGATCAACCTGTTAAAGGTGGAAAAAGCAATCGGGAATGCCCAGGGGATCAAACTGTCTCTTGAAACGCTTGACCAGGCAGTGCCGGTTTCCAGAAGCCGTATTACTAACTTTAAAAAGCAAATGGCTCTTTGCTGAGCCTTTTTACCCTTCGCTCATCTCATTATTTATATTAACCCTGTGCATTTCATCACAAAATCTGCATTTCATCCCATTTTGATTGCTCTCATGAAAAAGCATGGTAAATTGAAATTGGCTCGAAATTAACCCTATCCGAAAAAAGGAGCAAGATGATGAAACGTATGAGTATTATTAAAGGGGTTGTGCTTTGTCTTCTTTTAACCGGTGCATTTGGAGTGCGGCCGGGCCAGGCATGTTCTACCTTTGTTTTAAGGGACAGTGCAGTGCTGCTGCTATGTACTAACTTTGACCATTATTCAAGTAATGGATTGATGATGATCAATCAAAGAGGTGTCGGCAAGAGAGCCCTGGTTATGCCGCCGCGTATTCCGGTTGAATGGGTGTCTCAATACGGCAGTATCACTTTCACTCAGATGGGGAAGGAGTTCCCCTTTGGCGGTATGAATGAAGCGGGCCTGGCAGTTGCTTTGATGTGGCTTGACGATACCCGATATCCAGAGCAGGATGATCGGCCGATCATTAATATCCTGCAGTGGATTCAATATCAACTGGACAATTTCAGTTCAGTGGAAGCGGTTTTACAAAGCCTTGAGAAAATGAGGTTCTCTTTGAGCCGTATAAAACTGCATTTTATGATATGTGACCGTTCAGGTAATTCGGCCACGGTTGAGTTCATAGACGGTAAAGTGGTTTGCCATGAGAGTGAGACCTTGCTGGTTGAAGTATTGACCAATGATCCTTACGAAAAATGCATCAAATTTTACTCGGCATACCAGGAGTTTGACTTTGAGGAGCAAGTTGCCCACACAACGATGACCCATACGGACCGGTTTGTAAAGATTGCGAGAAGGCTTGAAGATTTCAGGTCAATCAACATCAATCCGGCGCTGGAGTATGCCTTTGATACATTAACATCAGTGAGTGTCGGGAAAGTAAAAGGACAGTGCACAGTTTGGAGTATCGTTTATGATGTGAAGAATGGTCAGATTTATTTCAAAACATTTGAGAACAGGAATGTACGCATTGTCAAACTAGCGGATTTTAACTATTCTCTGTCCACACCCTCAAAAGTGCTGGATGTAACAGCTGCCCTGAAGGGTGATGTATCAGATCATTTTATGGCATATTCAACATCAATTAACCGCGCTCTGATCTCAAAAACGTTCAGTATTTATGAAGAGGCCGGTTTTATAAAAAAAGTATCACCGGCATATCTCGTGTTTCTTTCCAATTATCCGATGACACTGAAATACGAGTAGTGACTGTGTAACCCTCGTTGACTTTGTCGCTTAGGGCGTGATAGCTTTATTTCAGTATGTCAGCAGGTAGAAATTACGGAAAAACGAGTTAAAATGAAGAATAATTATTTAAGAGTTACTTTATTGGGTTTATTGGTTTTTGTTTTTTTCCTTTCTTCATGTACTGACAGAAAAAGTACAGCGCAAAAGGAGTGGGTTGATCCCTTGAATGAGACGGTAGAGCAAAGGGATGCGAGAATGGAATGGTGGCGTGCAGCACGTTTTGGCCTATTTATTCACTGGGGCGTATACTCAGTGCCTGCAGGCACGTATGATGGAAAACAAATAGGTGGAATTGGTGAATGGATATTGAGGAATGCGAAGATTCCTGTAGCTGAATATAAATCCTATGCACAGGATTTCAATCCAGTCAATTATGACCCAAAAGCCTGGGTTAAGATGGCAAAAGATGCCGGAATGAAATACATTGTTATTACATCCAAGCATCATGATGGATTTGCCCTGTTTGATTCAAAAGTCAGTGATTGGGATATTGTTGATGCTTCACCTTACGGTAAAGATCTTCTCAGACCTCTGGTCAAGGAAGCAAAAAAGGAAGGTATAAAGATAGGATTCTATTATTCTCAAGCTCAGGATTGGACACATCCAGGTGGCGCGAAAAGCGGATATAAGGAGGGTGAATACTGGGATGAGGCACAGGCTGGAAGCTTTGATAATTATTTGAAAGAGATTGCTTATCCGCAGGTAGAAGAGATTCTTACTGATTATGACATTGACATATTATGGTGGGATACTCCACGCTGGATGAACAAGGAGAGAGCAGAGCTGTTACGGCCCCTTATTTCTCTAAGACCGGGCCTTATTACTAATAATCGCCTGGGTGGCGGTTATAAGGGAGATTCAGATACTCCGGAGCAACATGTTCCGGCAACAGGCATCGAAGGCCGTGATTGGGAAGTTTGTATGACAATGAATCATACCTGGGGTTACAAGAGTTATGATGAAGATTGGAAATCGACCGAAGACCTCTTGCATAAGCTTATTGACATTGCCTCCAAGGGAGGAAATTTTCTTCTCAATATAGGACCTAAACCGGATGGTACAATTCCTCAGGCCTCCATTGACAGATTAGCTGAAATTGGCAGCTGGATGGATATCAACAGCGAATCAATATATGGAACTGTTGCCAGCCCTTTCCGTCGCCCCTGGTGGGGAAGATGTACTCGAAAGGAACTGGAAAATGGAGATACCCGCCTATATCTGCAGGTATTCGATTGGCCGGAGGACAAATTACTGTTTGTCCCGGTAAATAACGAAGCTATTCAATGTTATTCTCTTTCTGGCAATAAGGGAATGTTTGAGGTAGATAAGGCTGAAGCAGGGCTAGTGGTACGCTTAACAGGTGAGGCAACTGATGAGGTATCAACTGTGGTTGTCCTTGATATTCAAGGATCACCTGATGTCCCGAATCAGAATATTACTCAGAACGAAACAGGGGCTCTTATATTAAGCCCTGAGCAGAGTGATCTGGAGAATCGAGGATATGTATCCTCAAATCATGCAAAACTGATTCGTGATACAGAGTTATCGTATATAACATGGAAAGAGACAAGAACATGGATGGAGTGGCCTCTTGAGATCGGTGCTGATATTGTTTTTGATATCTATGTGACAATAGCAACCACCTCTGCTGACAATAAAATAATCATTGAAGTTGGAGAAGAGAAAAAGGAGTTTCAACTGCCTGACACAAAAGGTCTTGATTCTTTCCAGGAGGTCAGGATCGGAACCATTAATATTCCAGGAGGGACTTCAACTCTCACAGTAAAAGGGGATAGTGATAAATGGCAGGAGTGCTATCTGAGTAATATTGAGCTTAGACCTGCTAAGTGATTATCTGATATGAGGGGGGTGTCAGATTTTCTGTACAACTCTTTTTTTGCATTTAAACATATTTCTCGATGCCTCCTCCACAGCCAGGTTCCGCGTTGGGCAGAGTTAGTCAGACTTCATGAATTGGAGATTGGAGCAAGGCTGAAGGGTAATAATGAAAAAATGGCTCCTCGGAATTGACGATTATGCGAATCCCAATCGTCTTGATATAGAGGCAATTCCTGATCCCACTACCCTATCCACTAAGCTTTCTGAAATCCAAGAAATGCTGTCTAGTTGTTGAATTAGATGACAGAGGAAAACAATTCGAGACGGGCTTAGTTCAAACTTCACAAAATACGCTCACCTAATTCCATTAGGATCACAAGGAAAGCAAGGAACCCGATAATTGTGGCTAATATCACAAGCAATGAGCGATCTTTAAATTTAAATAAGCTAACTGTACCAGTAACAAAGGCAGCAATTCCGGCAATTCCCGAAAATATCGCAGGAGCAAGAAGCTCTATACTCCCACGTTTGAAACCCAGCACATCAAGGAAAATGATTGAAGCTATAAAGAATACAAGGAAAACTGCCAACAATGCACCCGCCCATTTCCCAAGTTTTGTTTTCGGCATAATTACCTCCTTTTAGACTTACGGGAAATTCCTTTTTGATAAGGTCAGGAATAACACATTATTTTCCGCGATATCCATTCCCGTGACATCTATAAATGAGAGTATCACATCCTAAAAGCAGAATCAATAACAGGGGAAAGAAGGTGATGTTTGGCTCC
>SDBS01001975.1_pt1 | contig 20645 bp, 19 predicted proteins | sample 2277091 | NCBI WGS metagenome assembly SDBS01 (sample SAMN10404972, study PRJNA504765) | marine sediment metagenome | isolation source: marine sediment core GS10_PC15, 163 cmbsf | place: Arctic Ocean: Southern Knipovich Ridge | collected 2010 | reverse complement strand
GTATGCATCTCCTATTGTGTACCCATTTTCTCTTATACCGGAAAAGTTTAAAGTTTTTGTAGCACTGAATCCCATTGTCCCGATAATCGAGGTTTTTAAAAAAGCCTATCTTGGAGCAGGTACTGTCAATATTCTATACTCCGGAATGAGTGTGGGGATAACATTACTAATACTTTTTTCCGGTATTATTGTTTTTAACAGAATAGAAAAGAATTTTATGGATACGGTATAGAGGCTGCAGAATGTCAGAAACGGTAATTAGTGTCGAGAATTTATATAAAGAGTATAAGCTGGGAGTTATTAGTCATGGTACTCTTTATAAAGATTTACAATCCTGGTGGGCAAGAGTCAGAGGTAAAGAAGATCCAAACTCACTTATTTCTGCTCATCATTCATCGGATGTGGAAGCGGGTAGTTTCCTTGCTTTAAATGATGTCTCCTTCGAGGTTAAAGAGGGTGAGATCCTGGGAATTATTGGCAAAAATGGAGCCGGGAAGTCCACTTTGTTAAAAATTCTATCAAGGATAACATCCCCTACAAAGGGTCAGATAAAAACAAAGGGCAGGGTCGGCTCATTATTGGAGGTTGGAACCGGATTTCATCCGGAGCTTACTGGACGTGAGAATATTTATCTTAACGGTGCAATTCTTGGAATGAAGAAGTGGGAGATTGATAAAAAGCTTGATGAAATTATAGATTTTGCTGGAATAGAAAGGCATATAGATACTCCTGTTAAAAGATATTCCAGCGGTATGTATGTAAGGTTGGCATTTTCGGTTGCGGCTCATCTTGAACCAAACATACTAGTTGTTGATGAAGTTTTAGCTGTGGGGGATGTAGAATTTCAGAAAAAAGCGTTGGGTAAAATGGAAGACGTTAGTAAAAGAGAAGGGAGAACGATTCTTTTTGTTAGTCACAACATGGCTGCTGTGCAACAATTGTGTCAGAAAGGTATAATTCTTTCAAAGGGACAATTGATTTATAGTGGTACAATTTTGGAATCCGTTAATAAATACATAAATAATTTAGAATATAACAATAAGTTTGATAATGATGGATTCATAGATCTTGATAATGTTAGAGAAAAAGAATATTTAGAAAATATTTTTAAGAGAATTAGAATTCTTGATAGAAATAATAAACCTTGTAATACATTTCCTATGTTAAGCTCAATGACTGTTGAGATTGAATTAAAAAATAATAATTATATCAATGCCGATTATGGAATCTATATATTTGCTTCTAATGGACAACGATTAACATCATTTGCTACTTGGATGTATGAAAAAAATAAACTTAATCATGTAAATAAAATATTATTAAAAATATCCTCAATTAAATATTCTCCAGGTAAGTATTTTATTGGTATTAATTCAACATTTCATACAGCTGGTGAATGGATTGATAGAATAGATAATGCTGTTAGTTTTTATGTGGAACCAGTTGATATTTTTGGTACAGGAAGAGAGTTTTCTTCAGGTTATGGATTAATTATTCCTGAAGGAGAATTATTATTATTATGATTTTGTTGATTTAAATGATAGCAATTCTCTAGAATATTAAATATTTAATTTATATTATTGAAGTAAATTCTATTTTTATCTACTATCTTTGCTGGTAAATATGGAATGGTTATACTGCTTATTTGTGTAATATTCTACTGAACAAAATAATTGTTATAGTAGGGTTCATTATGAGTAATTTCAAATATGCACATGTGGAATGGGACTGTATATATCAGCTTGTGCTTGTGTCGAAATATCGGCACAAGGTTTTGAATAGGGAGGTAAGAAAGGCTGTCAAAGTGGAACTTAAAACAACAATAATAGATTGAATTATATTATTAAAATATGGAGTATAATATGCTATTGAAATTTATTAGAAAATTACTTGGAATAGAATATCTAATAACAGAAATTGCAGATATAAAGATAAATGTAAGGGAAATATATTGGGCAAATATATTCAATAGTACAATACAAGATTCAAAATGGATTAATAATAAATCTTTTTCTCCTGGTAGATGGGCTGTGAATTATTCATTTCTATTTATTCTTTATAGAATATTAAATGATGTAAAACCAAAAAATATTATTGAGTTTGGATTAGGACAATCATCAAAAATGACTTTGAGTTATCATAGCTATTTTAAAAACTCAACTTTAAAAATAATTGAACATAATTATGAATGGGTTGAGTATTTTAAAAATATTTACATGTTTGATTTAACAAATATTATTCACATGACTTCACTTGAAGATAAAATTGTTAACGGTGAAAAATCATTATCATATAAAAATATTCCATATATTATAAAAAACAAGAAATATAATTTAATAATAATTGATGGTCCTTTTGGCTCAGATCGATATGCAAGGTCACAATTGCTAGAATTTATTGATAATGATTCATTAGATCAATATTTTATAGTTATTATAGATGATTACAATCGCAAAGGTGAAAAAGAAACAGTCGAAATATTTATAGACATGCTTTATAGAAAAAATATAAAGTATTATATTGGAGAATATCATGGAGAAAAAGATCAGTGTGTAATTTGTTCAGAAAACTATAAATTCATAACATCTCTTTGAATATTGTATTACGGTAATATTATGAATAATAATAAATTAGCACCAGTTGTTATATTTACATATAATCGTCTAAAACACACAATAAAAACTGTTTCTTCATTAAAAAGAAATGAATTAGCAGACAAAAGTGAATTGATTATATTTTCAGATGGTCCGAAGAAGAGTTTTGAAAACAAAGAAGAAGTACAAAAAGTAAGATATTATTTAAAAAGCATTAAAGGGTTTAAAAGTTTAAAAATATATGAAAGTAAAAATAACAAAGGTCTTGCTAATTCAATAATTGATGGTGTTACTAAAATAGTAAATAAATACGGAAAAATAATTGTTGTTGAAGATGATATTGTTACCTCTCCTTATTTTTTACGATTTATGAATGACGCTCTTAATATGTATGAAAATGAAACTGATGTTATTTGTATTCATGGGTATAATGTACCAATAAAAGAACATCTTCCTCAAACATTTTTTTTAAAAGGAGCAGATTGTTGGGGATGGGCTACCTGGAAAAGAGGTTGGGAGCTATTTGAAGAAGATGGAAAGAAATTAGTTAATGAAATAAGAAAATGTAAAATAGAGAAAGAATTTGATGTAAATGGTGCATTTAAAATGTTAAATGATCAAATTAATGGAAAGATTAATTCTTGGGCAATTAGATGGCTTGCAAGTGCATATATTAATAATAAATTATGTCTTTATCCTGGTAAATCTCTTGTTAAAAATATTGGTTTTGATAATTCTGGCGTTCATTGTGGAGAGGCACAAGAATTGATGGGAGATGTATTAGAAGTTCCTTTTTTATTAGAAAAAATAGATGTTGAAGAAAATATTAAAGTTATAAAATTAATTGAAAAGTTTAATAAAAAAAATAATTTAAAAAAAACTTTAACAAAATATTTAATAAATTGTAAACAGACTTTTAACAAAATATTTCCCATTAAAGAAAGTAATTAAAAAGCATATATATTATAGTAAGGATATAATTATGTCGCCAATTTTTTCAGTAATTATTCCAACATACAATAGAGCAAAAGTTATATCTCGGACAATAAAAAGTGTATTAAATCAAACGTTTAAAAAGTTCGAGTTAATTATTGTAGATGATGGTTCAAAAGATAATACTGAAGAAGTAATTAATTCATTCAAAGATGATAGAATTGTATATATAAAACATAAAGTAAATAAAGGACAAAATGCTGCTAGAAATACTGGAATATCAATTGTAAAAGGGAAATATATTTCGTTTTTAGATTCTGATGATGAGTGGTCCCCGATAATGCTTGAACGACAGAAAGCTAAATATGATGAAGATAGTAGTTTTGGTAGTGTTTATGCAAGAACTATCGCGGTAGATGAAAATGGAAATAATACTTTTTTAGCACCAGCTTTTGAGCTGTCAGGATATGTATACAAAAAAGTTTTAGAACAAGGTTACCTTTCTGCTATGATAGGAATAAGTGCAAAACGAGAGGCTATTGAAAAAATTGGTGGGTTTGATGTTGATTTTAATGTATGTGATGATGATGATTTTTGTTTTAGATTGTCTAAATACTATAAAGTTGGCTTAATCAAAGAAGATTTGGCATTTGCACATGGAGATGGTAGTAATAATGTTACATCGAATAAAAATCATTATGCGATGGGATGGTTAAAATTGTGGGATAAATATCAAGAAGATATCATAAATCTTTGTGGAAAAGAAATTTTAGCTAAGCATTATATTAATTGTGCTAAAATGTTTTTATTGATAAATGATAGAATTATGTCAAGAAAAGTAGCAATAATATCCTTAAAAATAAAATATTCATTCATTGGAGTTTATATAATAATATTGTCTTATCTTGCCATAATTACTAATGCATTAAAGTTGAGGCAAAAAATAAAAAATATCTTGAAAGTCGGTTATTAAATATGTAATTCTCTTTTCTTTAGGTGGAAACGCATTTGAAGCTCTTGACGATTTTGAAATGTTTCAAGTTAAGCAGAGCAAATATGCAGATTAAAATGATATTAATATGTATTATGTCACTATTAATAGTTTATTGGATGGTCTTTAAATAAATATTGAGAGAATTGATTATTAAAAATATATTATCAAGAATAATAAGTCTAAATAAATAAGGTCTTTTGAAAAATATTATAATTTGATTGAAGTTTCCTAATTTTGCAGTGGTTATTATTCAAATACAGGCATCTAAAAAAATATGTGAGAATAATCATCAAGGTTAATTAAGTTTTATAATAAAGGAGAAGTAGCATGTATACATGTCGAATGTGTCAAAGTAATGAATTATACAAATTTCTTGATCTTGGATTTACTCCACCAGCGGATCAATTCAGAAGAAAAGATCAAATGAAAGAAGCGGAAATTTATTATCCTCTAGATGTTTATGTTTGTGATTGCTGCGGGTTAATACAACTAGATCATGTAGTATCTCCTGAAGTTCTATATAGGAATGATTACGCCTATGAGTCATCAACAACTAAGACAGGACATATACATTGGTCTAAGTTTGCAAGTTCGGTGGTTAAAAAATTTAATTTAACAGAAAAAGATTTGGTTGTTGATATTGGGAGTAATGTTGGTGTATTACTTAGTGCATTTAAGGAAAACGGTACTAGAATTCAGGGTGTTGATCCAGCAGCAAATATCGTAATGCTTGCTCATGAAAGAGGAATAGATACAATTTGTGATTTTTTTAATCAAGAGTCGGTTGATAAGATAAAATCGGATAAAGGACAAGCCTCTGTAATTACTGCTACAAATGTATTTGCTCATGTTAATGATTTATTTACATTAATGACAAATATCAAACAATTACTAAAAGATACAGGAAATTTTATTTTTGAAGCACCATATTTTGTTAATCTTATCAAGAATATTGAATATGATACAATATATCATGAACATTTATCTTATCTTTCTGTAAAACCACTTATTTCGTTCTTCAATATATTTGATATGGAGATATTTGATATTGCACAGGTTGATATACATGGTGGATCTTTCCGGGTTTACGTTGCAAAGAAAAATAAATATAAAGTTTCAGAAATTGTATCGAAAATGCTTTATGAAGAAGAAGAAATGAAACTTTATTCACATGAAAAATTGGATAATTTTACAAAAAAAGTTCAACAAAACAGAAAAGAACTAACATGGTTGCTGCATTCTCTAAAAAATGATGGTAAGAGCATTGCTGGAGTAAGTGCACCTGCAAAAGGAATGACATTACTTAATTATTGCAGGATTGGTGATGATTTACTTGATTTTATAACTGAAAAATCTGAATTAAAAATTGGAAGATATTCACCAGGTACACACATTCCAATATATTCAGATGCTAAATTGATTAAGGAAAAACCGGATTATGCGTTACTTTTAGCATGGAATTTTGCTGATGAAATAATTAAAAACCTTGATCAATATAGAAAAAATGGTGGAAAATTTATTATTCCGATACCGATGCCTAAAATAATCTAGTAAATAAATAGTACAAGGAGAAAATCATGGAAAAGATTAACTTAGAAATATCATTTAAAGATGATAGAGGCGAGATTATAGATCTTATTGAAAATGAAAATATTAATGCAGTTACATTGATTACTTTTAAAAAAGGAGCCGTACGGGCAAATCATTATCATAAGGAAACTTTTCAATGGAATTATGTATTATCAGGAAAAGTCAAATTAGTCAGTCAATTTCCAAGAAAGCCTATTATTGAAACAATACTTGAGAAAGGAGACTTTGCTGTTACTAAACCTGACGAAAGACATGCTTTAGCTGGTATTGAAGAATCCGAAATTATTGTTTTAACAAAAGGACCTAGAGGTGGAAAAGAATATGAATCAGATACATTCAGACTTGAGAAACCATTAATTTGATTAAAAATATAAAGAGTATGACATGAAAAGATATATACCTTTTTCACAACCATTTTTAGGTGATATTGAAAGCAAATATGTAAATGATGCACTCAACAAAGGCGCAATTTCTGGTTTTTTTGGTGAATATATTTCGAGATTTGAAAAAGAGTTCGCAGAATATTCTGAATGTAAGTATGGAGTATCTACTACAAGCGGAACTACTGCAATTCATTTGGCGTTGTTAACACTTTCAATAGGAGAGGGGGATGAAGTTCTTGTTGCAACATTAACTAATATGGCAACTATTTTCCCAATAATTTATCAGGGGGCAAAACCAATTCCTATTGATATTGAAAAAGATACTTTAAATATAGATCCTTCTCTGCTTGAGTCAAAAATTACTTCAAAAACAAAGGCTATAATAGTAGTACATCTTTTTGGTCATCCTGTAGATATGGATCCAATAATTTTGATAGCTCAAAAATATAATTTATTTGTTATTGAAGACTGTGCAGAAGCTCATGGAGCCACTTATAAAGGAAAAAAAGTTGGGAGACTTGGAGATATTGGGTGTTTTAGTTTTTATGCTAATAAAATAATTACTACAGGCGAAGGAGGAATGCTTACAACAAACAATCCTGAAATTGCCGATAAAGCAAGATGGTTGAAAAGCCTCGCTTTTGGAGATTCAAATAAATTTATGCATAAGGATATAGGATTTAATTATCGTATGACAAATCTTCAAGCTGCTATTGGTTGTGGACAAATGAAAAAGATTTCTGAAATAATAAATAAGAAAAGAGATATTGCTGCTTTTTATTCAGAAAAACTGAAATCATTTGAATTTTTGCAATTACCTTTAGAAAAAGAATATGCATTTAATGTATTTTGGATGTATCATATTGTTTTGCGAAATAGTTTCTCTGGAAAAAGGAATTTGATTATGCAGAAATTGTCAGCATTTGGAGTAGAAACAAGAAAAGGTTTTATACCATATAATATGCAGAAAATATTTATTAATAAAGGATTGGTAGATATAAATGAATGTCCTAATGCAAATGAAGTTGCATATAGTAGTTTTTATCTTCCAACGGGTACATCTTTAACAATCGATGAATTAGAATATGTTATATCATCGATGAAAAATGTTTTGGAAAATGTAAAATGAATAACGCTAATATTAATTCAGAAAATAAGAAAGAGGATTCTGGAGTTAGCGAACTATTTTCAGATTATGCTTCATTTTATGATATTCTTTATCAAGATAAAGATTATACAAAAGAGTCAATCTATGTATCACAATTAATAGAAAAGTTTAATTCAAAACCAAAAGATAAATTGAATATTATTGATCTTGCTTGTGGTACAGGTAAACATGCTATTGAATTATTTAAAATGGGTTTCAATATTGATGGAAGTGACATTTCAAAAGAGATGATTAGTGTTGCCCAAAAGGAGTGTTGTGTAAAAAATATTGATATAAAATTTTTTAATGAATCTTTTCAAACATCTGGAAACATAAAGAAAAAATATGATGTGATTTTATCAATGTTTTCATCAATAAATTATTTAACTGAGTATAATGATTTTTCTAGCGCATTAAAGAATATTAGTTATTTACTTACCGATGATGGTATTTTCATATTTGATTTTTGGAATGGTGATGCTGTAGTTGATTTATATTCGCCAATTAAAGTTAAAAGAATGAAAAAAGATAATAGAGAGATACTTCGTATATCAGAAACATCTATTGATCGTGTTTCTCAAATTGCTAAGGTTGATTTTAATTTTATAATGATGGAAAGTGGTCGGATATTAAAAGATTTTAAAGAAATTCATTCTATTCGATATTATTTTTTGCAGGAAATGAATGATTTGCTCTGTGGAAACGGTTTTAATGTTATTTTTAGATGTCCATTTATGAAGATTACTGATAATATTAGTTCATCTGAATGGAATATTACTTACGTTGCTAAAAAAAAACGAGGATGATTCAATAGATGAGAGTTGGCATATTTGTTCCAGAAATTAATATAAAATCAGGTGGTGCTCATTCTTTTAAAAATATAATTATTAAATCTTTGTTAAATGTAGAAAGTGACCATGATTTTTATATATTTCATTATGGAGAAATAGAAATAGGAAAAAAAGAAAATATTAAATATGTTCCAATTGATTTAATAAAATCTAAACGAAATATATTTGTAAAGATCATTTCTAGAATAAAAAAACTAATTTTAAAAGTAGTCCGAACTGAAAGAAGAAAAATCATTACCAAACTAAATAAAGTAGCACTACAAAACAATATTGAATTAATGTGGTTTATTACACCATTTTATGAAGATGTAGAGATGCCATTTGTTTATACTGTTTGGGATCTACAACACCGGTTACAGCCATTTTTCCCTGAAGTAAGTATTTGTGGATGGGATTGGATATCGAGGGAAAAGAGTTATCAATCAATTCTGCCGCGTGCAACTTTTGTAATAGCTGGCACTGAAGAATGTAAAAGAGAAATAAATCAGTTTTATAATGTAGATGAAAGTAGGATAAAAGTCATTTCATTGCCTGCTCCAAATTATGCAGAAAATTATGAAAAAAACAAAGAAAAAAAAGATATAATCGGCGAAATATCTACTCCTTTTTTATTTTACCCTGCTCAATTCTGGCCACATAAAAATCATGTTGCTTTATTACTTGCATTAAAAATATTAATTGATAACTATAAACTTACATTTGAACTTGTATTTGTTGGTTCAGATATGGGTAATTTAAAGTATGTAAAGCTGAAAACAGAAGAACTTGGACTTAATAACTATGTGCATTATTTAGGATTTGTTTCTAATGATGATTTGATTTCTCTTTATAGAAGTTCTTTTGCACTTGTATTCCCTAGTTTTTTTGGGCCAGATAATTTACCACCACTTGAGGCAATGGCATTAAGTTGTCCTGTGATTGCAGCAAATCAACCTGGTATAAGAGAGCAATTAGGAAATGCTGCGTTACTTGTTGATGCAACGAAAGAGTCTGAAATAGCTGAAGCAGTGATAAAGCTATATAGAAATGAAAACTATCGGACTGATTTAGTGCAACGAGGGTTAAAAAGAGCCTCAAGCTTTACAGCAGATGATTATGTAGTTAATATGATTAAAATTATTGAAGGTTTTAGTGGCTATAGAAGATGTTGGAGCAGTAAAGATTTATATATACACTTGTAGCATAGCTATAATTAGATATAAAGTTATGGTATTGACCTGACAGGTGAGATCAAAGAGCTTAAAGCAATGATCTGAGGTTTATTTGTAGAGAATGTAATATTAAAAGACCAAAGCTCTGCTGTGAGACTTACAAAAGACATGATTTGTATACTGACACCGTTATAGTGATCTAAACGAAGATAGAATCAATTCTTTTTTAAGAACAATCTGTAAGGTCTTAGGCTACAGTTGTCCAAAAGAATATACTATCAGTCTAAAAGGCTTTCTAAATCCAGTACAGTACCCTATATGTGAAGATAGAAGTCACAGTATTTGATCCTAAGGACATGACTTCTATTAAAGAAAGTGTTGAAGATGTACTAAATGACAGTGATTTAAGGCCCGATGAGAAAGAAGGGTATAGAAGAGGGTAAAGCAGTTAAGCTGGAAAAAAACTGTTAAAAAAATCTGGGAATTGTACAGTAATGTCGCAAATCGATAATAAAATCATGAATGTGACTAGAAATATACTAACAATAATATCAATAACAAAAAACGATATTGACGGAATCAGAAAGACCATTAATAGCACTAGGGAATTAAGAACCAGCTATAATGTTGAACAGTTGATTGTAGATAGCAGTGATGAACATGATGCTATTCAGGTTAATTCTATTACTTTAAATGAGAAGAATTTGAGTCTCATTTCTTGTAAAGAACAAGGCATTAGTAGAGCTTTTAATGTAGGGATTAAGCAATCAAAATCTACCTGGATATTGTTTTTGAATGGAGGAGATGAAATACTTCCGGAATTAATTAATGTTGATTATGCTAGTATTATTTATTTGTTGCAGAAAAGTACATCTGATCTCTTAGTATTTCAGATTAAGTTCCGAGATAGACAGACTGTATTTTCAAATACATTTCTTCGAGACAATTGGCCAATAATACATAACCTTATGCCACATCCTTCTTCGTTTATAAGACGAAGCCTATTTGATACTTATGGTATGTACAACGAAGATTATAAAAGTGCTATGGATCTTGAATTTTGGGCTCGTATAGGAAATGAGAAAATAAATGTAAACAACATTTCTATTCCAATAGTACTATTTGGAGAAGATGGAATATCTTCAAAGAAAAATGTGTTAACTAATAAAGAACAAAAGAGAATCAGCAGGAAATACCTGAAGAATAATATAAGAAAATTACTTGGCAAAATAAAGATTGTCATTGAAACCTCTTTTTAAAAAAATATAAAAATAGTCTATATGATTAGAAAGATTTATAAAAATATAAAGTATTTTAGATTGCGAAAAAGCGATTCGATAAAAGTATGGTTAGTAAATTTTGGTGAATTTAATGAACACAATTATCAAGATAACTGGATTGTACGGTTTATAAAAATGTTGTATGGAAAGGATATAGTTTATTCTCCTTTTAAAGCGGATTTTGTTATAGGATCTGTTTTTGGAGATAAGGAAAAATTTATTAATCACAAAGGAAAGGTAAAAATATTTTTTACTGGTGAGGATGTTAGTATTGATAAATCTGAATACTCTCAATATAATAATTATTGTATTAAAGATGTTGATATTTCTATTGGATATGATTATAGAGATGAAGATAATTATATTCGCATTCCTCTTTGGTTGCTATATTTTTTTGAGCCACAATTCCAAAAAGATGATGTTTATAAAAGAGTAATTGGATTTAATAAAAGAAGATTCGATAAAACAGAATATTGTACATTAGTTGCTAGACATGATCGGAATGGAATAAGAACCGAAATATTTACAGAGTTGAATAAAATATCAAAGGTAAAAGCAGCTGGTGATTTAAATCATAATGATAATGATCTCAGAGAACAATATAATGATGATAAATTGAAATATCTAGAAAAGTTTAAATTTAATATTTGCCCTGAAAACTCATTAGTGCATGGTTATGTAACAGAAAAAATCTTCCAATCATTCTGGTCAGGAGCAATACCTGTTTATTGGGGAAATCCAGATCCTGAGCCAAAAATAATAAATAGAGATGCATTATTACTTTGGGATAAAAATGGATTAAACAGTTCAATGATTGAAAAAATCAGACTTTTAAATAGCAATAAGAATGCTTATCAAGAATACATTAACAAACCTCGGTTGTTGGATACTGCAACAGATGAAATATGGAAAATGTATGTCAAACTTAAAGAGAGTGTTAAAAGCATTTTCATAGAATGAGTTATAATTCTGAAATGAATGATTACAATTTAATAAAAACACAAGTAAAAAATGGAAATAGATAAAGGAGAGTCTGTTGATCAAATTGATTAAATATCTATTAAAACCATTATTCTCAAGATACCAGATGATAATAGAAAGAGTGAAAGATCTCGAAATGATAGTGGATTATCTTGTAAATGATTCGAAGTATATCGAATCTGATGATATTGGATTTAATGGTCAATTACATCGAAAAAAGATATTCCAGGATCTTATTAAATCAATAGATTTCGATGCAATAGTTGAAACAGGAACATTTGATGGAAGTACATCTGGATACATGGCGAGTGTCTCTAATTTGCCGATTTATACATGTGAATTGAATGAGAAGATACTACAGATTGCAAAAATGAGGTTAGCAAATATTACTAATGTTCATTATTATCTAGGAGATTCAAGGGAATTCCTGTCTACTTTAGCAGAATCTAAGATCTCACATAGAAATATTCTTTTCTATCTTGATGCTCATTGGAATGATGATCTACCTTTGATGGAAGAAATTAAAATAATAAATAAGGCATGGCAGGATTTCGTAATTTTAATAGATGATTTTGAAGTACCTGGTGATGCTGGCTATCAATTTCATGATTATGGACCTAGGAATTCTTTAACTATGAGGGAATTTTATGCTTTTTTTTCAGATAATGATTTAGATTGTTTCTTACCATCTCTCCCATCAACTGAGGAGACAGGTAAAAAAAGAGGTTGTATTGTTCTTGTAAGAAAAAATGAATTTAGTGATAGGCTAGAAAGAATTAAAAGCTTGAAGATGGTCTGAAAGAGGTGCGGGAGAAAATATGGGAAATAAGGTATATCTTATAAATTATGCGAATAGAAAATTCCGAAAGGAGCAATTATTCCAGAATCTTACTGCTAAACGTGAGAGATCATTTAATAAAATATTTTCATTCTTACCATCTGATATTGATAATGAGTTTTATTTTAAAAATAACAAGATTCTAGATTGTTCCAAAGGTAGCGGCTATTGGTTATGGAAAGCCTATTTTATAAAAAAAATCTTAAGTAAGATAGAATATGGTGACTATTTAATGTATCTTGATGCTGGAGTTTTCTTTGTTGATAACATAAAATTATTATTGAACATATCTACGAAAAATAATCAGGATGTGATCCCATTCGAGTTGGTTTACAAAGAAAAAATGTATACAAAAGGTGATGCATTTAGACTCATGGGACTAGATGAAAGCTACATTGCTGATTCTAATCAAAGATTAGCTTGTTATATAATATTTAGAAAAAGCGATTTCTCAATTAGGTTCGTAGATGAATGGTTAGGATTCTGTTGTAATGTGAATATATTAACTGATAAAGAAAATGAAATAATGGATAATTATCCTGAGTTCATTGCTCATCGACACGATCAGTCTGTTTTCAGTCTATTAACTAAAAAATATAATCTAAAAGCGTATCGAGATCCTAGCCAATTCGGTAATAATTTAGAAGGATATAAAAATATGTCTCCATATAAACAGATCTTATATTCTACTAGATGGAATACATGGAGCGGGTATTTTAAGAATATATATAATTATTATTTCAAGCGAAGTAAATCTTTTAAGAATATAAGATAAATTTATAGGTTCTAATGATTAGTGTAGTATATTCGATTCGAGATAGACAACCAGAAAGATTATTGAATTCAATTTCATCTCTAAAACAATATGAAAGCAAATGTGATGTAGAATATATAGTTGTGGATTATGGGAGCCTTCCTGAATATCAATGTGAAATTACAGAAGTCTGTACCGGTCTAGGAGCTAAATTAATCAGGTCGGAAACCCAAGGTTTACCTTGGAGTAGAGCGAAGGCGCTGAATATTGGAGCTGTTCATAGTGAAAACAAATATATACTTTTTACTGATATTGATATGTTATTCGAAAATGATGTTTATTTGGCTTGTCTTAATAAAATTGAAATAAAGACAATGATACATTGCAGGCCTCTTTGGATACCAAAGAATGGTAATAAAAGGAAAGCCTCGCTTGGTGGATATTCTCAGATGGGAGGGCTATTATTTATCGGTAGAAATGACTTTCTAGATGTAAGTGGATTTAATGAAAATATTGAATTTTGGGGAAGTGAAGATAGAGCGTTGAATCTTAAATTAATCAATAGAGGGTTTAAAAGTATATGGATTGATTCAGAAGTAAAAATGTATCATCAATGGCATCCTGTATCATATGGAATGTTCGACATTGTGCCAGATGTAGTTAAAGTAAAACAGGAAACGGAAGTATTGAAGGGTATTTTCGATGATTATTCTGAAAAGACAGAAATTAATATTGGTGAAACGATTACAAAAGATAGAAGACCAATACTAAAAATTATAAAAGAAGGTAATTATAAGTATTACCGTGTTGAAATAAATAATTTACAAGCTGAAATTGAAGCAATAATAAAGGAATCAAGCGATAATAGATTTATAAGAATCGATATTGGAGATTATTTCCCTCATAATGAAAATGAATTTGGCTATGAAAGCAGAATGTTTTGGCTTATTAAAATACTTAAAAAAGTGTTATTTCGTTGTGGATATGATGTTAAAGCACAGAAGAATAACAATTTTAATATGTTTATGTTATTAAAAACGCATTTATTTGAAAGAGGTTTGTTAGATTACTATATTACAGGGGATTATAGTACAATTTATCTACTTTTTGATAAGGACAAAGAGGAAATCAATTAATCAATACAAAAACTACACTACTGTTTTTCATGGCTGGAGGGGGCGTTAGTTTTCATGTAGAGGGATAAAAGTAGAAGGAACCTGAGATCATCCGGGTTGGGACCTGCTCGCGGAAGATGTTCAAAAGACAATGATGGCAGACTGTAAGGTGTGTACTTCAAACCATCTGGGCTATATTGTGGGCAAAGGCGGCCGTGTTATTACTACAGAGCCTACGCTTAAACTCAAAATATACTGTGAATGGTAAAACAGCGATAAGACTTTTCAAAAGCTATCCAGTGTTGAAAAACAAGCCGTACTGGAGAAATCACTTCTGGAACCACGGGTATTGTGTTAGTACGGTAGGTCTGGATGAGAACAAGCAGCTTTTCGGAAAGAAATCAGAAAAAAGTAATAAAAGCGAAAGACAGGCTAAAGCAGATACAATAGAAAAAAAGGAATCGTGGACAGCCGCCTAGCAAGCTCGGACATGTACGTAGCAAACATGACAGGATTAAGGAAAAATTAAATAACAAAGCTTTGTGGTGGAACAACCGCAGTATACTATTATGCAACAACAGCCAATACGACTCCCTGGATATCCGGCTGGAACTTAATGCACATATAATAGAAGAGTGGGTAGTAACATCTGATATTCTTTAGTTGTAGCTGTAGATATTTTTTTATATCTTCAGTTTTAGAGAGGTTTTAGAAACTATAATTTTTCAATTATTACAGTTCCACTATAAAAATGAATAGCAAACATATCATTTTCCTTTTTATCAATCATATGAATTATATTACTAAATAAAATATCCATAACCTTTCTTTCATTAGTGAGGTTAATACCATATTCCTTATTTTTTATCAATTCTCCATCCCATTTTCCTATTACTTTATTTAAGTCCTCATAAGTTGTTGTCATATCTTCTAAAATATATATACCACTTTTATTTAAATGAGGAAAATATAATTTAAATGACTTTATTGTTAATTCATTAATATGACTTGCATCATCAATAATGATATCAAAATAATTATATCTATTAATAATTTTATTTGATAATTTATTATCTTCTTGTCTACCAATATAGATATGTGTATTTTTATTTTCAAATTTTTTACAATTAGCGTTCATGTCTAAACCAACGACTGTAGCTTGTTTAAAATAATTTTGCCACGTTTTTAACGAACTACCATTTTTTACACCTAACTCTAATATATTGATTTTATTTCTTTTATAATTTTTAAAATATTGATGATAAATGTCTAAATATGATATATTTTTGAAACTATGCCATTTATCGTATTTATCTGTTCCTGAAATAAAGCCTATTTTATGTAAATCTGAGTGGTTATAAAAATTAGTGTTTTTTTTATAATATTTATAATAATTAAAAACTATGATATTTCTTAGTATTGAGTTTGATATAAGGAGATATTTGATCTTATTTATAATTTTTAAGGTCATAATTAAATGTCTTTCCCTATATATTAAAATACATTATGCAGTATTTTATCCTTCGGCTTTTAATGAGTAGTTAATAATTAAATCTGTGGATAACAAAAAAGTCAAGCATCTATCCTCGAGGGCATGCTCCTCTTGACCAGGAAGATAGTGAAAAAACCGGAAAGGTCAATGTACATTTTAATGTAAACAAATGTGCAGGGTGCCCATTAAAGGAAAGATGTCCGGTGAAGATCGGAAAAAATGTTGTGACCCTGGCGATAGATGAGTTGGCGTATGCCGGAGCTTTGCACCATCACAAATATATGGGAAATACGGATTATCTCAAAGAGTGTGCAGTTCAGGCAGGAGCAGAGGGAATGGTAAATGAGATAGCAAATACTCATGGAATGAGAATAGCAAGGCATCGGAAGTTGTCTCGAATAAAATTGCTAATTATATTTTCTGCCATTGCCTGCAACGTAAAAAGATTCAACCGGCATGGGGAGAAGTACGCCTATTTGGCATCACAGCAGGCATAGATACAGTGAAAATGAATTAATAAAGACAACTTTCCGGGAAATACAGAATATTTCCATGGATATTTAAGTTTTTTCAGGCTTTAAAAGAATATTCTTACCATTAAAAACAATTAAAAGGAAATCCTTTGTTTTTTACGAAAATCTCCCTTTAAATCCTTGCTTTTTAGACTATTAAATCAACAGAATCATTAATGAAGTTGCTTAAAAATAAAATGACAAAAGAGTAAGTATTCGATTTTTTACGATGCCATCAAATTTTAGACGTGAAATCAAAAAAACATGAGTCCTGAAAAAATATACCAAAGAAGAACAGAAATCTTTACTGCCCCGCATCCGCTAAAAACAGCGGTTCTCTTCCTGATTTTTAATCGTCCCTATACCACAAAACAGGTCTTTGAAGCAATCCGACAGGCAAAACCGCCCAGGCTTTATGTTGCCGCCGATGGCCCAAGGGCTGATAAATCCGGGGAGCATGAGAAATGTGCGCGGGTGCGCCAAATTGCGACACAGGTGGATTGGGATTGTGAAGTAAAAACACTTTTCAGAGATAAAAACCTAGGATGTCGGGTGGGTGTGAGTAGTGCGATTGACTGGTTTTTTGATAATGAAGAAGAAGGCATCATTCTGGAAGACGACTGCCGGCCAAGCCAGAGTTTTTTCTGGTTTTGTGAGGAGTTGCTGAAGCGGTATCGGGAAGATATGCGGGTAATGGTTGTTTCCGGTGATAATTTTCAAAATGGTCTTGCCCGCAATGAGTTCAGCTATTATTTTTCAAGATTTAATCATTGCTGGGGTTGGGCAAGCTGGCGGCGCGCATGGTCATATTATGAAAAAGATATGCAATCATGGCCGTATATTCGTGATAACGACTATATGCAAGATCTTCTGTCAGATAAGGCAGCGGTTAAATATTGGAGCAAAATATTTGAAACTGCATATAGAAATAAGATAGATAGCTGGGCATATAGATGGACATTTTCATGCTGGATACAAAATGGTTTGACTGCTTTGCCCAATGTGAATCTGGTTTCAAATATCGGGTTTGATGGGGATGCAACGCATACGAAGACTGTCAGCAAGATAGCGAAGATTCTGGCTCTTGAGATTACGTTCCCATTGAAGCATCCCCCGACGATGATTCGGGACTATGTTGCGGATAGGCGGACGGATTTGAATGTTGTCCGCACGTCAGTTCCAATCGCAGAGAGAATATTGCGCAAAATTTGGACTCTCGCTCGAAGAATCATACCTCTGCACAGACTATTAATAATATTTTGAATAAACTCTGGTCCTATTCTCGACTAAATAAATTTAATAGATATGTTTCACTTATAGACCTATGGCAGTTAAGACGAAGGAAGAGATATGAAACAGGGCAAATAAATACAAAGTTGGGTCTAATCAAATACGCAGATGCGCCCACCTTCCTCGCTGGCCTTGAGGAAATATTTATTGATGAAATTTACAAGGTAAAAAAGTTTTTGAATAAAAAACCAATTGTGATCGACTGTGGTGCAAATATTGGCTTATCAGCAATTTATTTTTCGCAGAAATACAATGCGGAAGTATATGCATTTGAGGCAGATCCTTCAATCTGTGAATGTTTACTAAAAAATATTGAAAATCTTTGTCTTGTTGAAAATATTAGAGTTATTAACAAGGCCATATGGATAAATGACGATGGTGTTGATTTTGATATCGAGGGAGGGTATTCCGGTCAAATACACCAACACGGACATAACTTAGTAAAACAATCCTTAAGGGTGCCGTCTGTTTCTCTTCGAAAAACGATATCTAATTTCGAGCATGTGGATTTTGTGAAAGTTGATATCGAGGGGGGCGAAAATCAAGCAATTCTTGACTGCGAGGGCGTATTAAACATAGTTGACTATATTTTTATCGAGTGGCATTCAATCTCTTCCGATCCGCAAATGCTTGGTGATATCCTGAATCTGCTTAAAAAAGAGGGGTTTCGCTACCATATAAAAGAGGCGTTCACCTCCGGATCGCCTTTTGTTGAGGTCAAGGAAATGTGTGGAATAGATTTGCAGTTAAACATTTTTGCGTTCAAGTGAGCGCGAAGGATTGTGTATTTATAACGCCCGTTTGGAAATCTAAGCTAACAGAAGAAGCGCGGTCTTTGGTAAAATTATTTCCCCTCGGTGGTTGATGCTGTAGTGGAAAATGGGGTTTTGTTGCGCCGAGAAACGTAGATTGTAGTTACTATAAACGGAATTTCCCAGACTAAAATAGCAAGTCATACTTATTTTCTAAGACAGAAAAATATCTGGGCTTTTCAAGGGTGAGCATAATGAATACAAATATGACTCTTTGTGTAATTCTTCATTACGGAGACGAGTATGTTACATGGGACTGTGTTAATAGCATCATTGCTTATGACTTTTTGGATATACTAATCGCGGACAATGATCCGGCACAAAAAATCGAGATTCCACAACGCTTTATAAATAAAGTACGTATTTTTAGAACTGGAGGCATGGTCGGTTTCGCGCGTGCTAACAATATGGCCGTTCGCGCGGGTCGCAATGTAACGCATCGCTCCATCCTGCTTCTTAACAACGACACAGTGGTATTGTCTGATGCGGTGCAGCGGCTACGAGAGTTGCTTGATACGGAAAGAGTTGGAGCCGTCGGACCTTGCATGCCTTTTGCTATTTGCCCCGATCAGATATGGGCCTGTGGAGGCGTTATCAGGAAGTTCCGCGTAGCCATATACGGTTTGTCGGAGGCAGCAAAACCTGAGCCATACGATGTTGACTATTTACCTGGAGCAGCTATCTTATGCAGGGTCAGTGTCTGGGATATGGTAGGGGGCTTGCCCGAAAAATATTTTTTGGCTTTCGAAGAGGCAGAATTCGCTTTGCGCGTCAGAAAACACAAGTTTCGCATTGTGGTTCACCCGGAGGCGCGAATATTACATAAGGTTGGAATTTCTTCGGATAGTCAGCCAATGTATATCTACAACGGAATTAGGAATCGAATTAAGTTTGGAAGTTTCCTTTGGGGTAAATTGCCTGGCTTTTTTTTGGCTGCGATTTGGAGCTTGATAAGTGTGCGACATAAATCCTACGGCCTCGCATTGTGGTCGCGTGCAGTGACCGATGAGATGCGTGGCATCGCACTTAACCGGGCAACGCTTCAGGATGTTAAAAATTGCTTCAGCGGATGAAGTTCGCTCAATCTATCGATTTTCCATTTTTTCATGGGTGCCGGGAAAAGGCAGGTGGGACAGATGGGAGGCTAAACTGAGTTCGTTAGTGGTGAATAGGTAGCTACGAACCTTCGAAAAAGTGTTTTGCAAAGATTCCAGAAAATGCGATGGCATAATTAGTCAGGGGGAATATGAATTTATTGAAGGTTTTTATTAAAAGTGCAGTTCACAAAATTGGTTTTGACCTCCACCGCCTAACACCAAGTTCCAATCCTGCTTTCCAGCTTCTGAAAGCACTAAACCATTTCGATATTGACCTGGTTTTAGATGTCGGGGCAAATGTCGGGCAGTTCGCGTTAGAACTCCGATCAGTTGGCTACAAGGGTATCCTAGTCAGTTTCGAGCCACTTTCACCCGCTCACACGACCTTGTCAGAGGTGGCAGGCAGTGATCCGATGTGGCGTGTTCATCCACGCAGCGCCATCGGCGATCATGATGGCGAAATCGAGATCAATATTGCCGGCAATTCTGTTTCCTCTTCCGTGTTGCCGATGACGGAATTGCACTCCTCAGCAGCTGAGGGTTCGGCGTATTTGGGTGTCGAAAGCGTTCCGCTCCTTCGGCTGGATTCGGTCGCACCAGCATATCTTGCGAAATCACGCCAGCCCTTTCTCAAGATCGACACCCAAGGTTTTGAGTGGCAGGTTCTCGATGGTGCTATGGCGATCTTGCCAAGGATTTGTGGAGTTTTATGCGAGCTTTCGCTTGTTCCGCTTTACGAGAGTCAACGGCTTTGGATGGACATGATTCAACGGCTTAAAAGTGAGGGTTTCACGCTGTGGTCAATCCAGAAGGGTTTTACCGACCCACGTG
>SDBS01001973.1_pt1 | contig 20655 bp, 12 predicted proteins | sample 2277091 | NCBI WGS metagenome assembly SDBS01 (sample SAMN10404972, study PRJNA504765) | marine sediment metagenome | isolation source: marine sediment core GS10_PC15, 163 cmbsf | place: Arctic Ocean: Southern Knipovich Ridge | collected 2010 | reverse complement strand
TTGTAGGGCCAGTCCAGCGGCTCGGCCCCTATCGCCGACATCAGGTCGTCCATCAGCATGGGATACTCAGCCGCGTCGACGCGAAGTTCCTGCGGCATGCGGGCCATCAGGCACCCGTAGTAGCAGGCCACCTTCAGGCCTGCCAGCGGCATGGTCACACGGTTCGCTATCGCCTCCATGCCCACATCGTTCCGCAGCACCTCGGTAATATGCAGGATCTTGGGCTTGACCTGGAATTCCTCTTCGATAATCTCGTTGATCTTCGCCAGCAGCTCGGGCTCTTCTCTGAGCTCGCGGCTGGTTTCCTTGAGCCGGCTGAAGCAGGCGGCACAGCAGGTGATGATGTCCAGTCCCTGCTTTTCCGCGGCGGCGCACGTTATAGCCGGCAGAGCCAGCGCCAGCAGGTGGCTGGTGGCGTGGGCTGCGGTTGCGCCGCAGCAGACCCAATCGTCTACCTGCTCCAACTCGACCCCGATGGCGTCGAGCACGCCCTCGCCGGACTTTGCGTATTCAGCCCCGCTGCCCAGCAGCGAACAACCTGGATAATAGGCGTACCTCATTTGGTTTCTTCTATCTCCTCGATTCGCTTAAAGACTCGCTGTAGTCTGTCGATCCGCTTGATTGTGTGAGGTGACAGGGCCAACTTGCCTTTCATGAGGAACCAAGGCGCCTTTATCATGTTGGTCCAAATGCGGCCCGAGTTTATGTTGTACCCGCCCATGAGGGCGATTTCGCTGAGCCGGCCGAACTCACGCACCGAGTCCAGGAACGACTGGTAGAACGTCCACACCTCCAGGGCCCCGCGAGAGCTGTATATGTCCACCGCAAGGCGGCGAAGAGTATCCATAATCCTGACAACATCCACGCCCATTGGGCAGCGCCCGTTGCAGGTTCCGCAGGCCGCGCAACACCACAGGCTGTCGCTGGTCAGGGCGTCTTCCTCCAGGCCCAACTGCACCATGCGGATCAGACGGTTCGGGGAGACTTCGACATCCGGCAGCACCGGGCAGCCGGCTGAGCACTTGCCGCACTGGTAACAGTCGCTGAGGTTCTGTCCGCTCATCCGCTCGACTGTCTGGCGGAAGTCAGAGTGCAACGCCTTGTCCGATAGCTCTTGCTTCATTCCTGGCCCTCCTTAATGGGGGGCTTATTCCACTTGGCAGCCAGCGACTGGCACGATTCGACATCCTCTTCCGCAGAAGAGAGGATCTCCGATACGTACACATGGTTGTGGGCCCCGTAGCTGCCGTCCTGAATGACATATGACAACTTGGTTCGCGCCGATTCCAGCAGCTTCTTTGCCTTGGTTATCTCCTCGGCAGGCGCCTTGGCAGCAAGGCATATCCTGGTCAGCTTCTCGATCGCCGGCTGCAGTTCCGCGATAGACGCCTTCGTCTCCTCCTGCCACGATTTCAGCATCTTGCCGTACCTGGTCTTGCCGTGGCAATCGCTGCACTGCCTGGGGCCGGACAGCTTCATGGTGAACGGCGTGGGCCCGAGACCGACCACCTTGCCGTCGGTGTGGCACCCGTTGCAAGCCACGCCGGCCTTGTACATGTCGTCAGGCTCGGGGTCGACCTGCGGAACGCCCGTCCCGGCATATATCTTCTCCTGAACCGAGTGCCGCTCACCCGCGTGGCAGGTGCTGCAATTGCCGGCAGCCAGCAGTTGCTGTTCCATGGGCCGAATGCCGTGCTTTATCTCGTCGTGACACTGCAGGCAGTCGAAGTGGCCCTCGGAGACGTGGGTCAGATGGAACTGGGCCTGATCGTCAACATTTCCGGCAATATCCCTCTCCAGATGGCAGCCGAGGCATCGCGTGGCGGAGACAGCCCCGTCGCCCTGGGTAACCTGGCTGTGGCAGTAGGCGCACGGAACCCGGACCTCCTGGCCCTTGGGGTTGCTCTTGCCCTTGCCGGCGAGGAGGAACCCCTTGTGGTCGAACGACTGGCCCATGAACTTCACGGGCTTGCCCGGCAGCAGGTGACAGGTTGTGCATTGGCCGGCAGCCACAGAGAGCTCGCCCCGGCCGTAAAAGTGACAGGTCAGACAAGAAGTCTTGGTGACCTTGATGTGCTGGTCTTCGACCGTTTGGCCGTGACAAGTTACGCAGTTCAGCTCCTGCCCCCGCGGGTGTTCGACCAGATGCTTGTCGTGGCGGAAACGAATCTGCCCCATGAACAGCAGCATTTCCTTGCTGTGATCCATATCCGCGTGACAGCCGCTGCGCATGCACGATCTGTTCGAGATCATCGCCTGCGGCTTGGTGCTGTAGGCATGAGAGATGTACTTGACCACCTGCACCAGGCCCTCCAGCTTGCCTTTGACGGTGTTGGTGACCCCGGGCTCATAGTGGCACTCGATGCAGGCCACGTCCTTATGGGCCGAGTGCTGCCAGGAAGTGTAATACTTGTCCATGTTGTGGCACGAAGTACAGAACTTGGGATGGCCGGTAACCTTTAGCGTATACACGGTCAACACCAGCAGGCCGCAGGCGACCATTGCCACGGACATAAGTATCACGCCGCGCCGCGTGAAAATGGCAAATATCGGGATCGTACCCAACCGCCCCAAGAGGTTCCTGATAAAGCCCAGCAGGAAGGCCGACGCCAGCACCACGGCGCCGATTACCAGATAGAACAGCACGTCCTGAGTGAACACGCTCGTACTGGACTTGACCCAGTCGTAGGCCAGCAGCGACAGGGACAACGTCAACAGGTAGGCGAAGCCATCCCGCCTGAGTATGAGGAAGAGTGATGCAAAAACGAATCCGCTGACCAGGAAGATAGGCCATGACGCCGCTGTTGCCGGCGCGACCATTCTCACGATGCCGCAGAATAACGCCACCACCGTTGCACAAACATACAGCGGCATGGACCATGCCTTGGCCTTGGTGCGAGCAAGCACGAACCCGCCAGCCAGCCAAATCAGCGATAGCAGGATCAGTAGATGAATCTGCTCGAGGTAGGGTGTGCCGGCGTAGTTGGCCAGTCCAAACAAGACGGCGAAGCTGGCCCATAATCCCGCGCCCACCCGCAGGCCGGCGTTGCGACACACCATCAGCGTTAGTACAGAGAACACGGCCAGGGCCGCTGAGCACGCCGGCATCAACCATCCGGTCTCCATCTGCCAAGCCTGCCCCAGCGAGGCTATCGCCAGCACAATGCCCGTCAAGTGCCCCCCAAGGACGGCACTGTGACTGACCACGCGAAATGCCCGGGCCATCACGACCGCAAGTATAAGCAGCATCGCCACCACCGCGGCGCCCAAGCCCAGTCGCGCGTCGATACCGGGAAAGAGGCCGTAGATCACCAGCAGTGATCCCAGCGAGAACAGGCCGATTGCCGAACGCGCAGACCAATTGCTGCGCCCCTGCCCCCACGCCAGCCAGTTGGCCGCTGAGAGAATCAACAGGCACACACCCGCGACCGTGGCGCCCGCATCGGTGAAGGGACCCAAGGCCATAACCCCGATAGTCGCGATAACGGCCAGTATCTGTACGAACAGCTCGAACGCATCCCGGCTGCGCTTGGCCCGGCCCGCTATCAGCGCCGAGACGGCCCCTATCACCGTCGCGGCATAAAGCAGGTTTGTCACCCCTGCAGAGCCGGCGATTACAAGAGCCGCTACTGACAGGATCAGCCATGCCAGATTCGTCGCCCCCCGCAATATGGGCTTTCCGCTGGAAAGCGTGAACCACGCTCCAACAGCCGCTGCCGCAGCGGCGCAGGCAATCCATGCGGGCAGGGACGGCCCGGCCAGCTTGAATACCCCGGCGACAAACATGCCGGCCAGGGCGGGGCCTACAGCCCGGAGACAAAACGCCCTTTCCGGCTTCAGTGCCATTACTATCACACCCGCCAAGGCCGCCCCGGCGGCCACCAGGGCAATCACCGGTTCGCCCTGGAACAGGGGAATGGCCCACGCGAAGAAGACAGGGAAAACCGCCGCGGTGGCTAGTGTTTCGCGGATTACCTTGTGCCTCTCCTGGTCGAAAAGCGACCGCAGTGCCGAAAGACCCGCCAGCAGCGCGATCGGGCAGACGATCGACCAGCTTTGGGCACCCCACGCGGGCAGGTGCCACCCCAGCCCCAGCACACCCGCGGATGTGAACATAGCCGCAGCCAGCGCATACACGCTGGACTGACCGCCAACCTGATCGCGACGCCGCCAGGTGATCCACCAGAAAGTAACACCGGCGATTACACCCGATATGGCAATGTACAAGTCCCCAGGCCAGATGAAAATCAGCGGAACGACCAGCATCGCCAGGCACAGCGAACCGTAGAAGAAGCACTTGGCTATCACCCGCTCAGCCATTGTTGCGCCGCGGGCGTCGGGCACGGCGCCAGCCAACCAACCGTGAGCCATCCACAGCAACAGCGACCCCAAAGCCAAGTCCATTATGAGAAATGGCCACCGCAGCAGCGACAGCACAAGTGAAACGAAGATCACGCCCGCCGAAGATATATAGAAATGCCTGGCCCACTTGTGCTTCGTGTCACGATGGATCCTGGTCCCGATCAGCAGGATTACAGCCGCCGATGCGATCGCCGGTGCCCAACACAGATCCGCGCTCCACAGCGCAGCAACCGTAAAGATCGATCCCAAGGTCAGCACAAGGGAAAAGACATAGACATGAATGACCTTCCGAATCGCCGAGCAATGTACCAGGTAGATGGCGGCATAACCCAAGAACGTCAACCCCGCGACGTATCGCAAAGCTCCGGGCTGGTCCATCAGGCCCCAGACGTGCACCAGCGCCATCATCCCGAACACCGCCGCCGTAATGTTCATCGCGCGAAATACGGTCGGCGCGAAGTCAGGCAGCTCCGGTGGAAGGCGCCTCCTCAGATGGTGACCGACACCCAACAGAATGGCCACCAGAGGCACCGAAAGCAATGGGAATAATTTGGTCGGCGCGCCCAGGGCGTGGCAAGCCATGAAGTAAGCAACGGCCCCCAGGAGCATTGTGGCATATAGAAAGCTGGCTCGCTTGGTCGCCACGGAGACAACCAAGTAGGGCAAAGAGAAAATGAAGACGAGCAGCGCAGTGAGCACGGGGCGCTCAACGACAAAGCCACTGGCGGCCAACAGAAGCACAAAGGCGATTAGTAAGCCTAGATGCTGGAGTGCCTTGGCAGGAAACGCTGACAGTCTTTTTTTCACCCGCGGGCTGTCCTTGCTAATACCGGTCTTGCGCGAGATTCCGAGGAAAATCCCAGTCAAACCGTAGACTTCCCCCGAAACCATCCGGTGAAATGTAAGGCAAATGCCATGCCGGAAAGCCCGAAGCAACATCGGCGAAGATTTGAAGATCAGGCAACCTCTGTATAAGCAGTACTATGGGCGGCTAGTAGAACCAGTGCTGCAAACTCCCTATCGTAGTAGTAGGGATATATCATCCTTCCCAGGATCAAGAAGCCGCAGATTTGGCCACCACATAAATGGGGGCCATGGGCAACCTGCGTGGACCCGGCGGCGTTGTCATCACCCGGCTCAATCCCACCACTCGTCGTTGTGGCCCTGCCCTCGCACAGAAGCGAACGACGGCCACGCTACCTGCCGAGGGTCGCCCCAAGACGGGGGGCAAGCGGCAAACTCGCCCTTGGGAGGCGCACTGGATTTGACCCTGACGATTAACTTGTTGCCGGCACAGGTGGCGGACGTTTGGGTGAGACCCCGACCGATCGCGCCTCAAGAGTCGTACGTTTACGTCACCGGTATTCTCACTTGTGAGACGGATTGAGACGCTGTAGGCAGCGAAATCGTGAACTTTGTCCCCGCAGGCGAACTCTCGACCTCTATGTTTCCGCCATGGTCGTGAACGGTCGCGTGGCTGACGGCCAGGCCCAGGCCGGTGCCTTTTCCAACGGGCTTGGTGGTGAAGAACGGTTCGAAGATGTGATCCAGATTCTCTGGCAGGATACCATGGCCGTTGTCAGCAATCTCCACAATGCACCGCCTGCCGACCTGCCTGACCCGGATCGACAATCGCGGCTCAGGCTGGTCGACCATGGCGTCCAGTGCATTCAGGATAATGTTGACCAGAACCTGCTCCATTGCATGGGGCCAGGCATTGATCATACCGGCGCCCGGGCTTATTTCTCGATGGGCTTCTATCTTCACGTTGCGGACGCGTGAGTCAAAGCGGATCATCTGAAGGGCCCACCCCACAACTTCGTCAATGGACGTCAGCTCCCGCTCGTGGGTGCCTGGATGGGCAAACTGTGTTAGTTGCTGGACGGTCCGCATGATTCGTTCGATCTGCCCTCTGAGCTTTCCGGCCAAGCCCTTGCGCAGCCGCTCGGGCTTGCGCTCGACCAGTTGCAGCAAGCTGTCGATACTGGCCAGCGGGTTGGCAATCTCGTGGGCCACACCGGCAGCCAGTTGACCCATTGCCGCCATCTTCTCTTGCTGGACCATTGCCTGATGCTGGCGTCGCAGTTTGACAGACATTTCGCGGATGCGGTAGCGCTGCCGAAGCCCATGGCGACGATGGCGACGGAGGTTGAGGGTGATATTGCTGGTCAGATAGACGGTTATCAGCAGCATGATCATCCAGCCAAGAATGAAAAGCATTTCCATCTGCTGGGTGGGCCACTGGTCGGTGAGCCACAACCCTCCAAGGAGCATGATACCGGACATCGCAGCCCACAGATAGGCCATCAGGCGGGGCAGCAACAGGCTGGAAATGACCATGTGGAAAACGAAGAACCCGAGCAATGGGCTGCGCACTCCGTCGGTCCATGCCACCAGCAGCGTCAGGCAGCACAAGTCCAGCAGTATCTGTATCCAGGCCAATGCCACAAGGGTTGGATTCCGCCAGGTTGTGGCTGGACGACGACTCATGATCGCCCACAACATGGTATTGTAGGCAAGTAGGCCTGCACCCACCCAGACCATGCTGAGGGCGCGCTCATACCAGCCCATCCACTGCCAGTCGACCAACGCGCCCAGGATTACCACGGCACCGGCGCCCCAGCGCAGACGGAAGAGCCATCGCAGCTGGTCGAGCAGCGCAAGATTCGGCCGGAAGGATCTCAAGCGAGTCATTTGTGGTCCGTTTCCACCGATGGAAAGGGCAGCGCTTCGGTTTCGTCGGACCCGTCCCGCATCGAACGCTGAAGATCCAGCATTTTCACGCCAGCGGTGTATTCGGTCAGGACAATCCGTCGAATATTCTTAAGCGACTCAACCGTACGTGCCATTCGCCGCAGGCTCTTGCGAATCTCTCGCAGACACGTCGCCAGATGCTCATCGCCCCCAACCTGTCGCCCGAGAATCTGAAGCTGTAAGTTGATCGTCTCCATCGCATTGTTCAACTCGTGATTCAAAGTCAACGCCACCTGCTCAAGCGTTTCCATCCTCTGCTGTTCCTGCTTTTGAACCCGCTCGGCGAGGCTGTTGTACGCCTCGGCCAGTTCGAAGAACTCGCCGCTGCCGTCAACGTGAGCACGATGCTCAAAGTGTTCCCGGCCAAGCTCACGGCTGGTCTCAACAAGCTGGTCTACCGGTTTGAGGACCATGCCTGCTGCTCGCAGCAGAACGATGATTGATATGTTGACGACCAGCATGCAGCCGATAGCCGTGCCAAGCACCAGCCGGCGAAAGTAACTGGACACCTCCAATTGCTCCTGCCGAGCGTGCTCACGCGCCACGTGACTGATGCGGCTTACGCTCTCACGTAAGACTATGGCAGATGCCAGGGCCTCCACGTTGTATTGTCGGAAAAGCTCCACGTCCTGAGAGGTTGCCAGCGAACTGACCTGCCGCATGAACTGTGGGTACTTGGCAGTAAGGCTCTGGTAGGATGGCTTGGCCTCGGCTTCATGGACCACGTAGTGGGCGCCGATCTCAACGATCAGCATCCGCCCGGCCTTCACGTCGTCGATCAGCGTGTCGAGGTACCTCTCTCTGCCCAGTTGTAGTTGGTACAGATCGATCTCAATGGCCGTCAGCGTGCTGTTAAGCCGAGCAGTCGTGTCAACGATCTCCACGGCCTCGGTATTCACGTGCTCGAGCTTGCGCAGTACGCCCTGCAGCATCCAGACACCAGTAACAGCCGTCGCTACCAGCAGGATCACCAGCGAGCCAAAAACGATCAGTAGTTTACGTCGTAACATTGTTCAACTGCCTCAGGGTCGGGCTTGGGCCAGTGGCTCGGGTGCTGCGGCGCCGGGCCCAGCACACCAATCTGCTTCCACTTCGGCCGTATGCACTCGACCATGTCGTATATGGCGGCGTAATCCTCGTGCCGACATGGGAGGAAACGCGTAATTCCCATTGCCGCCAGAGTCTTGCGTCCTTGCGGGTTATCGCTCATGTTCAACAGTACTTGCGAAAGCGTCGGACCCAATTGCTCGAAGACATCCTTTCGCAGGATCAAACCGTTGCTGGGGACGGGCCTTCCCCTGGCCAGTATGCGGATCTTCCATTCCGGATGCAGGCGCATCTGGGCCTCAAGGCGGAGATTCTTTATCGCGCCGACGTCGAGCTGACCTTCCATGACCTTCGCCGCCACGTCGTCGTGTGTACCGACCCACACTATGCGCGGTTGTTCCGGCTGCCCCCAGAGCTTCATCTTCAGAATCACGCAGCCGCCGAACAAGTGCCCGGCGGTGGTCGTCCGGACCATCCCTATTGAGCGGCCGCTCAACTGCTCCAGTCGCCGGATCGGCGAGTCGTTCCTGACGAAGAGTACGCCGTGATACGTACTCACGCCGCCTGGAAGTTCCGGTTTTGCCACAACCCGCGCACCAAACCTATCCATGGCCAGCAGGGCAACCAGCGAACCGAGGAATGCCCCGTCGATCTTCTTTTCGGCGAAGTCATGCAGAACGGCCTCGTAGCTGTTAAGCGTTGCCAGTTCGACCGGGCGATCCAGGCGATCTGACAGGTAATCACGCAGCGCTCGGTATCGCTTTCGCTGCTTGAAGATGTCGCGTTCGGGAATCAGGCCGATGCGCAGAGGAGGCCCCGACGGCTGAGTTGGCATAGTGGTAGTGACAATCGGCTTACCGGAGTTTGACCACGGTATAATAGTCGACAGCCAATACAGGATACTCAGAACCAGCCCAACCAGTGTCACGATCAGGACCACCCAGACTATTCTCATTCCGACTTTCATATCAGTATGTCCGCGACATCAAGGCTCACTGCTACCTGGTTCCTCGGATGGTTCTGGATCCTTGGCGATATTCATCTCGTCCAGCTTGCGATACAGGCTGGAAACGCCGATCTTCAGATGCTTGGCCGTCTCCGCCTTGTCGTAATTGTGCCTGCGAAGGCTGTAGATTATGTGCTGCCGCTCGAACTCCCTCAAGGCGTCTTTGAGGGCCTCGCTGGTCTCGTCGCTGACATCTTCGGCGCCGAATGGCAAGTGCTTGACGCCGAACTGCTGATCCTCCACAAAGATCACGCCCCGCTCAATAACGTTCTCGAGTTCCCGCACGTTTCCGGGCCAATCGTGATTCAGCAGGATGCGCATGGCCCCGTTGGAGATGCTGGCGATCTGCTTGTTCATCTGACGGGCGTACTTGTCAATGAAGTGGTGGACAAGGGTCGGAATGTCCTCTTTGCGATGCCGCAGCAGTGGAATCTCCATCTTTACCACGTTAAGGCGGTAGAGTAGATCCTCGCGGAACTCGCCAGCCGTCACCATCTTCTCCAGGCTCTGGTTCGACGCGGTAACGATGCGCACGTCCACTGCTCGCGCGCGGGTATCGCCAACCGGAGTGATCAGCTTCGTCTCCAGCGCCCTCAGCAGCGAACTCTGTACGTTCAGGGAAAAAGTGGATATTTCATCCAGGAACAGTGTCCCTCCATCAGCCACCTCAAAATACCCCGCCTTGTCCCTGTCTGCGCCGGTGAACGCGCCCTTGCGGTGCCCGAACAACTCCGACTCGGCCAGGTTGTCGGGGATCGCGCCACAATTAACCGGCACAAACGGCTTGTCACGGTCGGCCCCGTTGTAATGAATAGCCCGAGCGAACAATTCCTTGCCGGTGCCCGAATCACCAACGATCAGCACGTTGCTCTTGACGGTTGACAGCTTCCGTACCATATCGAATAGCTTGAGCATCGGCGGCGAACGCCCAACCAGATTGGGAAAAACGCTGTCGGCTGACAGTTGTTCCGTCATGATGCGCGTGACCCGCATCATTTCCTGACGCTCCAGCGCTCGCTGAATCTTCACCAGTACGTCGTCAAACTCCACGGGCTTGAGCAGGTAATCGCTGGCCCCCGCCCGCATCGCCGATACGGCGCTCTGGACAGTACCGTAGGCCGTAATCATGATCACCGGCGTCTGCGGCGCCAGCTTCTGAAGGTTCTCAAGCAAGACCATCCCGTCCATCTCAGGCATTCGCACGTCAGTGAGCACCAGGTCTACAGGCTGCTTCAAGACAAGGTCGTAGGCCTCCTTGCCGTTGGCGGCCTGCACGGTCTGGTAGCCTTCCTCGCTTAACAACTCCGCAAGCGACTCCCGCAGGATGCCTTCATCTTCGGCAATTAGGATGAGCTTTGACATATACTGGTCCTCAGGAGGTCTTGTCGGCTGCAGCGGCCCCTTTCGTCTCCAGAATCGGCGGCCCGGTAATCTCCTCATCGCTGAGGTAGCAGCCTGGGTCCGCGGCCCAAGGATCGCCCGTGGCGATCTCTGCTCGCGCCCGGGACGATCCGCCACAAATCTCCTTGAAGCGGCAGCTTCCGCAGCGGCCCTTCAGCAGCGGCAGACGGTCCTTCAGGCCTGCCATAATCGGATCGGACGTGTCCTGCCAGATCTGCGAGAACGGCCTCTGACGAACATTGCCGAACGACCGGAACATCGAGAACTGATCCGCATGCACATTACCGTGAAAATCAATATTGCCGATGCCTACGCCGCTGGAGAAACGCGCGCCGCCATTCCAGGCGAGCATATCCAGCACTTGGCCGGCACGCCTGTGACCTTCCCGCAGCATTCGAAGGTACAGGTATGGCCCGTCGCAGTGGTTGTCCACCGTAAGGATCTCAACGTCCTTCCGCCGCTCCATCATCTCCAGCGAGGCGTCAAAGATCGTGTCGACGGCACGGCGGGCCTCCGCTGATGTCAGCGCACTAAGATCCTCCCCACGACCGCAAGGCACCAAATGGTAGAAGCATGCACGATTAACGCCTTCAGATTCTATGAAGTCGAACACCGCAGGCAAATCGTTGCCCGTCTGCCGGGTCAACGTCAGCCGCAGGCCGACCTTCTGACCGATCTCGATACAGTGGCGCAGCCCTCGCAACGTTCTTTCAAAGGCGCCCTCAACGCCGCGGAACCTGTCATGCACAGCCGCCTCCGCGCTATCGAGGCTGATGCCTACATATGCAAACTTCAATTCCATGAACCGTTCGGCCATACGGCGGTCGATCAGGGTCCCGTTGGTGGAAACCACAACGTGAAGGTCCAGGTGGCGGGCGTATTCGGCCAGCTCGAAAAAGTCCGGACGAATCAACGGTTCACCGCCTGAGAAGAGCACCGCGGGGATTCCGAACTCCCCAAGATCATCCAGCACTTTCTTGCATTCCTCAGTACCCAGTTCGTCGCGATACCTGGTTGCATCGGAATCCGTGTAGCAGTGAAGGCACTTGAGATTACACGTGCGAGTAAGGTTCCAGACCACGATGGGGCTTCGCTCTGAGGCGCTTTTGGCAACCTCCATCCGCTGATGCGGCGGTGGGTTGATCTGCTTTATCTCCCGCCCATAGCGGTGTGGAGTGCTTGGCGTCTCTAACCCACCATATACTACGCTCACATCAAGCATTGCTTATCTCGGCCGTCCCGGGGCCCCGTGTCGAGGCACACACCAATCCCCCGCACTCTCATACCAGTATAGCACAGGTCCCGGAAACAAGCAAACAGGCTGTCGCAAGCAGCCGCAGGGCGCCCGCAGGAAAGTGCTGCTGTCTTTCATCTTAGGTGGGCTGTGGCCCCAATTTCGCCCCACGCCCCCTACGCCCGCGAGCACGCCAACTTACTAATACTGAAAACTCCACGGGAAGGTCCAGATGACGCTCCACAACCGGCAGAAAATCTCGCAGGAAGAACTGCTTCACGGCGATCCTTGCCTCATCGCAGCCGTCCAGGCACTCCAGCGCCGCCCTGAACAGCTCGTCTATCTTCCGTGATGCCCAGCGCGGCCCGAGTTCCGCTGCCCCCGACAGCGACAGTCCATCCCGCCGGCCGGCGCCACGGCTGTCCACGGCACCTATCAGATCATCCAGCAGTTGATGTGCAACCCCAATACGGTAGCCTGCCTCCTCCAGGCACCCGCTGAGTGGCACGCTGTCGCCGCCACATACACCCGCAACAAAGGCAAATGAGGAGCCTTTGCCCCACGCCAGACGCCGCCACGTCTCCCAGTCCGCCAGTTCGCCCTCAAACGCTGATTCCTGCTCCAGCCTCGCTGTCAAAGCTTGCCGAACCTTTGATATGAACGCTTCCAGGTAGCGCCCACCTTCGATCCGCCGAACAAGCCCCATCGCATGACAAAGGAACAAGTCCCCCGTCAGGATCGCCCGGGATCGACCACCGATCGAGCACGAAAGCACTTGCTCTTGGCCCAGCTTCCCATGGTCAACAGCGTCATGGTGGCAAATCATAGCCGCGTGCAGCAGCTCGGCTGCCACGGATGCTCTCAGCACAGATGGACCGTTCACCGCGACAGGCACATCCGCGATCAACCTTGCCGCCAAACGTATCCGCAGCATGTTCCCGGCCAGGGGCCTCCTGCTTTCTGTCGGCTGCGTCGTCAAGCGAGCAACCTTCCTGATACGACCGATAGCCAGGTTCCGCGCAGCGCGGACAAACCTGTCGAACGCGGTTCGTTCACCAAGCTGCGTCAAAGATTCCGCTACTTCTGAGGCAGTATTCATCCTTCACCGAAGCTTCTAAGCGCCTTGGCGGCTGCCACACGCCCGAAAGCCCTGTCTTCGTCGGCCCGGGTAACTGAAGGCCCCGGGCGCACATCTCCTGCATGCCAAGAGTATATCCTCAACATGACGCGGTTTTCCTGTGCAATCTCCGTACCATTATGGCCAAACAAGGGCCACACGCCCGGTCTGAAGGTATTGGCAACGGCCTCCCTGCCAATCTCGGCATACGCGTGCAGTCCCGGGGAACCGGGATTGCACCCCCTACTCGGCCCCGACAACTTCCTGAGATGGTAACCTTTTCTTGAAAGCTGGAAAAAAGACCCTTGACCCGGCTAACATGATGTGTGATAATACCCTACTAACTCGATTGACGCAGTAGAGTAATGCCCTACGCCAAGCCTTTTGAAAATCGCTGTCTGGCAGGAATCTGGGTATCGGACGACCTGCACAGCGGGTCACAAGAAACCTAACGAGGAAGAACACTCATGCTACAAGCACTGGAAGAAGACATTCGATCACTGGTAGACGGCTTGAACTTCAAGCAGAAGGTAGACCGATCGCTCGCCCTCATCCATCGCGCTTACAGCGAATATGGGGATGCATTAATCGTTGCCAACAGCCTCGGCAAGGACTCGGTGGTTGTCTGGCACCTGGCCAAGCAGGTCAGCCCCCAGATACGCGGCTTCATCGTCACGACGCGGTTCAAGCCACCAGAGACAAAGCGGTTCATGCAGGATCAGGTGGCCATCTATCCCGAGATGAAGGTCTACAGCAACGCTGCAGCGATACCTGACCGGCTTTACGAGACCGATCCCGACCGCTGCTGCGACCTGCTGAAGGTCGAGCCGACCCGGCGCGCAATCGAGGAGATGAACGTTCGGTGCTGGGTAACCGGCCTGCGCTGCACCGAAGGGCGCACACGTGTGGACTTCCGCGAGGTGGAGGAGCGGGACAAGGGATTGATCAAGCTCAACCCGATCCTCATCTGGCACGAGCGGGAAGTCTGGCAATACCTGGCCTTGAACAAGGTTGAAGTCAACCCGCTGTATGCCGAGGGCTATCGTTCGCTCGGCTGCGCGACTTGCACGAGGATCTCGACCGGTGGCGATGAACGGGCGGGACGTTGGCTCGGCACGAGCAAGTGCGGCGGAGAATGCGGCATCCACACGCGCCCGCTGAAGTTTGCCCACGGTTCGGGCATCTGAGAGAGACCATGGCTAGTGAAGACAAGGTTCTCAGCCCCGGTGGGGATAGCTCGCGCGATGTCACTTTGGCCGATCCGCGCACCTCAGGCAAAAACATGGGCTACGTCAAAGGGTTGAAGTGCAGAGAACCCGATTGCGGGAGAACCTGGCCCGCCGAGCCGCGCCATATCTGCGAGTACTGCTTCGGAAAACTCGAAGTTGATTGGGACTACGAAGCTGTGAGCTCGGCCGTGACCCGCCAGGTCATACAACAGCGTCCAGAATCCATGTGGCGGTACAAAGAGTTCCTTCCCATTGAGGGTGAGCCGACAGTGGGCATGCACGTGGGATTCACGCCGCTGTTGCGGGCCCACAACCTGGCCAAAGCGCTGGGACACCACGAGGTGTACGTCAAGAACGATGCGGTGAATTACCCCACGCTTTCATTCAAAGATCGGGTCGTTTCCGTAGCGGTGTCGAAGGCAAGAGAGTTTGGTTTCGACACAGTGGCCTGTGCCACGACGGGCAACCTGGGTAACTCTCTTGCGGCCCAGTCGATCCAGGCAGGTCTGCGATGCTTCATTTTCATGCCGGCCAATCTCGAACAGGGAAAGATGGTGGGCACCTCCGTCTACGGCGTCCATGTCGTCAGGATTTCGGCCAACTACGACGGCGTCAATCGTTTGTGCACGGAGATCGCGGACCGGTACAAGTGGGCCTTCGTCAACATCAACATCCGCCCCTTCTACGCAGAGGGGTCGAAGACATTCGGTTTCGAGATCCTCGAGCAGCTTGGCTGGCAGGCACCGAAACACATTGTTGTTCCGATGGCCGGCGGCTCGCTCATTACCAAGGTGGAAAAGGCGATCCGGGAATTCACCGCCGCAGGGCTGATCGAAGATGCCTCAACGAAGATCCACGGCGCCCAGGCGACCGGATGCAACCCGATCTCCGCGGCGGTCAAGGATGATAAGGATATCTTCACACCCGTGAAACCGAACACCATTGCGCACTCCATAGCCATCGGCAATCCCGCCGACGGCTACTATGCCATAGAGACCATCCGCCGTACGGGAGGCTGGGCTGAGGATGCTACGGACGATGAGATAGTCGAGGCTATCAAGCTGCTCGCTGAAACCGAGGGCATTTTCACGGAGACGGCCGGGGGGGCGACATTGGCCGTCACAAAGAAGCTGATCGAACAAGGGCGAATACCACGCGATGAGTCCGTTGTCGTGAGCATTACGGGCAATGGTTTGAAAACGCAGGAAGCCGTTCTCGGACGCCTGCACGAGCGGGCGGTGATCGAGCCGAAGCTGTCGGAATTCGACGCTGTGGTCGCTGAGATCGACGACGTGGCCGCGCAGAAGAGGTAATACAGAAATGGCGATTACAGTCAGAACAGGTGCAGCGCTGAAATCCCTGTTGAACGGACAGCAAGAAGCCACCGCGGACGGCGCGACGGTCGGTGAGGTGCTCAGCAGCCTGAATATACGTGACCGGCTCTGTGACAGTGCGGGCAACCTGCGCCGCCACTTCAACATCCACGTCAATGAGGGCGAGGACATTCGGCTTCTTCAGGGTCTCGACACTCCGGTGAATGACGGCGGGACCGTAACGATCCTTTCTGCAATCGCAGGCGGCGGCAAGGTGGTCAAAAAGATCTGGCTCACGCTTCCGAAAACCCTGGTCGAGAAGCTCCTCAGTTGGGAGATAGGTCAAAAGTTCAACGTCGTCACGAACATCCGGCAGGCAAGCGTTTCGACGAGTATCGGCCTGCTGGGTCTTGAGGTGTCCGGTGAGAGGGACGAAGTGGCCAAGGCGCTGGATCACCTCACGGCCGAAGGCGCGTCGGTGGAATCCGTCGAGCTCGACGTGGTGATTGGTCCGCAGCTTCCCGTCGCCGAAGGCTCTTGCCTTCGAATAGTCGACTGAAGACGGCCACGTTGAGCCCTGAGGCGTATCAAGCAGCATCAGCCGTGTGGGAGTTGGCAGGTCGGTAGTCCAACCGGCCACCGCCGATGTCGACGTAAGGCTTGTGAGTTCGGGCTTCACAGGCGTCAGGTCACGCGAGACAATCAGGATGCGGTGGTTCCACCAGTCGCCGATGACGATGTTGCCCTTCTTGTCGAAAACGGCCTGGTAAGGCCATACTTCGCCTGCCGCATCACTCATGTATTTCTTCAGCGGAAGCCATTGTTTGTCAAACGTGGCTATCCCCCGCCAGGCAGCGACCACGAAAGTGCCTTTTCCGTCATGCGCAACAGACGAAGGTTGAATACCATCGCCAATCGGGATGATCTCCGGTTCGGCTGTGAGATTGGCCTCAAACACCTGGATCCTGCGGTTGTTGCTGTCCGCTGCATAGATCTTCCCGCCTATGTAGCTGATATGCCCAAGCTTATTGAACTGTCCCGGAAGATTGCCGGCGGAGCCGACCTGCGCAGCGACCTTACCATCGGGGCCCAGTTCGACAATCCGGTTGTTGTTCGTATCTCCGACCCATACCTTGCCCTCGGGACTGACGGCCAGACCGAAAGGATGCTTGAGAGCGTTCTCGCCACCCGGTGCAAGCACTTTCAGCGATTTGCCTCTGGACGAGAAGACCTGGACCCGGTTGTTGCCGCTTTCCGTCACGTAGATCCTGCCTTGCCCATCGACTGCAACGGCAGTGGGCAAATTCAACTGTCCGGGCTTCTCGCCGAACTCACCGAATTCCCTCACGAGCCTGCCGTCGGGGGTGACGACCTGGATCCGGTGCATGTTGCGAACAGGATATACGATATTGCCGTCAGGCATGACTGCAAGCGACTGGATCCATTCAGGCTTGACGACCCCCCTCGGCGACGCACGCCAGTCCGTACCTTTTCTGACTGAGATCTTGAAATCATCAAACTCGCAGTACCCCAGTGAACACTGCAGCCCGGCATATCCGCTCCGGTGAAACGATAAGGCGCCATCAACTATCTTCTTCCCATCCCAATAGAAATCGAACGTTCCGGACGAATTATTGACATCCATCCGCATCGTGTGCCACTTGCCATCGTTCTGGAGATTGCCCGTTGCGCCGCCGGTGCCGACAAATCCCTTTCCCCTCATCCAGCCGTACATGATGGGGAACTCGCCGTCGTACCGGAGCATATTTCCCGTCTCGCCCGTCAAGGCGTCGTAGACATTCCAGTAGAGCCCTGCGCCCGACCCACCCCGGACGAGACGCACCTTCGCCTCGATGCGGTAATCGCAGCGAAGGTACAGGTCCCGGGCAACGATACCGTAGTCGAAGCTGCCGTGGTCCTGATGGAGGGTCCCATCCTTAACAAACCAGTGTCCCGAGAATGCCGACCACTTCGCCGTCAGCATCTCCCCATCCTCATATCCGGAAAAATCATCTGAAAAAATCACTTCCATTTCCTGGGCGAAACCCGTGGAAGAGTGAACCGCCAGAATCAAAGATAGAACAGCCAGAATGCCGCAGTATTTCATTGTTCCTTACCTCTCTTGTTGTGTTTTGAATACTTCTCGTCGATAAATCTCACATCTGCCTGCAAGCCGACGGCAGATGCCGATGAGACTTCCCTCGCTGTGCCAGTCTGAAAAACCGGCATCAGGCTTGTCTCACTTAACCAGCTTGAAATAACCATACTCGCACGCCTCGAACATCTCGAACGCATAATGAGGGTTCCGGTTCTCCTCAGTCGGAGGAAGGAATCCCTGAATCCAGAACCGCACTCCCATCTCATTGCCCTCTTTCGGGACGAGTCCGATATTTTCACATTTAGGAAATGCGATCTCTACCTCGTACCATCCCCTGTCGTTCTTTCCCCACGCCCACTTCACGTTGTCTCTTGTGTCGAAAAGCTCGTTCGTCCATACCGGCATATCGTTCTTCAGGACGGGCTCGGCATTGTTCCACACCATCACGCCCGGAGGAGGAAGCAGCTTGTTGGGAGGATTCTTTTTCTCGTCCTTCGGTATATGAACAGCCAGTCGCGGGTTCTCCTTCCCGCTGAAATACCCGTCGGCACCCCCATCGAGCTGGACGGAAATGGCGAACTTGTACGGCGCGGACGCCGCAACATAGATATTGTCGTCGTCCCAGTTGAGAAACGTGTCCATCCTGTAATCCGCGCCCGCGGCCGGGGGATAGACCCTGCCCCACGGCAGGTTCGGATTCGTGGGAGTCACTGCATTCGGCGTAGACGCGAACTTGTCCCACTCACACGCTTTCAGTACACCGTCGATAATCGGGGTTTTCTTCTTTCTCTTGTAGTCGTAATCAAAGACTGCGAAAGGATGTTTCAAGTTGACTTTTTTCTTGAGCAAGGGATGCTTCCGCCCCCTCGGTGCAGGATTGAAAAACTCCGCCGTAAGGTTCTGCAGGTCGGTGAGCCCGTTCCTGTAACTGTGCCTGCTCTTCGGGTCGGTTCCGCCGCGCTTCTCGTCAAAGATGATGTTCGGCTCATCGTCCGGCACACCGTCCCCGTCCCCGTCTTCCGTAAGCCTGATGTATCCGACACCCAGTTTGAGATAGGTTTCCGGTGGAACGTAACGCAGGGTGTGCGCGAGATAATCGAAATTCTCTCCGAACCTGCCGGGATGTTTCCAGGGTTGATCGGCGTGGCCATACCCGTTCTCCCCGCCGATCGAGTGACCAACCATGCTCATCCAGCCCTCCGTCAGGTGATGGAACTCGTGCGTGTCGATCCACGTGTCGCCCCATCCCACGAAGCAGCAGCCGGTGGTATAGTCCAGCTTCCCGTCCCACCATGGCGTCGGCCACGGGTAGGCATACGTACCCGCCGCACCCACCACCAGGACGGCGCCGAAATCCTCCGGCTTCATCCCATCTCGCGCGGCGAGCGCTTCGAGGTCTTTACTCACTTCCTCCGTCATGTTCCCCAGCTTGCTGGAATCGACAGGGCGCGTCACCTTGAGGTAATGACATTTCGTATCAAGCCTGAACATGGTGTTGACGAGATAGAAGTATCGCATGGCCTCTGCGTGCTTTATCCTCTCCTCAAACCATTTCTCATCGCGAAGCGTGGGATCGGCGGGCGTGCCGTCCGGTTTCTTGGCGTCTTTATGTGTCACATGCATATAGCAGAGCACGGCGAGCGGCACCTCCCTGTAAGCCATCATCCCTTTGGGCGCCTTCGTGACAAACCGGTAATCCACCGCGTATCCTTCCGGCTCGATCTCCTTTTCAGTCGGTGCGATCGAAAATGAGTACTCGGTCCCGGGCTTGAGGCCCTTCAGCACCGCACGGTGTCTGGTCCGCAGTCTGCCGTCTCCATAACCCCTCAAGCCGGAGAAATCCGGATTGAGAAACGAAATCTCCTTGAACGGTTTTTCCGCAAGCCAGAGTCTGGTTGACTCGCGCCCGTTTGTTCTCCAGGTTATTATTGCAGAATTGTAGGTCACGCCGGACACCTTTGGTGTAACGACGTATTTCGGCTCCGAACTGTACTGCGTCTCCCTGGCAACGGATATTGTGACATCATCGAATTTGCAGTGACCCAGAGAGCACTGAAGACTGGGATAACCGCTTCGAAAGTGCAGCTCCGCGCCATCGATGATCTTCTTTCCGTCAAAATGGAAGTCCCACGTGCCCTTGCTGTTGTGAACGTCAAGCCTCATAGTGTGCCATTTCTTGTCGGCGATGCTCGCCCGTTCAGACCCGGGAGTGCGGATGAACAAGCGGCGGTACATATAGCCGTACATCAACGGCCCTTCACCGTCGAACCGCAGCATGTCGCTGTTGTCACCTGTCTCCACATTCCCGACGTTCCAGTACAGACCGGCTCCTCCGCCGCCATCAACGAGCTGGACTTTCGCCTCGATCCTGTAGTCACACCTCAGAAACAGGTCGCGTACTCCGATCCCATGATCATATCCCGGAGCTTCCTGATGCAGGACACCGTCCTTGACGTACCATTTTCCCGAAAAGACCGACCAATTCCCTGAGAGCCCCGCCCCGTCCGAATATGCCGAAAAATCGTCTGAGAATATGACCTCTCTCTCCTCAGGACGAGCAGTATGTATCCAGGAAACTATCGCGAGAGCGATAAGACAGATTGTCCACTTTCCAAACCTCATGTCGTTTCTCCATTTTCAGGTTTCAGTGCCTTCATCGCGGCACGGTTTTGCCGCGAGATATTTCTTCGCTCCACTCGGTGAATCCCATCTCCGAAATGGGAATGAAAGGATATTGGAACCGCTTCCACAAGTCAAGAAGGATTTGCTGAAAACACATCAAAGATCCCACTTGACCCTTATGAAAAGGGCTCCGATCGGAAACTCGCCAGAAGGGTCTTGAAATGACGAGTAACGCGTCCCACCGGATCAGAGCTTACCGATTTCTTTCCCCTCCAACCCTTCTTGCGATAATTCTCGTCTACGGCCTGGAATTCCGCCTTCAGGTCCTTCCGAGTGATTGTCCTGTCCCCCCTGGGAAGCTTGTCCGACAACAGATCGAAATACGCCTGCGTTCTTGGCATGTACTGGCCGTGGAACTGCTCGTAGACGTCGTTGTTGACATAGCCGACATTGTAGGCGTTATAGGAGATAT
>SDBS01001972.1_pt1 | contig 20659 bp, 20 predicted proteins | sample 2277091 | NCBI WGS metagenome assembly SDBS01 (sample SAMN10404972, study PRJNA504765) | marine sediment metagenome | isolation source: marine sediment core GS10_PC15, 163 cmbsf | place: Arctic Ocean: Southern Knipovich Ridge | collected 2010 | reverse complement strand
TAATTTAAACGGCCATTTGCATTGATTAATTTTACAGGTTTGTTTGCCTATATATCGTAATTGAATCAGGGGATTTTACCATGAAACTGGACGCACATTGCCACACCGACTGTTCTGACGGGGCCGTCTCTATTGAAGAACGGATCAGTATGATACGCGGGCTGGGTTTTGATGCTGCTACCATCACGGATCATGACTTTATCAGTGAAGAGCAGGTGGAAAGAGCACAGGCAGCCGCCGGACACATGCCCTTTATCCCTGGAATTGAGCTGACCCTCGCACATCACGGAAAAGCTGTTCATATTCTCGGTTTTTATGTTGATCCCGGTGATTTTTCTTTGCAGCAGCATATTACGCGTGTTCAGAACCTTGACCAGGCCTACACAACAATGCTGTTAGAGATATTCAGACCTCAGGGCATAACTTTCGGACTGGAGGACCTCATCGCGCCATCCCTGCATACATGCTACTCCCTCCAGTTTATCAAGCGCCTTTCGCATGATTTGTTTTCAAACCATAAAGAACGCACACTTTTTGCATATTTCGAAGCCCTTGACAGGCTGGAAATTCGATTCTCAGATTTCGCGCCCTGGCCGGTATACGATGCAATAAGAATGATTCACAACGCAGGCGGATACTCCGTTCTCGCGCATCCGGGAGGTGCGGAGGACACAGTAATGCGAAAGCTTGGTTTTTTACTGCATACCGAATCGCATATCCGCCAGTATTTTGAATGGGGACTTGATGGTATTGAGGTTTTCTGTCCCGTACACTCTACTGAAGAAACAGGGTATTATTCAGAACTTGCAAAAAAGTACAATCTCCTAATCACTGCAGGAAGCGACTGCCACGGCGATGACCCTTTATTCGGACCATCTCGAATGGGCACCTTTTCCGATATACCGGAAAATCTTTACGAAAATATGTTTTCATATCATCGACTGCATAATTATTATACTAAAAAAGTCCCCGCCTTATAGGATTAAAAAACTTCCTCGTACCCCTTTTCATGAATTTGGATTAAATTATTATCAAATAAACCCGGCGAACTACCGGCATTATCATTTATGTACGCGATGAAAAAAATCAGGAATGCAATTGTTGGATTAGGAAGAATTGGAAGCATTTTAGAGGATGACAGGTACAGGGAAAAACCGTGCACCCATGCCGGCGCGATTGCCTTGAATCCTGACTGCGTGCTTGCAGCCGGTTGTGACATAGCTGAAAACAGGCAGAAGTTATTCATAAAACGGTGGAACTGCCATCGCGTATACTCAAATATTGATGACATGTTAAAGGAAGAAAATCCCGACATTTTACACATAGCAACCCCTCCTGACACACATTTCGGGATGGTTGTGAAGGCACTGTACCATAATGTTAAGCTCGCTATTTGTGAGAAACCTCTGGCGGAAAATCGCGATGATGCATTCGAGATTGCCAGGATTCACCGTTCCGTTAAAATGATTATTTTAACAAACCACGAAAGAAGATATTCAAAGGATTATGTTTTAGTAAAAAAACACATAAAAAATAAAACCTTCGGCAGCCTTTTATCCATATACTCAAAATTATATCTGGAGCAAAATGAAAAATTATACAAAGTATTACTTCATGATGGGACACATCTTGTTGATATTATCCAGTTCCTTACTACCGGGAAATTGAAAAAGATCAGTGTTCACGGAAGTCTGAACCGCAGCAGAGGAACTTCCTTTATATTCAGCAGCGCCGGGCACGTCCCCTGTATTATTGAGGTGGGGGCCGGACGGAATCATCTTGTATTTGAGCTTGATCTCAGTTTTGCTTCAGGAAGAATAAAAATCGGAAACGGCCTGTACGAAGAATATGCGAGCGATACCAGTCCCTACTACGAGGGCGTAAACTCATTAAAGAAAAAAGAGACAGCCGGATTCAGCAGCACGGGATACTTTTCAAATATGTTAAAAGACGCCGTGAAATGCTTAAAGAACAGTTCTCACACGCCGGTGTCAAGCGCAATTGACGGTTATAATGCTGTAGCCTTTATAAGCTCCCTTACCTCATAAACACCTGCTCAAGTTCTCCAACCGGTCGAAATCCCACATTTTTATAAAGATGCAGCGCCCTTTTATTGTTCCTGTTAACAAAAAGGACTATCCTGTTATATTTATTAAACAACCTGTCAAGGTGGCAGGACACAACCGAGTAACCAAATCCCTTTCCCCGGTGCTCCGGCAGCACATAAACAGTCCCTATCTGGCAATTATTCTCGAAACGGGCATTCACCCCCGCGAACGCTACAAGGTCACCGCCATCAAAGAGTGCCGTAATATCTTTCCGATGCAGCCTTTTTTTCAAAACCGCAAGTACCCGCGGGCTGTTAATATCTTTTCTAACCACCCCCAGCTCCTCAAGCTCATAACTAATTTGAAGAGGGAGAAGAATGTCTGCCATTTCAGGCGCAGGCACGGCACATTTAAAAGAAAAATCCGGTTTAAAATATGCCCGTTCAACCTCCATAAAAATAAACTCTCTTCTCATGCGAGGCGCTATATTACATACATTTAAAAACCTTTCTATACAGTCTTTATCACCAAATAAGGTGCTGACAACAGGAAATTTATTAAACAAAAAGTCTTTAATCTCTTTAAGAGCAGGGGCCTCTATAATTTTTGAAAAATATAGATGGATATGTAACCCGCTTTTTGTATGAATCAGCCCCAGGACCCTGTCATTACTTTTAAGATAGAAACTTCTGTAAAACACACTCCCCTGAGTAATCCTGTCGTATAGATATAAATTTACCGAATTACCTTCCTTGAGAAACTGAACGCATTTTATACGTTCCTTTTTTCTTTTTACTTCAACAATTTTCATGCCGCCGATAATCCATGTTTTAATACTTGAAAATTAACATATAAAAACTATATTTGAGAAGAATTTTATTAAATTACCCTTTCATCTTGATACTGTAAGGAAAGGAGCTTCTATTAATCATGATCAAACGGGATCATAAACCGTTTTATGAAAAAGGATTACAGTTCGAGTGTACAAAATGCGGTAAATGCTGTACAGGATTTCCCGGATATGTTTACCTTTCCGAAACCGATATTGAAAAAATCGCCGAATTCCTCCACATGGACACAGAGAGGTTTTTAAAGAAATATACAAAAAGAGTCAGAATCTTTAATGAAAGACGTTTCTCACTCACCGAAAAAGTTCATTTTGACTGTATTTTCCTGGATAAGCTCTGCACAATCTATTCTGTTCGGCCCTACCAGTGCAGAACCTATCCATTCTGGAAGAGACACCTTGTTTCTGAAAGGGAGTGGATAAAAACAGGAGAATTTTGTCCCGGAATAAACAGAGGAAAGTTACACTTACAAAATGAAATAGACAATTTTGTAAACAATGTTCCCGATTACGATTTTCGCAGGTTCTCTTATGATCCTTCCGATTCCACCGGGGAACATGAATGAAACATAACCTTACAGTATACCCAGCTTTTTTCCGGCTTTCTTAAAAACATCCAGGGCAAAATCAAGCTGCTCATCGGTGTGGGTCGCTATATAACTTGTTCTGATTAAACATTTGCCTTGAGGTACAGCGGGAGGCACAACAGGATTGACAAATAAGCCGTTTTCAGTCACCTCCTTCCACAATATCAGGCATCTGTCCATATCTCCAATAATCAGCGGAATAATGGGAGTTTCGGTAGGCCCCACATAGTACCCCATTTCCCTGAAGCCTGAACGCATCTTATCAGCAATTTCAGAAAGTCTTTTCCTTCTCTCAGGTTCATTCTGAATAACATCGAGAGCAGCACAAACCGCGCCTAAAACGGCAGGCGGCAGACTCGCGGTGAATATCAGTGCCCTGGCATGATGCTTGATATAATCGATTACCTTCCTGTGGGCAACAGCAAATCCTCCAATTGTAGCAAAGGATTTACTGAATGTAGCCATCTGAATACTGACTTCATCCTCAACCCCGAAGTGCTCTGCCGCTCCTCTTCCGTTTTTCCCCAATACACCTACTGCGTGAGCCTCATCAACCATTACTCTCGCGCCATAGGTTTTCGCAAGCTCCACAATATTTGGAAGGTCGGCAAGATCCCCATCCATGCTGAACACTCCATCGACCACAATAAGCTTGCCGGCGTTTTTATCCGAATTTTCAAGCACTCTTTTCAGATCATCCATATCATTGTGATTGTACTTTACTACCTTGCTGAACGAAAGCCTTACACCGTCAATAATGCTCGCATGATCTATTTTATCTATATATACAATATCAGTTCTTCCGATTAAAGTTGATAGAATCCCCTGGTTGGTGAGAAACCCCGTTGAAAATAAAAGCGCAGCTTCCTTTTTCATAAATCGTGCCAGTTTTGTTTCGAGTTCCTCGTGCAGGTCCAAAGTCCCGTTTAAAAACCTGGAGCCTGCGCATCCGGTTCCGTGTTTCTTCACACCTTTAATAGCGCCCTGAATAGTTTTTTCATTGAATGTAAGCCCCATATAGGAGTTGGAACCCAGCATAACCATTTTTTTCTTATTAATGAATACTTCAGTGTCTGTTCCGGTTTCTATCGCACGGAAATAGGGATACAATCCCTTTGCCTTGTACTCATCGACAAGTGAATAATCAAAGGCTTTCTGAAAAACATCCATGAATTTTTCCTTTTCCTAATCTGACAGCAGGTTACGGAACTTCCGCCCCTATATTGTCATATTACAAGTTTAATTTTTTCACATAACTTTTAATGAACCTGAAAGTATTGAAATATACTGCCGTTTCTACAAAATATTAACAGGATTACCGTCAACTTTCGATTTATCGAGAAATACTATTAAATACCAAATCCACGTTCAAAGAAGAAAAAAAAACATAAAAGTGTGCGACATCTGCCGATTATAGTACTATAATATAAATTAAGAATATTAACCAGTAATAATATTTTTTCCGGGAGGGTCTATGAAGAAAATACTTCTTCTCATTCTGGTTTTTTTATTTATTTTAAGCGCTCATTTTTTGCCCGCTCAGAGTATCGTAAAATTAGGCGATTTGCCAAAAAGTGAATCAACTATAAATATCTACCAGATTTTCGGGTTTCAGGAAGCAGAAGAAGGATATAAAATCGTCTATATAGATAACAATAATGAACCCGCTTTCCTCTATCTTCCTGTTGAATTACTTGATCAGGTTCATATCTACTCAACCCAGGGTAATACCTACAATCAAAACTTCCTTATAATATGGCAAAAAGCGGACACAATCACAAGGGTGGACTGGTATCAGCCAAGGGATATTGATTATGCGCTTCCCAATAATCTCCTCAGAAACTATACAGAAAAAGACAGGGAAATTTTCAGGACTATCGCAGACGATGGCAAGATTATACTGGGACCAGACATGGCGGGAGCGGAACCTACCATTCGCGCTCCAGGCGGAGGTGAATAATTTATCAATCCGGTTAATTATTCATCTTTTTCAAGAATGTAAGATGCGGAAAAAATTGATTCGTAAATTTTCCGGATGAAGTTTCTGATCTCTCTGCCGGCCCCAAGTCCTTCTATTCTCAGCAATATCTCCTGCTCCCTCTTTTTATCAACCACTGATATACCCTCTTCGTTCTTGATCGTCCCGATCAATTCTACAGCCTGACAGCGCTTCACAAAGAGCTTCATGATCTTTCCGTCTATCAAGTCGATCCTGCGCCGGTATCGTTTAATAGCTCTATTTTTCATCCTTAATCCGTTCATAAAAACTATTAACAGTCAATGTAATATAGTATGCCATCACGATACTGTACAGCGGAATGGAAGCACCCGGCATTTTCATATTGAAATATTCTGAAGAATATATTATTCTTTTTACTCGTGGATATCTAAATCCTGTTTACTCAGATAAATTTTTAAACATCCTTGTATAAGATATATATTCTTAGCTATGCTCCTAAAGTACACCGGTCAAATACAACAGTTTCTTAAATCACGCTACACAGGAATCGGAAAATCATTCATTATTTACCCCTCGGTCTTTCTGGTGGCAGCGGGTATCACCATTATTGAGCTTGGAATCATTTTCTACTTAAAAGAAATTTATGGCGCGGCACCGAGTCATATCGGTTACTTCGCCGCTCTCTGGTCTTTCTGGTATATAATCGGCTGCATATTCATTCGCCCTCTTTTTAATAAGGTACTTCCCCGTTACCTGCTGATAGGATCTTCATTTTTCATGTCCTTTTCCGTGCTTAGCATTCTTTTCACAAAAGCTTTCGCGGTTACCTTCCTGTACTATGATTTGTACGGGATAGCGATGTCGTTTTTCTGGCCGCCGATCATGGGATGGCTCTCACAGGACATTGAGGGCACAAGGCTGGGAAAGAGCATGGGGTACTTTAATCTATCCTGGAGCGCGGGGCTGATCATCGGCCCCTTTTTAGCCGGTATTTTAAGTGCTATTTCAGTCGAAATCCCTATCTATGTGGGAGGCTTTCTATTTCTCCTGACAGGAATACTCATTGCTGTCGGCAGTTTCCTGCTGCCGAAGATACGGTCGGATAGAAGTATTGAAGTTTCCAGGGAAGACGGAACATTCAGGAAGGATACGAGCACGTTTCTCAGATTTCCAGGATGGATCGGGATGTTAACCACTTTCATCGTTATAGGTGTGGTGATTAACATATTTCCCGTGTTTGCGAGGGATGAGCTCCTGCTCCGGAAGGAAACGATCGGCCTTTTAATGCAGTCACGGGCTTTCTTAGCGGCATTCGTGTTTGTCTTTTTGGGACACACCACTTTCTGGCATTTCAGGATATCATACATGACCCTGGGGCAGGTATGCCTCGCTTTCATCATTTTTTTTATGAATTTTACATCTTCCCCCCTAATACTGGCTGCACTGATTGCCATGATCGGCGCACTACGCGCTCATAGTTACAACAGCAGTGTCTTCCACGGCGTGTCCGGGAGCATCGCTCGAACGAAACGTATGGCTGTACACGAGTCGCTGCTCGCTACGGGGCTCATATTCGGCTCATCACTGGGTGGTTTGATCTATCAAAAATATTCAATGACTGCTGTCTATTATTTTTGTGCTGCCGTTGTGATGTCCGGGGTACTGCTGCAGCTTGGCCTTTATCGTTTGTTACAAAAAAAAGAAATAATATGAAAGAATCTCAATCAGACAATCCTAACTGTGCTGCATGTGTTAACCTGATTAATCCCAACCTTCCTGTAACAGAGGTAGAGGACGGCACGAAGGTCAACACAGATGAAGAAAAAAATGGATCTTCTAGAAAAAAAGAGCTCCTTTTAATTGCAGCCTCCGCTTTATTATTTATCTGCGGCCTGATCTTTGGAGATCGACTTCATAATACTCCTCTGTTCTTTGGTGAATATCTGGTCTACCTTACAGCGTATTTAATTAGCGGATGGCGGGTTTTAATCAGAGCGGGCCGGAATATCCTGCGCGGGAAATTATTCGATGAAAACTTTTTAATGGCTGCCGCGACAATCGGGGCAATTGTTATCCATGAGCTTCCGGAAGCTGTCGGGGTCATGCTCTTTTTCCAGATCGGCGAATTTTTACAGGAACTTTCCGTAAATCATTCCAGAAAGTCCATCAGGGCTCTCCTGGATATCAGGCCCGGGACCGCGCACCTTAAAACTGAAGATGGAATTAAAGATGCACGGCCTGAAGAAATTAAGGTTGGTGACAGTATATTAATAAAACCGGGAGAAAAGGTCCCGCTGGATGGTACAATTATTACCGGAAGCTCACAGGTTGACACATCACCGATAACAGGTGAGCCTGTACCAAGAAGCGTGCATGAAAATGATGCGGTTTTAGCCGGAATGATTAACCAGACAGGTATTCTCTTCATAAGGGTCACAAAGCTTTTCGAGGAATCCTCCATATCAAAAATTTTATATCTTGTGGAAGAATCTGTAAAAAAGAAGGCTAAGACCGAGAGATTTATTACCAAATTTGCACACTATTATACACCCCTGGTAGTGTTCGGGGCTCTTTCTGTCGCTGTTTTCCCGCCTCTCTTCCTGGAAAACGCGGCTTTTTCGGAATGGATATACAGGGCGCTTGTCCTGCTTGTTATTTCATGTCCATGCGCCCTTTTAATCAGTATCCCGCTAGGATTTTTCGGGGGCATCGGAAAGGCGTCCAGAAGAGGCATACTGATAAAAGGGTCAAACTATCTTGACGCGCTCACCTCGGCTAAAACCGTTGTATTTGATAAAACCGGGACCCTGACAAAAGGGGTTTTTAAAGTAACGGGGATTGTTCCGAAGACCGGCTTTACCGCAGACGAGCTGCTGCAGACAGCGGCAGAAGCAGAAGCTCACTCAGGCCACCCGATCGCGAAGTCTATACTCGAAGCGTACGGGCGCAAAATCGATATATCACACATACAGGATTATAAAGAGACCGGCGGGTTCGGTATAAACGCGATTGTCCGAAACAGAAAGGTAATCGCGGGCAATGACCGCCTTTTACACAGGAACAACATTCCCCACGACCTCTGTAAGATAGATGGAACTGTCATCCATGTGGCTGTTGATAACCGGTATGCCGGGTATATTGTTATATCGGATGAAATAAAGGATGATGCTTTAAGGGCCGTGCAAAAATTACGGAAAGCCGGCGTAAGGCAGATTGGTATGTTAACAGGAGACAATCAGTATGAAGCTGATATAATATCCCGAAAACTTGGGCTTGATTTCGCGTACGCAGACCTCCTTCCCGAAGGGAAAGTAGATACCCTTGAAAGTATAATGGCAAAAGAGGGAGAAAAGGCCGGAACGGTCTTTGTGGGGGACGGAATCAACGACTCCCCTGTAATAGCAAGGGCGGATATAGGAATAGCGATGGGAAACCTTGGTTCAGATGCTGCAATTGAAACTGCTGATATTGTACTCATGACCGATTCGCCATCCAAGGTGGCCGAGGCAATAGAAATAGCCAAAAAAACACGCAAGATCGTATGGGAAAACATCCTTATAGCATTCCTGGTCAAAGGAGTATTCGTGGCATTAGGTATTGCCGGTACAGCGACCATGTGGCAGGCTGTTTTCGCCGATATGGGAGTCGCGCTCCTCGCAATTTTCAATGCACTGAGGGTATTGCGTTAACTTGCAGAGTAGTAACATAATCACTACCAATAATAAGTGAGGCCGCAATGAAACATAGAGTTCTTGGAAAAACAGGATTACTTGTCTATATTTAATTTCACTACCAATAATAAGGGAGGACAGAATGAAATATAGAGTTCTTGGAAAAACAGGATTCAGTGTTTCAGAAATTTCTATCGGTACATGGCAGGTCGGAGGACGATGGGGAGACCCCTTTGATGAAAAAAACGCCCTTAAAACATTGAATGAAGCTCTGGATCTGGGTATTAACTTTTTTGATACCGCGGATGTTTATGGCGACAGGCTGAGTGAAAAGGCAATCGGGAAGGTTTTGAAAGAAAGAAAAGAAAAATGTTATGTTGCCACAAAGTGCGGGAGGAGATTGACGCCTCATGTAGCCGATGGATATAATGATAAAAACATCAGAAAATTTGTTGACGAAAGCCTCGCGAACATGGGCGTCGAGACAATCGACTTAATTCAGCTGCACTGCCCCCCCACAGAGGTATATTCCAGACCGGAAGTTTTCGAAACTCTCGACGCCCTTACGAAGGAAGGAAAAATCCTGCACTACGGCGTAAGTGTTGAAAAAATCGAGGAAGCGCTGAAGGCGATAGAGTATCCCAACCTGGCCACAGTACAGATTATTTTTAACATGTTCCGGCAGAGGCCTGCCGAACTCTTCTTCTCAGAGGCTAAAAAGAAAAATGTTGGTATAATTGTCAGGGTACCGCTCGCGAGCGGCCTGTTGACGGGTAAGTTTACGAAGGATTCGGTGTTCCGGAAAAATGATCACCGCTTCTTTAACAGGGAGGGTAAATTCTTTGATAAGGGGGAAACCTTTTCCGGTGTCGATTATGAAACAGGCCTGAAAGCTGTAAACGAATTGAGATCAATCATCCCTGATCCTGATAAGCTGGCTCTCTACGCGCTTCGCTGGATTTTGATGTTTGACGGAGTGAGCTGCATAATCCCGGGTGCAAGCCATGTGTCACAGATTGAATCGAATACAGGCGCCTCTGATCTCGCACCTCTTACAGGTGAGCAGATGGAGAAGGTGCAGGATGTATATAAAAGATATTTTAAGCCTGCAGTACATCATCTATGGTAATGAGCACTATAAAAATTAAAAGGGGATACCAATGAACCGCTCCGAAGCATACAGTTTACTGACAGAATACACAAAAAAGGAGGGCCTGATCAAGCACGCGCTGGCAGTGGAATCTGCAATGAAGTGGTACGCGAATAAATTTAACGAGGATGAAGAGAGCTGGGGTATCGTCGGTCTTTTACACGATTTTGATTACGAAAAATACCCTGACGCGGAAAATCATCCCTTTAAAGGAGCCGAAATTCTCCGCGGAAAAGGTGTTTCAGAGAAGTGGATCAATGCGATTCTAGGTCACGCCGGGTACAGCGGGGTAAAGAGAGAGAGCATGATGGCAAAGACCCTGTTCGCTATCGATGAGCTCACAGGATTTATAGTTGCCGTTGCCCTGGTGAGGCCAAGCAAAAAACTCGCTGATGTAGCGGTGAAATCGGTAAAAAAGAAGATGAAAGACAGGGCCTTTGCTGCCGCGGTTAACAGGGACGATATACAGAATGGCGCTGAAGAGCTGGTAATACCCCTTGATGAACACATATCCCATGTCCTTGATGCCATGAAAAATATTGCGGATCAGCTGGGTTTATGAGGAAAACGCATGATATGATGGATTACACTCATGAAAACTGCATGAATAAATCAAGAAAATGTTTTGCAATTTCAGGGATAACCATCCCCTTTTTTGTAGCTACGTAATAACTCCTTGATGCGTCAAAATTTTTAATATTAATAACTTTTATGTCATCTTTCTCTTTCCTGCCATCCAGCATGACGGAAGGGATAAAAGCGCAGCCCACTCCAGCCCTGATAACATTCAGAGAAGCCTCCGGAAGACCGATCTCAGATATTATATTCAGATCGGAAAAACTAATATTGTACTGCCTCAACTTTTCTTCGAGAAATTTCCGAACCCCGGCCTCCTTTTGATTGATAATCAGGGGAAGCTTTTTCAATTCCGAAATTGTTATTTCCGGTTCAATATCATAGTCTAAATGTGTAATTAATATTAATTCATCACCAAGAAATTTTGTGTAATTTAATGCATCATTTATCCTGGCGCCAACGAACCCGACATCAATCAGCTCATTTTCAAGCATATACGTTATGTTTGCTGTGTCACTGAACTCATAGATAATATAGGAACCGGGATTAAGCTTTTTAAACTCAGCTATTTTTTTATATAAAATGCCTGCCACAGGGATGTGGCTTGAACCTATCTTCAAAATACCTTCGCTTTTTAAATCCATCAGTTTGATTTCTTTCTGGAGGTTTTCCATCATTATTATCGAATTTTTAGCGAATCGGTAAAAAAGTTTCCCTTTCCTCGTCAGTTCAATACGCTTGTGTTTTCTTTTAAAAAGGACAGAATCGATTTCCTTTTCCAACCTCATAATCTGCTGGGTAACCGCGGGCTGAGTGAGTGCCTCCAGCTCCGCGGCCTTTGAAAAGCTCTTCAGATCGGCTATCAATAAAAATAATTTCAACTGTTTTGTATTCATTTTCCCTTCTTAATTCAAACTGCACAAAATGCCAAACTCCCTGAAATAATCGGTTATTCTATATTCAATGTATTATATAATAGGCAAGTAAACTTTCAATCATTTTTTTATCAACAAGAATTATCATGTTCTTATTAATGATGGGTAATGAAAATTGTTTTCTTATCAAGAGGGACGTCCCTGCCGTACATCCGGTTAGTATCTGTTGTTTAAATTACCTCCTCCTTTACCCTGTTTCTCCCCTTTCTCTTCGCCCTGTAGAGAGCCTGATCCGCGGCCGCGACCATTTCAACTGCAGTCTGATCTGTTAAACCGTCCCAATGCGCAATCCCGATACTTATAGTTATTCTGAACTGCTCCGAATTAAAATTAAATCTATGTCCCGCTACGAGCTCCCTGAAACGCTCACATACGTTCCGGGCCTTTCCCAATGAAGTATTGGGTAGAATAACAGCAAACTCTTCGCCGCCGTACCTGCAGCAATAATCGTTCAGCCGAATAGACTCTCTGAGCATATTCCCAATCTGTGTTAAAACCATGTCCCCGGTTGGATGGCCGTAGGTATCATTTACCCTTTTAAAATAGTCAAGGTCCAGCATGCATAACACAAGCTCTGTGTTTAACCTTCCGGCCCTTGCGATCTCCTTCCTGAGGGATTCCGTGAAATAACGCCTGTTATAAAGTTCAGTGAGGTCATCCTTTATAGACATCTCTGCCAGCCTCTTCTGAACCTGAATTACTTTTCTTTTCAGACGTGCCTTCTCGAGCGTATTGGATATGCTCCTTGAAAGAGATTCTGCACTGATCATTTTTTTCGGAAAGTAATCGAACGCCCCTGCCTGAATAACCTTGGAGGCAATCATTTCATCTCCCTGCCCCGTAATCACAATAATAGGTACATCCTTTCCATATGTTTTAATTCTACTCATAAAATCAAGGCCGTTTCCATCGGGAAGCACATAGTCTAGTAAAATAACATCAACCCGGCTCAGTTTCAGTGCCTTCATCGCTTCGTCAATGGTATGGGCTCTGATTAAATTTATGGTGCCTGCCTTTTTTAGAGAAGTTTCAATATCTCCAAAATCCTGATCAGAGTCTTCAACTGAAAGTACATTAACATGCCGGTTGAATTCAGGTATAGAACCTTCAACTGCACGCGGTTTATTTTCATTTGCATGGATTTCCCGGATCTTTGACACGCTCCCGGAAATTTTCTCACCTTCGCCTTTGATCCCCGAAATATATCCATCCAGTTCCGGGGGAATATCTTCTAACATTTTTATTAACTCTATATTATCCAGAAGAGCAGTCAGGGGCTGTTTCACTTCATGGGCCGCAGCCCCCGCCATTTCAATCATTACTTTGAGCTTTTCCTCCTCAGCAATAGATTCCTGCCGTTCCAGGACCTTTTGATTGGTCTTTTCAAGTTCCATTACAGAACGCTTGAGCTCTATTGTTGTTTTTCTCAGAGCCTCTTTAATACTTTTACGCACTACTGCCAGACATATCGCCCTTGTCAGGATATCTCCCTCGATATGCTCCTTTACCAGATAATCCTCTGCGCCCGCCCTGATAGCCTCTACCGCCAGGGCCTCGTTGCCACTATCAGAAAGGACCAGTACAGGTAAATCAGGGGCCTTTTTGTTAAACCTGCGGAACAAGCTTAGAACGTCACCATCTTTGATTGAAAAACCAAGTAAGACTGCGTCAATATCTCCCGCGGTCAGTCGTTCCAGCCCTTTTGAAACCCGGAACGAGGGCACAGGTTCAAATATGGTATACTTCGCTTTCCGCAGCATTTCGCTGATAAATTCAACATTCCCCGGATCATCTTCAACCACTAATACCTTAATGGGACTGGAAAAAGTTGAATTCTTAAGTTTTCTCATTCTTCACACCCCGTATGGTTATTCTTTATTACCCCTTTTTATTAAATAAAGAGCTTAACTTTTTAATAATGGCGGTAGTTTGGGCTGCGGCATTTTCCCGAAGGTCCGTGGTTCTACCGGTAAAAATCATGGGTCTTACTTAAAAAAATCTCCATATAATTTTTTAGCACATTCAGGACATATCCCATGGGTAAATAACATTTCTTTATCATCTACCTCAGCTCTTACCCACGAATCCTGTCTGCCCGGATCAGTGTTTTGAAGTCTTATTTTTTTGCAGTTAGAGCAAACTGGAACTAGTTTTTTAACAGTCTTTATCATACTTTAATCTTCGAGAGATAACCGGTTTTACTTTAGAATTAAACTCCTGATATTACTGCCGGTTCACATTGTGTCCCCGGTAAAAACACTGGAAAAATTCACATTAAAGCCGTATATATAACCAATCACATATCGAAGACTCATCAAAGGATACCAGCCATGTTCAAAAAATATATTTTTATTATATTTTTAGCCTTTTCTCTCATACCGCAAACCTTAATAAAAGCTGATGATCTGCCGGACGGTCTCTACGCGCGGATGGAGACTTCAAAAGGAGTTATTCTTCTTTATCTGGAGTATAAAAAGACACCAATGACTGTGGCAAACTTTGTTGGACTTGCCGAGGGGACCATCCGATCTAAAACCGTTTCAGAAAAACAATTTTATAAGGGTCTGAAGTTTCACCGTGTTATCAAAGATTTCATGATACAGAGTGGAGATCCTCTCGGCAATGGAACAGGCGGACCCGGCTATAAGTTCCCGGATGAGTTTCACCCTGATCTTAAACACGACGGGCCCGGAACATTGTCCATGGCAAACAGCGGGCCGGATACCAACGGCAGCCAGTTTTTCATTACCCATAAGGCCACTTCCTGGCTGGACGGCGCCCATACTGTATTCGGGCATGTAATAAGCGGCCAGGATGTTGTGGACGCTATTCAGGAGGGGGATAAAATCAGGTATTTAAGAATCCTCCGTGTTGGCCCGGAAGCCGCCGGTTTCAAAGTAAACCAGGAAACCTTTAACAGGCTGGTAAATGAAGCAAAAATCAAAGCCCGGGGGCATCAAAAAATGGCCGGAGAGAAAGATCTGGTACTGATATGCGAACAGTGGCCCGACGCGCAGACCACTGAAACAGGATTGATGTTTATAATACTGAAGCAGGGATCCGGAAAAAGCCCGGAATGGGGGAGTTCTGTGACGGTCCATTACACAGGCCGGCTGCTGGACGGCAAGGTATTTGACAGCTCAGTACAAAGAGGCAAGCCCTCTGTATTTAAAATCGGGAAGGTAATTGAGGGCTGGAATGAAGCACTCCTCTCCATGAAAAAAGGTGAAAAACGGACCCTGATCATCCCGCCTGAACTGGGTTATGGAGAGCGGGGATACCCCGGAATTATTCCACCGAACGCTTTCTTAATATTTGATGTAGAGCTTCCGGACTTCTGACTATTGTTGATCAGCAGTCACTGCTCATATGAAATTTTCTATATTTATCCGCAGCCGTCACCGCACCATGAACAGGCGAGAAGCGCGAATATACCTGTGAGTGTAAGGACATCCTCTATCAAAACCCACTCATCAGGAGCATGGAGGTTATCTCCCCGGGGCCCCAGGATAACGGCAGGCATTCCCCCAGTCTCCCCGTACAGGGCAAGATCGCATGAAAATGGGGCACCGCTGATAACCGGACGCTTTCCGGTGTACTCTGTGAACACATTAACAACGTTCTTAACAGCAGGATCCTCCCTGTCGGTCTCCCACGGTTTTACAAAGTGGTAGGCCGGGTGAAGTTCAATTAAAAACGGTTTGAGGCGGGGATCAGAACCGGCGTACCTGTCCCAGAACGCCCTGAACTGTGAATAAAATGCGTCTTCCGTCATGCCTGGATAGCACCATACTATCCATGAAATCTTTGTAACGAGCGGGATTCCCATCTGGGTAAACTCTTCAGGTTTTTTTGAGTCAATACACCAGAGCACAACATTCAGCTCTTTCCCCGGTTCATCAAACAGGGGATGTTTGTTTTTCTTCCGCCATTCTTCCTGCCATTCGTAAAACAGCTCTATAGCTTTAGATGCTCCGAGTATAGGGTTTGGTATTGAATGGCCCATGTAGGGTACGCCGGCCTTTCCGCTTAATACCAGCTCACCGAGAAAGGCGCCCTGTGAAGCTGTACAAACCTGCATCCTGGTCGGTTCTGTAAGGACCGCAAGCTCCGCGTTGAATCCCATGAGCCGGGAAGCGAGCGTTCCGTTACCCCCGGCAAACTCTTCATCAACAACGCTTTCAAACAGAATATCTCCGGAAGGCTCAAAGCCGAGCTCCCTTAATATTTTAAGACCCCAGAATGCGGCAGACAGCCCTCCCTTTAAATCAGCCGAACCCCGCCCGTAGAGCCGGCCGTTTTTTACAACCGGTTCAAAAGGCCGGCATACTTTCCAGTTGTCCGGTTCAAAAGGAGCAACATCAACATGACCGCTGAAAAGCAGAGATCGGCCCCTCCCGGACCCTCTCCATACGGCGACCACATCCGCCCTGTCAACAGGGTAATTTCTCCCGGAAAGCCACGAAGGATGCTCATGGATATGAGGAACCCCCTCAGGCGTAAACATTTCGGTATCCCAGCCGAGTTTTTTACATTCTTCTTCTATAAACTTCTGCGCTTCACCTTCAAACCCGTCCGGGGGCCTGTTTTCACTCGGAAATCTGATAAAAGCTTTAAGCCATTCAAGAATATCATCTCTTCTCTCTTTTACTGCATTCCTGATATCGCCGGTGGTGATGAGGCTCATAAAACTATGGCCTCACGCCTATAGCCGGTAAGCTCCCTGACTCCACCTCCCGTAACAAGGACCCCATCCTCATATCTCAACCCGATATTACCGTCAGACAGCCATACATCAATATTGAACAACATGTTCTGCTGAATCGTGAACTCAGCCTGTTTCGCGAGCCACAGTCCTTCTACTTCTGAACTCCCCGTACCATGGGCAGGACCATACAGGGTGAAATTTTCATATCCGTAGCGGGCAAGTATCTCGTAATACCCGTCAAATATCTCAGAAGCGCGTACACCGGGCTTAATGGCCTTCAGCGCGTAATTCACAGCTTCGAGCGCGACATCCATAAGTTTTCGTGCATCGTCAGGCACTTTACCAATTGCAAAGGGACGGCACATATTACCGCAGTATCCCATATACTTCACACCGAACGTAAACTGAACAAGTTCATTTTTATTCAGCACTCTGTCGGTTGAACGGCAGAGACTCAGGCGGGTATTGGGGCCCGAGCACACCCATGACGGGTAGGGCATCCCTTCCGCGCCCATTTTTAACATTACGGAACGTGCAACCGCTTCCAGTTCCCATTCCCGCTTCCCGGGTTTCGCTTCAGAAAGCGCGGCCTTCATCGCCTCTTCAGCAATATGGTAAGCCTCCACAATATATGGTATCTCTTCATCCGACTTAACCATCTGGACCTTTAAAAAAACATCATCGGCAGGCACAAAATCCGAGCCCGGGGCAGCCTTTTTTAAATCCTCAAAGAGAATGTGAGGAAATATATTCCAGTTGGCTATCCCTATCCGCTTCGGTACAGACCCGCAGACCTTCGGGAGTATCTCTGAAAAGCTCTCGCCTGAAACGTCAGGTACCCAGTCGGGGGCTGAAGTTTCCACAAGCAGGGGGTTTACCTTGATTTCCGGCACACGGGAAAAACCTTTCGCGAATTCAAGTGATTCGGGTCCCCCGGTAACAAGAACAGCCTCCCCATCAGCAGGCACTATCACACACGAAAAATCGAAGAACGGCCAAAAACCAGTAAGGTAGCGTGACGCAGCGGATTCACACTCACTGCTGTAACTGACAAAAACATCCAGGCCCTCTCTTTGCAGCTCCGACTGCAACTTTTTTACCCTTCTCATAAATTCAGTCGACGGGAGTGGTTTTAACCTCATATAAAAATCCTCCTGAAATTAATGGAATTACCCTTCATCGATCTACATTGTAAGATGATCGATAAATATTGTCAATATTTGTCTCATACCGTATAATAATATTAAACTCAGGGGGCTTCAAATGAAGGACTCACGGGAGTTTGAGCATCTAAAGCAGATATTCCACGCCGCGGTGGAAAGGGTAGACCCATATCAAATGATAAAGAAGCATGTAGAGGTAACAGGCAGCCTGCTTAAAATAGATATCGAAGATGAAAGTGTCCCGGTTGACCTCAAGGGTTTTAACAGGATCTTTGTGACTGGCTGCGGTAAAGCTACAGCAAAAATGGCAAAGGCAGTTGAAGAGATTTTTACGGGAAAGATCAGCGCGGGAGCTGTTTCTGTCAAGTACGGACACACCGAACACCTGAACTTCATCAGAACCATTGAATCCGGGCACCCGATACCGGACGAAAACAGTGTAAAGGCAGCCGGGGAGATAATTAAACTGTCAAAGCAGGCAGATGATAAAACGCTCATAATCAACCTTATCTCCGGCGGAGGTTCAGCTCTTCTCGCATCGCCTCTTGAATACTCCGCCGGCCCGGACAAAGTTAAGCTGACCTTAAAAGACATACAGCAGACAACCGAAGTACTACTGGCCAGCGGGGCTCCAATCGATGAAATGAATTGCATAAGAAAGCATATATCCGGTATCAAGGGAGGAAAACTTGCACGCCTGATGTATCCGGCAACCCTTATCAATCTTATTCTTTCTGATGTAATCGGGGACAGGCTGGACAGTATAGCTTCGGGCCTGACAACTGCGGATGAAACGACCTACGAGGATGCCCTTCAAATCATAGAAAAATACGAGATCAGGGAAAGGGTTCCGGTTCGGGTTTTGAACGCGGTTGAAGACGGGGCCAGGGGTTTGATCGAAGAAACGCCGAAGAAAAACGACAGGATATTCAATAAAGTATTCAACGTTCTCATAGGTACAAACTATACCGCCCTCATTGCAGCATCCCATATGGCCAGGTCTCTTGGATATAACAACACGGTCATTTCCTCACAGGTAATCGGTGAAGCCCGTGAGGCCGCAAAGATCTTTGCCGGTATCGCGAAAGACATTAAAAAACATGATCTTCTGCTTAAAAAACCCGCCTGTGTAATAGGAGGCGGAGAGACAACAGTTACAATTAAGGGCTCCGGAAAAGGCGGAAGAAACCAGGAGTTAGCGCTCTCATTTCTGTCAGAGATGAAAAAAGATCCGGAACAGACCGGTGGCATCTACTTTCTTTCCGCCGCAACAGACGGAAATGACGGTCCAACAGACGCGGCAGGGGCTTTTGCTTCTCATGAAATACTCAAAGAATGCAAGCGCGTGTTACTTAAAATCGAAGATTTTTTAAAAAATAACGATTCATACACTTTTTTTAAAAAAACAGGCTCTCTATTTAAAACAGGTCCGACAAACACAAATGTCTGTGACCTGCAAATCCTCATTGTGAAATGACAATCTTTAAAAAATTAAGGGAGTTACGCATGAATAAAATAAAGGTACTTCTTGCCGGTGAAACATGGATAACGTATGCTGTTCATCAAAAAGGTTTTAATGCGTTTACTGCAGGAACCTATGAGGAAGGACAGAAACCGCGGGAGTGATACATTACTGCTGCATCCGGATACCTTTCTGCATTCAAAACCGACACCTGACAGGCTGAAACTGATAAAAGAACATGAAATTACTAAAAATCTTCCGATGTAAGTTCAGGTATTGGGAAGGCAACTGCAGTCTTATTTTCAAAATCAGGCTATCCATTATTATTGAAGAATATGTTCGGTTATATAATCTTATTTTCGATTTACTTTCAAGCCCTATGAAATAATTTCCTTATTCCCCTGGTTTATATAAGGCAAAGGGTTTTGTGGAGGACCTTTTGCCGGTCTATAAACCAAGAGAGAAGAATGTTATTCAGGAGATACTGCAGAATCATTTCAAATCCTCACTGCGGTCATGAGTATTTCAGACGTTATGAGATTATATGCCTCTCGTACTCGGGGAATATGGACGTCGATGCCGGAAGTTATTGCACGTGTTCCTGAAGGGTGGAAAAATGAGCATCTCGATGATGTGGACATTAAAGCCGAAGGTGAGAGAGAAGATCCTCATATATCCATATCTGAAAAGGAGAAACGCTCTGTGTGGGCAAGGCTTCTGTCAAAGATTTACGAAGTTCATGCTTTTGTCTGTCCTAAATGTTCTTCTGATATGCAAGTCATTACTGTCATAATGGACCCTATAGAAATCCACACGATCTTGCGTCATCTTGTGAAAATCTGGAGGTCCCCGCCCGGGCTAAACCATTCATGCCTGAAATAAGCTTTTACTCTTCCATCACTATAAGAAATTAAGGCTTGAGGTATGCTCTTTTAAAGCCATATAAGATCATGTTTTAGAGGTATGTGTGATGTTTCTCCTGCTTACCTGTAGTTATTCCTTGGGAGGGGAGCGATTCATACAAAAAAGCATCTGTGCTTTCGTGCTTTAAAAAGGAAGATTTCTCGCCGAATCAAACAGATTGAGGATACACGTCAACAAGGGAAGGTAGATCATACGCTTCACGACTGTTATATGAGCGGCCTGGCGATGATGTTTCTACAGGACCCCTCTTTACTGGAGTTTCAGCAAGCCCTCCAGGGTACTACGAACAATAACAATCTGAAGACCATATTCTCTGTTTACTCCATACCTAAAGAAAGCCAGATGAGGACAATATTGGACATACACCCTTATGACCCGCTACTCGAAATATTTTCTGATTTCTTTAGGAACCTGCAACGAGGAAAGCACTTAGAGCCGTATCGATTTTTATCAGACTATTATCTGATTACCCTTGATGGCTCCGAATATTTCGGTTCAGAGAAGATTCACTGCGACAACTGTCTTACAAAGAAGACTAAGGGCGATGGAATAAATTATTATCATCAAATCCTTCAACCCGCACTTGTTTATCCTGGAATGAAAAAGGTTATCCCGCTTGCACCGGAGT